>Ga0182740_1000101_pt1 | contig 145387 bp, 134 predicted proteins | sample eDN5th37CKraftBY_FD_128872 | JGI IMG/M metagenome (GOLD analysis project Ga0182740, IMG submission 128872) | Enriched backyard soil microbial communities from Emeryville, California, USA - eDNA 5th pass 37_C Kraft BY (version 2) (version 2) | ecosystem: Environmental > Terrestrial > Soil >... | reverse complement strand
GTCGGACACCGCGCCCCGCTCCGTCATCAAACGTCGCGATCGACGACGCCCTCGATGAGCAAGGCTGCGGACAGGATAAATGCGGTTCGGAGAGCGGGGATAAGTTTTTCGCGCATTGGTCGCGACTCCTCATGATGAGGAGCCCGCCGAAGCGCGCGCAGGCGGGCGTCTCGAACCATGAGGATCCTTCGAGACGCGCCCTGCGGGCGCTCCTCAGAATGAGGAATCTCCGCGCCGCATCCGAATGCATTGCTCCGCCATGCCGCGGTCGGTAGGGTGCGCCCGCTTCCGATCCCGCCCTTGGAGATGTCCGCAATGAACGAGAATTTCCGCCAGTTCCTGGACCGCTTGCGGCAGGCTGGCGAACTGGTTGACCTGCATCAGGCGGTCGATATCCGACACATCGCCACGTTGGTCGATCAGGCCAAGACCGCGCTCTTTTTCCATAACGTCATCGGCTACGACATACCGGTTGTGTCCGGCATCATCCGCTCGCGCGAGCGCGCCGTGATGTCGATGGGTTGCGAGAATTTCGGCGAAATCGAATTCAAGCTGGCCGATGCCATCGCCAAGCCGATCCCGCCCAAGCATGTGAAGACTTCGCCGACGCGCGAAGTCACTTATGTCGGCGACGACGTCGATCTCTACAAGCTGCCGATCCCGATGTCGTCGATCTACGACGGCGGGCCGATGATCACGGCCGGCGTCGTCATCGCCAAGGACCCCGAGCTTGGCGTGAACAGCGGCATCTACCGCTTCATCGTCAAGGAAAAGAGCCTCACCGGCATCGACATCGTCACGCCGAACAACATGCGCATGTTCGCGCAGCGCGCGTTCGAGCGCAAAGAGCCGCTGCCGATCTCGATCAGCATCGGCACGCACCCGTTCGAGATCATGGGCTCGGGCTATCGCGCCGCGCTTGGCGTCGATGAAATGGCCATCGCCGGCGGCCTGCGCGGCGAGCCCGTCGAGCTCGCGCCCTGCCAGACCATCGACGTGCCTTACATCGCCGACGCCGAGATCGTGCTGGAGGCGGAAATCCTGCCGACCGGCTGGACCTGGCCGGAGGGCCGCTTCGGCGAGTTCACCCGCCTGATGGGCGGGCTGCATTGGAATCCGCTGGTGCGCATCAAGGCCATCTCGATGCGCAAGGACGCGATCTACTACAACCTGCACATGCCCTGGGAGAACACCTGGCTCGCAGCGCCGACGCGCTACGCGCAGATCCGCCAGGCGGTGCGCACCGCCAACGTCGCGGTGAAGGACATCAACGTCACGCTCGGCGGCTGCGCGTTCTGGCACGCCATCATCTCGATCAAGAAAGCGCCCGGCGACGGCAAGAACGCGGCGCTCGCCGCCCTCTCGGTGATGGACCTCAAGCACGTCGTCATCGTCGATGAGGACATCGACGTGAACGATCCGAACGAGGTGGAATGGGCCATCGCCACGCGCGTGCAGGCCGACAAGGATGTGTTCATCATCCCCGGCGCGCGGGCGAAGCCGCTCGACCCGAGCCTGCTGCAAGGCGCGGGTGTGGTGCCGCTCGGCGCCAAGGTCGGCATCGACGCCACCATCCCCGAGCACATTCCGAAAGAACACTACGAGCGCATCACCTACGCCTATGCCGAAACGGCCAAGGTGGACGATTACGTCAAGGGCAAGGCCGACGCGGTCGGCAAGTCGGGCGACGAGAAGGAGGTCGCGGCGCTGGCGGCGAAAATCCTCGCCGCCATCGACAAGGAACCGCTCTACTACACCGATATCGCGGAGCGGTTTGCCGAATACGACTTCCGCACCGTGGCGCGCGCGCTCGGCCACCTGCACGAGACGGAAAAGCTCTGGCAGGACCCGCGCGGCAAGATGTGCGTGCGCGGCAGCAAGTTCGCCGCCGTGCTGCCGGCCACCAAGAAATAACGGCCGGCGCCGCAGCGTTGCGGCTCGTCATCGCCGGGCCTGGGTCGCTAGGCCCAGGCCCGTTTCTTTTGCGGCCATGCCTTCCGTCATTCCGGGACACGCTGAAAGCGCGAACCGGGAATCCGGAAACAAATTCCGAACCCGCCTCTGGATTCCGGCTCGCCGCCAGCGGCGGCCGGAATGACAGCGGTAGGGCCTCTTGATTCTGGCTGCGCATGAACATGAACGTGTCGATGCGCCGCGTTCGGAATGACGGGGCGGGTTTTTCCAGAAGCCGCTAGGCCGGGGCGCAACGGATCGCTAATATCGCGCTCCTTTCAATCTGGCCCCGACATGATCATCGACACCCACACCCACGTTATCGCCACCGACACCCAGAAATATCCGCTCGCGCCCGTGTTCGGGAAGCAATCGAACTGGTCGGCCGAACACCCGATCGACTATCCGGACATGGTGGCCGCCGAGAAAGCCGCCGGCGTCGCCAAGGCCGTCCTCGTGCAGGCCGCCTCGGCCTATGCCTTCGACAACACTTACGTCGCGGAATCGGTCGCCGCCCACCCCGAGCGCTTCACCGGCGTGTTCTCCATCGACGTCGTCGCGCCGGATGCCGTCGCCAAGATGAAGCACTGGATGAGCCAGGGACTCACCGGCATGCGCATCTTCACCTCCGGCTCGACCCATGCCGAACAGGAAACGTTCTTCGCCGAAGAGGCCGCCTTCCCTGCCTGGCAATACGCCAGCGACACCGGCACCTCCGTCTGTATGCAGATGCGCGTGAAGGGCCTGCCGCTGCTCGAAACCGTGCTGAAACGCTTCCCGAATGTGCCGGTCATCCTCGACCATTTCGCGCGGGCGGAGGCCGAGGACGGCCCGCCGTTCGCCTCCGCCGCGCCGCTCTGGGCGCTGTCGAAATATCCCAATGTCTATCTCAAGATCACGCACCGCCCGATCGAGCAATCGGTGAAGGGCAAATCCACCCCCGAGGCATTTCTCGGCAAGGCCGTCAGCGAGTTCGGCGCCGAGCGCATGACCTGGGGCTCGAACTTCCCGGCGGCGAAGCCGCCGCTGCCCGAACTGATCGACATGGCGCGCAAGGCGCTTTCCTTCTTGCCGCAAGGCGATCAAGATCAGATTTTCTACAAGACCGCGCTCAAGCTCTATCCGGCGCTAGCCAAGACCGCCGGCTGAAATTCAAGGGAGACATTGCCGTGCTGACACGCCCCGACAAGATCAAGCTTCACACCCTGCTCGGCAGCTATCCCAACGTGGTCGCGCTGAAGGACGGCCGCGTGAAGTCCGACCTGATCGAATGGGACTTCCCCGACTTTCCGGTCCCCAATCGCGGCTTCAAGCCGATGGTGCGCGAGCACCGCTTCGACTGCGGGGAGCTTGCCATTGTCACTTTCCTGCAGGCCAAGAGCTACGGCCTGCCCTACGTACTGCTGCCGGCGACCGTGCTCGGCCGCGGCCAGCTTCACACCGTCGCCTACAATTCCGAGCGTGGCGTAATGAAGCCGTCCGACCTCAACGGCAAGAAGTTCGGCGTGCGCTCCTACACCCAGACCACCGGCATCTGGGTGCGCGGAATCCTGGCGGAGTCTTACGGCGTCGATTGGTCCAAGGTGGAGATCACCACCATGGAGGACCCGCACGTCGCGGAATACAAGGACCCGCCGTTCGTCAAGCGCGCGCCGGCGACCAAGCAACTGCCGCAAATGCTGATCGACGGCGAGGTGGATGCCGCCCTGATCGGCGACAAGTTCCCCGATCCGCGCTTCAAGACGCTGATCCCCGATGCCGAAAACGCCAACAAGGAATGGGCGCTGGGCCACGGCGGCGTGCCGGTCAACCACATGGTGATCGTGCGCGAAAAGATCGCCAAGGAGCGCCCCGACGTGGTGGAGGAGATTTTCCGCCTGTTCAAGGCGGCGCGCGATCTCGACACATCCGCGCCCAAGGGGGCGCTCGACCCGTATCGCTTCGGCGTCGAGGCCAACCGCGCGGCGCTGGAGCGGATCATCGACTATGCCGTGAAGCAGCAGATGATCCCACGCAAGTTCACCGTGGACGAGTTGTTCGACGACACCACGCGCAAGCTCGCATAGCCCCGGAGGTTCCCATGCGCGCCCGGTCCTTCCGACACCGTTCCGGACGCGCGCCCACAAGCGCGGTCACGCGCGCCTTCGACGCGCTATGGCGCGCGATCCGCAATCCGCAGGTCAGCCAGGCAAGCTCCGCGTTCGCGTCTGGATTCCGGATCGCCCCTCGCGCGGCGGCGCCCGGAATGACGCTTTGCTTGTTTCTGGCAGCGACCCTTATCGGCAGCGCGCCCGCATCCGCTGAGGGCGATTTCCCCAATCGCCCGGTGCGGATCGTCGTGCCCTTCCCCGCCGGAGGACCGACCGACGTCAACATCCGCATCCTCGGCCAGAAGCTGTCGGAGATGTGGGGCCAAAGCGTCGTTATCGAGAACCGCCCCGGCGCCAACACCGGCATCGGCGCACAACTGGTGGCGAACGCACCGGCCGACGGCACCACGCTGCTCGCCGCGATGGACACCACGCTGGTGATGAACCCGGCGACCGGCGCCTCCATGAACTATGACCCGTTCAAGGATTTCGCGGCGATCACGCTGACGGCAAAGAACACTTCGCTGCTTACCGTGCGGGCGAGCGACGGGCCCAAGACGATCCAGGAGCTGATCGCGCGCGGCAAGGCGAGCAAGACCAAGCTCAACTACGGCGCGGGCATCATCATCACGCGCCTCGCCGGCGCGACCTTCGCCAAGGCCGCCGGCATCGACGTGGTGCTGGTGCCTTACAAGGGCAGCTCCGAGGTGGTGCAGGGCCTGCTCACCGGCAGCGTCGATTTCATCGTGGACGGGATCGCGCCGAGCCTGCCGCTCATCAAAAGCGGCCAGTTCCGCCCGCTGGCGAAACTCAACGACCGGCCGCTGCCGGCCCTCCCCGACCTGAAGCCGCTGGCCGTCGCGGCAAACCTGCCGCAGATCGGCGAAATGTCGAGCTGGATCGGCCTCGTCGCACCGGCGGGCACGCCGTCCGCCATCGTGCAGAAAATTCAGCAAGACGTGGTGAAGGCCTACGCCGATCCCGTCGTCGCCGACCGGCTGGAGAAAGCCGGCATCACCGCGGTGACCACCACGCCCGCGGAGTTCGATGCGTTCTTCCGCAGCGAGGCGCAACGCTGGACGAAAATCTACAAGGACAGCGGCATCAAACTGAACTGACACCGGACAAGACGGGAGCGACGATGAACGTGATGCCCACCGCGAGCACCGGCAGCGCGGCGATGACGCAGCCCCGCGCGCGCATCGGCCTCATCATCCCGTCGGTGAACACGTTCAGCGAGCCGCAGTTCAATCGTTTCGCGCCCGAGGGGCTGGGCATCCATGTGGCGCGGGCCCGCGTCGCCGGCGAATGGAAACGCCCCCTTCCCGAGATGAAGGGCGAGATCGCGGGCGCGGCCCAATTGCTGGCCGACGCCCACCCCGACGCGATCGTGTTCCATTGCACCGACACGTCGATGACGCAGGGACCGCAAGGCGAAGGGAAAATCCTCGACATCGTCACCGAAGCCACCGGCATCGCTGCGATGGCAACCAGCCGCCTGGTGCTCGATGCGTTGCAAACGCTTGCGATGAAGAGCGTCGTTCTGCTGACGCCTTACAAAAGCAACAAGCCCATCGTCGATTACCTGACCGCTGCGGGTGTTGCCGTGGTTCAGGACGTGGCGCTAAAGCTCGAAGCCAGGAACTTCGGCGACGTCACTCCGCAGGACTGGGCAAAGCTTGCCAGGGAGAACGACCGGCCCGAGGCCGATGGCGTGTTCCTGTCCTGCACCAACACCCGGCAGATCGAAGCCATCGCCGATATCGAGCAGACGCTCGGCAAGCCGGTGGTCAACAGCAACCAAGCCGTGCTTTGGGGCGCAGTGAAGCGGCTTCGCGACAAGCTCGCGCCGCTGAAGCCGATGCCCGAGCTTGGTCGCCTGATGCAGAGCTTGAACTAAGAGGCGAAATATCGCCCGCAACGCCTCATCCTTCGGAGCACACGCCATGTCATTCCGATGGATGAAGCGGACGACGACAGACCAAGGGAGGGTTTGATGCCATCGTGCCTCGGCCGTTTTCTGGCGATAGCCGTCTGCCTGCTGGGATGGGCCTTGCCGTGTTCGGCGCAGAGCTACCCGACACGCTCGATCACCATGATCGTGCCGTTCGCGCCGGGCGGCCCCGCCGACGTGTTGGCGCGGCTCGTCGCGCAGAAGATGGGCGACGATCTCGGCCAACAGGTCATCGTCGACAATCGCCCCGGCGCCAACACCATCATCGGCGCGCAGGTCGTCGCCAAGGCCAAGCCCGACGGCTACACGATCCTGCTCGCCATCGACGGAACGCTGGTGATGAACCCGTTCCTTTACTCGAAGCTCAGTTACGATCCGTTCAAGGACTTCGCGCCGGTCGCGCTGATTGCCTATATCCCGTCGGTGTTCGAAGCCAACGTCAAGGTGCCGGTCAACTCGGTCAAGGACGTGATCGAACTCGCGAAAGGCAAGCCCGGCGAATTGATGGTCGGCGTCAGCACGCCGACCTCGCAGGTCATCGCCTCGCTGTTCAATATGATGGCCGGCGTGAACCTCACCCAGGTTCCCTACAAGGGCGGCACGACGCAAATCACCGGCCTTCTCGCCGGCGACATTCCGCTCGGCATGGAAAGCGCCAACGTCGCCCTGCCGCTGTGGCGCGACGGCAAGATCAAGATCCTCGGGTTGACCGGCGGGCAACGGCTGTCGATCGCGCCCGAAATTCCCACCATCGCCGAAACCCTGCCGGGATTCGACCTCGGCATCTGGCAGAGCGTCGTCGTCCCCGCAGGCACACCGAAAGACATCATTGCCCGCCTCTACGGTTCGCTCGCCAAGGTGATGGCGTTGGAGGAGGTCAAGAAACGCCTGCTCGACGCCGGCATCGAGCCGACCATCAGCAAGAGCCCGGAGGAATTCGGCGCATTCATCAAGTCGCAGGCCGCAACCCGCGAAAAGGTGATCAAGGCCGTCGGCATGAAGCTCGACTGACGGCCTCGCAACGCAGGAAATTCACGCGCGCTTCTGGCGGATGCCGAGACGTTCGAGCCGCGGCAACACCTCGTCGCAGAAGTACGGCAGCTCCTTGAGATAATTCACGAACGAGAAGCCGATGCCGCGCAAGCCGGCGCGGCTCAGGTCGGCGAGTTGCCCGGCGATGCGGTCCGGGTCGCCGACCATGAGCAGGCCGCCGAGCCCATGCGCGTAATGATGCCGCTGCTTCTGGAATTCCTCCTCGCCGACCGTCGCGGGCGAGATGTTCTTCTTGCCGAGGATGCCGTCCACCGCCGACCAGTCGGCATTCTCGATGGTGGCGTAGTTGTAATACTCCTCGGCCTCCTTCTGCGTCGGCCGGCAAGTGACAACGCCCACGGCATAGACGTCCAGCTCCCGGCCCTGCGCCGCGGCATCGTCCTTCGCCGCCTTCACGCGCCCGGCGGTTTCTTCGATAGACGTCAGCGACGCCTGGGTGAAGAACGCATCGCAGTTGCGGATGGCGAAGGCCCGCCCCGCCGGCGAGGCGCCTGCGTTCATGATGAGCGGGCGCGAGCCGCCATAGGGTTTCGGCTTGGCGCGCACGTTCTTCAGCTTGAGGAAGCGGCCGTCGTAATCGAAGTCATCCTTCGGGCCCCACGCGAGCTTCACCGCATCGAGCCATTCCTGGGCGTAATCGTAGCGCTGCTCGTGCTCGCGCTGCGTCACGCCGAACATCTGGAACTCGTCCTCGTTCCAGCCGACCACGACGTTGAGCCCGAACCGCCCGCCGCTTACTTGATCCGCGGTGACGAATTGCTTGGCCGCGATCAGCGGATGAAACAGCGGCGCATGAACCGTGCCGAATGCGATCAGCCGCTTGGTGTGCGCGAGAAGGCCGGTCGCCCAGGTGATCGTCTCGAGCGTGGTGCCCATGTAATCGGTGTCGCCGCCGTATCCCTTCCAGCGGCCGACCGGCAGGATGAAGTCGATCCCGGCGTCGTCGGCCATGCGCGCCAGCGCCAGATTGTCCTCCCAGTTGCCGGACCAGCGCTCGGGCACGCGCGTCACCGCGCGCCCCGAGGAGCAATTCGAGCCGAACAGGCCGATCTTCAGCACATTGTCGTTGTACATCGCCATGCGGTCGCGCATGGACACGCGGGAATGCTCGGATGCGGCGGCCGGAAGGTTCATTCGCAGGCTCCAATCGTTCCGCGAACTATAAACCGACCGCCGACGGCGCCGATAGCGCCCGGCATCGAGGCTTGCATGCCTGCACACCGCCCCGCGCGGGACGGTTTCGGTGTCCGAAAATTTCCGCCGATGCAAACGCGGCCCCGATTGGGCCTCAAGCCACCGCCGTCGTCAGGCGGCCGTGCATGGTCCGGTCCGCCAACAGCGCATCGAAATAGCCGATCGTACGCTTCAATCCCTCGCTCAACCGCGTGCGTGGCGCCCATTCCAGCACGTCGTGCGCGCAGGAGATATCGGGGCGGCGCTGATGCGGATCGTCCTGCGGGATCGGGCGATGCACGATGCGCGAACGCGAGCCGGTGAGCGCGATCACCTGCTCCGCCAATTGACGGATGGTGAATTCCTCGGGATTGCCGAGGTTGATCGGCCCGAACACGCCATCGCCCGCGGCCATGAAGCGCATCAGGCCGTCGACCAGATCGTCGACATAGCAGAACGACCGGGTCTGCGTGCCTTCGCCGTAGATCGTGATGTCTCGGCCGAGCAGCGCCTGCACGACGAAGTTCGACACCACCCGCCCATCGTTCGGATGCATGCGCGGGCCGTAGGTGTTGAAGATCCGCGCAAGCTTGATGCGCAGATTATGCTGGCGCTTGTAATCGAAGAACAGCGTTTCGGCGCAACGCTTGCCCTCATCGTAGCACGCGCGCAGCCCGATCGGATTGACATGGCCCCAGTAGCTCTCCGGCTGCGGATGGACCTGGGGATCGCCGTAAATCTCCGACGTCGAGGCCTGGAGGATTTTCGCGCCGACGCGCTTGGCAAGGCCCAGCATGTTGATGGCGCCGAGCACGCTGGTCTTGGTGGTCTGCACCGGATCGCGCTGATAGTGCACCGGCGACGCCGGGCAAGCGAGGTTGTAGATTTCATCGACCTCGACGAACAACGGCATGGTTACGTCGTGACGGATCAGTTCGAAGCGCTTGTGACCGATCAGGTGCTCGATGTTGCTGCGCGTGCCGCTGAAGAAGTTATCGACGCAGATTACATTGGCGCCGGCGTCGAGAAGCCGTTCGCAAAGGTGCGAGCCGAGAAAGCCCGCGCCCCCCGTCACCAGGACACGATTTTCAAGATGCATCGCGGCACAGCCCCTCACGGCAACGCCTCGCAATGGGCGTTCACCCAGCCCGCCCGAACCGGAATCCAGGCGGCGGTAGCATAGTGTTTCGCATGGTTAAGAATGGCTTAACGGCGGGCGTGATCCGAACCGCCGCCGCGAGGTGAACATTCGAGCGTTCGCCCGCCATGATGCCCGCACGCTTTTTGTGCACTGCACAAGCTTTCCGCACCGTGCGGCTTCGTTGAGCAGCAAATACGCCTTGAAGCGATTCTGCCGATCTCTCGGCTGAGCTTCATAATACCCTGAAAAGACTAGGTCATCCTCTCCATTCGTCATCTGGCACGGCGCTTGAATTGCGTCATGCCGAGCGGGGTGCCGGTCCCCGCCAGAGGACGGCCACGCACAGGGGTAATGGAGATGGATTACGTCAAGCCAGCCGATGTCGTCACCGCCATGATCGACGCGGGCAGCGCCAAGCTCGCGCTGTCGCCGACCGACCTGATGATCCGGGGCATCCTTTCCGGCGCCCTTCTCGGGGTCGCCACGAGCCTCGCCTTCACCGCCGCGATCCAGACCGGCCAGCCGCTGGTGGGCGCGCTGGTGTTCCCGGTCGGCCTCGTCATCATCGTGCTGCTCGGGCTTGAGCTTCTCACCGGCAGCTTCGCCCTGGTGCCGCTGCCTTGGCTCAGCGGCCGCGCCAGCGGCAGCGCCGTGCTCTTGAACTGGGGCTGGGTGTTTCTCGGCAATCTGATCGGCAGCGCCGCCTACGGCGGGCTGCTGGCGATCGTGCTGACCGACATGGGCACTCACGCCGCCCCGGCGGCCGGCCTTGCCGCCCGCATCGTCGCCGTCGCGCAGGCCAAGACCACGGCCTATGAGGCGATGGGCTTCGCCGGCATGGTCACCGTGTTCGTCAAGGCCATGCTGTGCAACTGGCTGGTCTGCCTCGCCGTGGTGATGGCGATGACCTCGCTCTCGACCGTCGGCAAAATCGCGGCGGCCTGGCTTCCGGTGTTCATCTTCTTCGCCCAGGGCTTCGAACACGCCGTGGTCAACATGTTCGTCATCCCGACGGGCATGATGCTCGGCGCCAAGGTCACCGTCGCCGAATGGTGGCTGTGGAACCAGATCCCGGTGACGCTCGGCAACCTCGTCGGCGGTTTCCTGTTCACGGGGCTCGCGCTCTACGCGACCTACAAGCCCAAGACGGCCGCGCCATCGGGCGCCGCACCGCAGGGCGTTCCAGCCGAGTAAGGACGCAAATCAGCGGCGCAAATGAGGGGCGTACGAGCCATGTCCGGCGACTTCACTCCCGAGCAGAAGCGATACCTCGAAGGCTTCGTCTCCGGCCTGCAAATCGCTCGCGCGGCGCGCGGCGCGAGCGGCAACGCCCACCCGGCCGCTCCGGCGCCCGCGGCAACGCCGGTCGGGCCGGACGCGAGCCACATCCTCGCGCAGGATCGCGCCGTTCAGAGCGGCGGCAAGCTCACCGACCAGGAGAAGTTCAAACGCGATCTCAATCCGTTCGATGCCTACGAACGGCTGAAGGCACAGGCCGCCGCCAACGAAGCGCCCAAGCCCGAGGACAACTTCCGTTGGCGCTTCTATGGGATGTTCTACGTCGCGCCGGCGCAGACGAGCTACATGTGCCGCCTGCGCATCCCGAACGGCATCCTCAAAGCATCGCAACTCGACGGGCTCGCCACGCTCGCTGAGGATTACGGCGGCGGCTACGCTCATGTGACCACACGCGCCAATCTGCAGATTCGCGAGATCGCGCCGAAGAACACGGTCGCGATGCTGGAAGCGATCCAGGACCTCGGCCTGTGCTCGCGCGGCTCGGGCGCCGACAACATCCGCAACGTCACCGGCACGCCGACCGCCGGCATCGACCCGCAAGAGCTGATCGACACGCGGCCCTATGCGCGCGAGTGGCACTTCCATATCCTCAACGACCGCTCGCTTTATGGCCTGCCCCGCAAGTTCAACGTCGCCTTCGACGGCGCGGGCACCATCGCCGCGCTGGAGGACACCAACGACATCGGCTTCCAGGCGGTGACGGTGAAGGACGGCTTCGGCGTCGAGCCGGGCGTCTGGTTCCGCGTCGCGGTCGGCGGCATCACCGGCCACAAGGATTTCGCCCGCGGCACCGGCGTTATCGTCAAGCCCGCCGAGGCCACGAAAATGGCCGACGCCATCGTTCGCGTGTTCATCGACCACGGCGACCGCACCAACCGCACCAAGGCGCGGCTGAAATACGTCATCGACAAGTTCGGCCTCGACGCCTTCATGACGATGGTCGAGGAGAAGTTCGGCGCGAAGCTTTGCCGCGTGCCGCCGGAGGCTTGCGAGCCGCGCCCGGCGTTCGACCGCATGGCCCATGTCGGCATGCACCGGCAAAAGCAGGACGGCTTCAACTGGATCGGAGTCGTGCTGCCGGTCGGCCGGTTGACCGTGGAGCAGATGCGAGGGCTTGCCGCGATTTCGCGCGATCTCGGCGACGGCGATATCCGGCTCACGGTCTGGCAGAACCTCCTGATCTCCGGCGTGCCCGATGCCCAGGTGAAGGTGGCGGAAGCGGCCATCGAGGCGCTCGGCCTTTCGTCCCATGCAAGCTCAGTCCGCGCCGGCCTCGTCGCCTGCACCGGCAACGCCGGGTGCAAGTTCGCCGCCTCCGATACCAAGCGCCACGCCGAAGACATTGCGCGCTGGTGCGAGGCGCGCGTCGCGCTCGACGGTCCGGTGAACATCCATCTCACCGGCTGCCATCACTCCTGCGCGCAGCACTATATCGGCGATGTCGGCCTGCTCGCCTGCAAGATCGCGGGCATCGACGATCAACCTGACAGCGAGGGCTACCACATCCTGGTCGGCGGCGGTTTCGGCCCCGATGCCGCATTGGCGCGCGAGATTTATCGCGACGTGCGCGCCGAGGACGCACCGCCCACCGTCGAACGCATGTTGAAGACCTACATGGCGCATCGCGCCGCGCGCGAGGAAACCTTCCAGGCGTTCACGCGGCGTCACGAGATCGAGGCGTTGAAGACATTGTTCGACGAGGCAACGGAATGAACTCGCCGCTGCGTCCCGCGATCACCGCGATCCTGCCGCCGAACGCACCGTTCACGCCCGAGCAGCACGATTGGCTTAACGGGTTGTTCGCGGGACTTCTGGAGGGCGATGTCGCCGCGCTGTCGCAGCAGGATGCGGCTGCGTTGATGCCCGACTTGGCGCTTGGCGCGGCCGAAAACGCTGACGACGGCGCGCCCTGGCACGATCCGGCGATGCCGCTTGCCGAGCGCATGAAGCTTACCGAAGGCCGCCCGCTGCGGCGGCGGCTGATGGCGGCGATGGGCCAGCAGGACTGCGGCCAGTGCGGCTACAATTGCGAAGATTACGCCGACGCGATCTTCGCCAGGAAAGACGAGCGGCTGAACCTTTGCATTCCGGGCGGCAAGGAAACCGCCCGCATGCTCAAAACGCTCGCCGCAGAAATCGGCGCGACGCTCTCCTCCCCAGCGTCCAAGGCCGAGCCGGCTTCCGCGCGGCCCATCGCGGAAGCCGGCCACTCTCGCGACAACCCCGTGGAGGCCGCGTTCGTCTCGCGCACGCGGCTCAACAAGCCGGGGTCGCAAAAGGAAACGTGGCACATCGAGCTCGATCTGGCCGACTCCGGCCTTAGCTACGAGGTCGGCGATTCCTTTGGCGTCTATCCGCGCAACGACCCGGCGCTGGTCGATGCCATCGTCCGCGCGCTCGGCGCGCCGGCGGACTTCGCCATCGGGACACGGACCTTGCGCGACATGCTGCTTCACGATGTGTCGCTGTCGCCCGCCCCCGACGCGCTGCTGCAACTCTTTTCCTACATCACCGGCGGCGAACGCCGTCTCAAGGCCAAGGCGCTCGCCGCCGGCGAAGACCCCGACGGCGACGCCGCGACGCTCGACGTGCTCGCAGCGCTGGAGAAATTTTCCGGCGTGCGCCCCGATCCCGAAGCCTTCGTCGAGGCGCTCGATCCGCTGCAGCCGCGGCTCTATTCGATCTCGTCTTCTCCGAAGGCGCACAGCGGCCGGCTGTCCTTGACCGTAGACGCCGTTCGCTACGAAGCGGGAAAACGCGAACGCCTTGGCGTCGCCTCCACCTTCTTCGCCGACCGCATCGCACCCGGCGACATGCTTCGCGTCTACATCCAGAAGGCCGAGCACTTCCATCTGCCGAGCGATCCGGCCACGCCCGTCATCATGGTCGGCCCCGGCACCGGCGTCGCACCGTTCCGCGCGTTTCTTTACGACCGGATGGCTGCGAAAGCGCCCGGCCGCAACTGGCTATTCTTCGGCCATCAGCGGCGCGATTTCGATTTCTTCTACGAAGACGAGTTCGCCGGCCTGAAGGCGGCCGGCGTGCTGACGCGGCTCTCGCTCGCATGGTCGCGCGACAACGACGAGAAATTCTACGTGCAGGACCGCATGCTGCAGGTCGGCCGCGAACTGTGGTCGTGGATCGCGGACGGCGCAATCATCTACGTCTGCGGCGATGCGCAGCGCATGGCGAAAGACGTCGAGCGCGCCGTGATCGACATCGTGGCGGCGCATGGCGCGCGCACGACCAACGAAGCGGTTCATTTCGTCGCCGAGATGAAAAAAGCCGGCCGCTACCGAACGGATGTCTATTGAGAGGCTCCGATGACGCTGCACTCCTATCGCGCCCCGACCGAAGCCCGCCCGCCGCGCATGGCGAACCTCGCCCGCCTGCCGGTGTTTCTCGCGCTCGCCGGGCGGCGCGCCATCGTCGCCGGCAACACGGCGGCCGCGGCATGGAAGGCCGAATTGCTGTCGGCCGCGGGGGCCAAGGTCGAGGTTTACGCGCCCGAGCCGGGCGACGAGCTGCTTGCGCTTTCGGCGGGAGGCGATCTTCGCTCTATTACCCTCCATCGCCGCGGATGGACGACGGAGGATTTGGCCGGTGCGGCCATCGCCGTCGGCGCGTGCGACGACGACGCGCAAGCGCAATGCCTCGCCGAGGCCGCGCGCGCGGCGGGCGTTCCGGTCAACGTCATCGACAAGCCGAGGTTTTGCGACTTCGCCTTCGGCGCCATCGTCAACCGCTCGCCTTTGGTCATCGGCATTTCCACGGACGGTGCGGCGCCCGTGTTCGGCCAGGCGATCCGCGCCAAGCTCGAGGCGCTGATCCCGCGCGGCTTCGCGCGCTGGGCGGAGGCCGCGCGTCTGTGGCGCAGCGACGTGCAATCCTCGGGGCTGTCGTTCAACGCGCGCCGTCGCTTCTGGCAGCTTTTCACCGAGCGCGCGGCGGCCAATCCCGGCCGCGAGCCGCAGCCCAGCGACTTCGACCGTATCCTGGCGGACGCCAAAGTGGACGCCCCGCGCGCGGAGCGAGGTACGGTGACGCTGGTCGGCGCCGGCCCCGGCGATCCCGAATTGCTGACATTGCGCGCCGTGCGCGCGCTGCAATCCGCCGACGTCATCCTGTTCGACGACCTGGTGTCGCCGGAGGTGCTGGAGTTCTCGCGCCGCGAAGCCAAGAAGATGCTGGTCGGCAAGACCGGCCACGGCCCTTCATGCAAGCAAAGCGCGATCAACCATCTGATGATCGGCCTTGCCAAATCCGGCCGCCGCGTGGTTCGCCTCAAGGGCGGCGATCCGATGATCTTCGGCCGTGCCGGCGAAGAAATCGCGGCTTGCCGCCGCGCGCGGATCGCGGTCGAGGTGGTGCCCGGCATCACCGCGGCCCAGGGTGCGGCGAGCCGTCTCGGCGTGTCGCTGACGCAGCGCGGCATCGCGCGCCGCGTGCAGTTCATCACCGGCCACGGCGCCGACGGCGCGCTGCCGGACGACATCGACTGGCGAAGCCTCGCCGAACCGTCCGTGACCACGGTAATCTATATGCCGGTAAAGACGCTTCGCGCGCTCGTCGGCCGCGCCTGCGAGGCGGGCCTCGACCCGGCAACGCCCGCGGTCGCCGTCGCGCGCGCCACACGGCCTGACCAGGCTTGCCTTGTCGGAACCGTTGCCGATTTGCCGGACCGCCTGGACGCGGCAGCCCTGCCCGGTCCGGTCACGGTCATGATCGGCCGCGCCTGCGAGAGCCTGCCGGCCGGATTGACCCAGCGCCCGCCGGAGCATCCGGCCCAGCCCGCCGCCTAGAAATCTCACCGTGGTCATTTCGGACGCCGCGCAACCGGCGACCCCGACTCCAGCGGCAAGCACCGATTCCGGGTCTGGATTCCGGGTGCGCGAGCTTCGCTCGCGCCCCGGAATGACGGCTGACCTGGAGCGCGCCGGAACGGCAGAAAATCGTCCTCGACAGTCCGCTAGTGCCAATACGGCGGATAGCCGGAGTTCTTCTGCTCGGCGTCGAGCAGCCGCAGCATCGCCGGCCACTCCAGCACGCCGTAAGGCCGGCGCGTGCCCGGCTGATAGAGGTGCGCGGTGTGCGCCAGAACGTTCTCGCCGGGCATGGTCAGTTCGGTGCGCGCGGCCATCGCATCGACCTGCGAGCGGCACGACTGCTCGAGCTGGTACATGGTGTTGAACGCCTGCTGCACCGTCGGCCCGCACGTCAGCAGGCCGTGGTTGCGCATGATGAGCGCATCATGGGGACCCAAGTCCTTCACGATCCGCTCGCGCTCGTCGAGGTCCACCGCCGGCCCCTCGTAATCGTGATAGCCGATATGGCCGTGGAAGCGGATCGAGGTCTGCGACAGCGGCAGCAACCCGCATGCCATCGCCGACACCGCGATGCCCGCGCGCGTATGCGTGTGCAGCACGCAGCGCACGTCGGGCCGCGCCTTGTGGATCGCGCCGTGGATCACGTAACCGGACTTGTTGATGCCGTAGTCGGTGTCGGGCTTGGAAATGATCTCGCCTTCGACGTCGATCTTCACCAGGCTCGACGCCGTGATCTCCTTATAGAGAAGGCCGTAAAGGTTGATCAGCAGATGCTCCGTGCCGGGAATGCGCGCGGTGATATGGTTATAGATCAGGTCGGTCATCCCATACTGATCGACCAGCCGATAGCAGGCGGCGAGTTCCACCCGGGCGGCCCATTCTTCTGGGGAAACCTGATCCTTGATTGATTTGAAGTTGGTATCGTACTTCATGTCATTCCCTACCGGGGGTTTGAACGGCGTGTTTGTGCCACCATACCCCCCGCCCACAGGCCAGGCCAAGCGCGTTGGCCGCATGTCCGGAGCGCATTCGTGCCTGCCAGCGATATTCTGCATAACGCGGTGAAAGAAAAGCTCGCGCGCGGCGAGGTCGTGGCTTCGATGACCGTTCGGCTCAGCCGGTCCATCGAAATCGCCCGCATCGCCAAGACCGCGGGCTTCGACATGCTCTATATCGACCTGGAGCATGCGCCGCTGACAATGGACGCGACCGGGCAGATTTGCCTCGCCTGTCTCGATGTCGGCATCGTGCCGGCGGTGCGGGTTCCGGCCAACACGCCGGATTACATCTCGCGCATCCTCGATGCCGGCGCGCTCGGCATCATCGCGCCGCATGTCCGTTCGGCCGAGGAGGCGCGTGCCGTGGTCCGCGCGGCCAAGCTGCCGCCGCAGGGCGAGCGCTCCAACACCGGCGCATTCCCGCATCTGCAATACCGTTCGTTCCCGGCGGCGGAGACGTGCGCGGCGATCAACGACGCCACGCTGATGATCGTGCAGTTCGAATCCGCCGAATGCCTGGAACGCGCCGACGAGATCATCGCCGTCGAGGGCGTCGATATCGTGCTGGTCGGCCTCAACGATATGCTGGGCGACATGGGGCTTGCCGGACAATATGACCACCCCAAGGTCGGCGAAATCTACCGGACCGTCATCGACGCCTGCCGCCGCCACGGCAAGCACTGCGGCGTCGGCGGCCTTGCGAGCCGGCCGGACCTGATGGCGGAATACATCCGCATGGGCGCGCGCTACGTCTCCACCGGCACGGACCTCGCCTTCCTGCTCGGCGCCGCGACCGCACGCGCCAAGCAGATCAAGGAGATTCAGGCTATCAAGCCTTGACCGGCATCCGGCCCGGTCGGCGGACCCAAGGAGAACGGCATGCAGCTCGATGGCTATGACATCGACGTTATCGTCCAGGGCTATCCCGGAAAATCGGTCTGCCACGGCGGGCTCGGCTGGAGCACCATCGTGCTGCTGCGCGGCCACGGCCGGGTGGCGCTGGTCGATGTCGGCGGCTTCAACATTCGCGTTTCGCTGGTCGAGCGGCTGAAGCATCGCGGGCTCAAACCCGCCGACGTGACCGACCTGCTGCTCACCCATGCCCATCACGACCATTGCCTGAATTGGACGCTGTTCAGCCACGCGCGCATCGTCCTGGGCAAACAGGAGATGGACTGGGCCGCCACCGTGCCCTGGGGCATCGGGCCGGTGCCGGAGCTTTATGTGGAAAAGCTCCAGGGCTGGAAGACGCTGCACGCGGCCGCCGATGGCGAGGAGGTGATGCCCGGCATCACGGCGCATATCGCGCCCGGCCACACGCCGGGACACTTGCTCTACCGGCTCAAAGGCAGCCAGCACGACGTGATTTTCACCGGGGACGCCGCCAAGAACCGGGCCGAAATGCTGTCCGGCAAGGCCGACGGCACCTATGACCAATCGGTCAGCCAGGCCTCGATTGCGTCAATTTGGACACTATGGCGCGAGCGGCCGGGGAATGTGCTGATCCCCGGACATGATATACCGATGGTCCTGAAGGAGGGGCGGCCGGAATATCTCGCCAAGCGCGAGGCTGCGATCAAGGCTTGGTTCGGCGACGACCTGGATCGGATGACGACGATCGAACTGACGGTGACTTGATAGAGCGTTTTGATAGGGAGAACGAACGATGCCACGATTGTTATCCAGGCTGCCGATCATCATGGCGGCCGCATTGGCCCTCGCGGCGCCATTGGCGCCGGCGGCGGCACAATCCGATTATCCCAACCGGCCGGTGCGGCTGATCATTCCGTTCCCGCCCGGCGGCAGCAACGACGTGGTCGGCCGCGTCATCGCGCAGCATCTGGGCGACGCGCTTGGCAAGCAGGTGATCGTCGACAACCGCGGCGGCGCCGGCGGCGTGATCGGCACCGAGCTTGCCTCGAAGGCCGCGCCGGACGGCTACACGCTGCTGGTGATCTCGCTGGCGCATGCGGTGAACCCGTGGCTCTACAAGCTGCCTTACGACCCGATCAAGGCGTTCGAGCCGATCGGCGTCATGGCCAAGGGCCCCGTCATCCTCTCGGTCTATCCGGGCACGAACATCCACTCCGTGAAGGACTTGCTCGCCGAGGCCAAGGCCAATCCCGGCAAGCTGCAATACGCCTCCGCCGGCGTCGGCAGCTTCCAGCACCTGAGCGCCGAGCTGTTCAAGCTCGAGGCCAAGGTCGACATCCTGCACATCCCGTTCAAGGGCGGCGGACCGTCGATGATCGACGTCATGGGCGGCCACAGCAAGGTGCTGTTCTCCTCGCTGGTGCAGACCACGCCGAACGTCAAGTCCGGCAAGTTGCGGGCGCTGGCCGTCGGCGGCACCGAACGCAGCAAGGTGTTCCCGGACCTGCCGACGATCTCCGAAGCCGGCGTGCCCGGCTACGCTTCCGAAAACTGGTGGGGCATCGTCGCGCCGGCCGGCACGCCGAAGCCGATCCTCGAGAAGCTGCACGCGGCTCTTACCAAGGCGCAGGACAGCCCGAAGGCGCGGGAGTACTTCGACAAGGAAGGCGCCGTCGTCGCCAAGATGAGCTCCGCCGAGTTCGGCAAGTTCATGGTCAGCGAGATGAACAAGTGGGAGCGCGTGGTGAAGGAGCAGGGCATCAAGCCGCAATAGGCGCCAAAACCCGCACGTTCCGCTGACAAGGGCCCCGCGAAAGCGGGGCCTCCCATCGGCGGTCACTTCTGACAGCGACTGGATCGCCCGCCCTCGCGGGCGATCGCAGCAACGGATCGACAATGCAACTCGAATTTCGCGGCAACAAAGACTTCTGGGCCGGCGTGATGATGATCGTCACCGGCCTGACCGCGATCATTATCGCGCGCAATTACGATTTCGGCACCGCGCTGCGGATGGGCCCCGGTTATTTCCCCTCCGTCCTTGGCGGAATCCTGATCCTGTTCGGCCTTTATCTCGTGGCCTCGGGCTTGCGCAGCAATGAAAAGATCGTCGGCGGATGGTCGCTGCGCGCGCTGATCGTGCTGCCGCTGGCGCTGATCCTGTTCGGCGTTCTGATGGACTACGCCGGCTTCGTGCCGGCGCTCATGGTGCTTATCGTCGGCTCGGCGCTGGCCGGCAACGAATTCCGCCTGATCGAGGTTCTGGTGCTGGCGATCGGCCTCACCGCCTTCGCCGTGGCGCTGTTTGTATGGGGATTGAACATGCCCTACCCGCTGTTCATTGGCTGGTGACGCGCGATGGAGCTGTTCGACAATCTCATCTTCGGATTCAGCGTCGCCTTCTCGCTACAGAACCTGATGTATTGCCTGATCGGCGTATCGGTCGGCACGCTGATCGGCGTGCTTCCCGGCATCGGGCCGCTGGCGACCATCGCCATGCTGCTGCCGATCACCTTCAACGTCGCCCCGGTCGGCGCGCTGATCATGCTTGCCGGCATCTATTACGGCGCCCAATACGGCGGCTCGACCACCGCGATCCTGGTCAACCTGCCGGGCGAAACCTCGGCGGTCGTCACCTGTATCGACGGCTATCAGATGGCCCGCAAGGGCCGCGCCGGGCCGGCGCTCGCCATCGCCGCCATCGGCTCATTCGCCGCCGGCACGTTCGGCACGCTTCTGATCGCGCTCGCCGGCCCGCCGCTGGCCGAACTGGCGCTGAAGTTCGGCGCGCCGGACTATTTCTCCCTGCTGCTGATGGGTCTGGTCGCGGCCGCCGTGCTGGCGGAAGGCGACATGATGAAGTCGCTGGCGATGGTGGCGATGGGGCTTTTGCTCGGTATCGTCGGCACCGACGTCAACACCGGCGTGCAACGCTTCTCCTTCGGCTTCTCCGAACTGACCGACGGCATCAGCTTCATCGTCGTCGCCGTCGGCGTGTTCGCCATCGGCGAAATCATTTCGAACCTCGGCGATCCGGAGCAGCGTTCCGTATTCACGGACAAGGTTCGCAACCTCTACCCCAGCAAGGCGGACCTCAAGGCTTCGATCGGCCCGATCACCCGCGGCACGCTCCTAGGCTCGTTCTTCGGCGTGCTGCCCGGCACCGGCCCCTCGATCGCCTCCTTCTCCTCCTACATGGTGGAGAAGAAGGTCGCCAAGGACCCGAGCCAGTTCGGCCACGGCGCGATCCAAGGCGTGGCGGGTCCCGAAGCCGCCAACAACGCCGACGCGCAGTGCAAGTTCATCCCGATGCTGACGCTGGGCCTGCCGGCCAGCGCCACGATGGCGCTGATGCTCGGCGCGCTGACCATCCAGGGCATCCAGCCCGGTCCCGACGTGATGACCACACGGCCCGAATTGTTCTGGGGCCTGGTCGCCAGCATGTGGATCGGCAACGCGCTCCTGGTCGTGCTCAACCTGCCGATGATCGGGCTGTGGGTGAAGCTCCTGAAGGTGCCCTATCGCCTCTTGTTCCCCGCGATCATGGCGTTCTCGGCGATCGGCATCTACAGCGTGAACAACTCGTCGTTCGACATCTACCTGACGGCCATCTTCGGCGTGATCGGCTTCCTTTGGATCAAGCTCGGCTGCAGCCCGGCGCCGATGATGCTGGGTTTCGTGCTCGGGCCGATGATGGAGGAACACCTGCGGCGCGCCATGCTGATGTCCGGCGGCGATCCGATGGTGTTCGTCACGAGCCCGATCAGCCTGGCCTTCCTGATCGCGACCGTGGGCATCATCATCGTCATGGTGGCGCCGGCCGTGCGCGCGCGCAGGGCCGACATCACCGGCTAGAGTACGATCCGTTCAGTTGGAATCGGATCGTGCTCAAGAGTCTCTATTTGATCGCGTGTTTGACGGCGAACCTGCTTCGCCGGAAAACGCTCTAAGCAGACGAAAAAGGCTCCGTCATTCCGGAGCGCGAGCCACCAGCGCGTTCACGCGCGTCTTCGATGCTATGGCGAGCGAACCCGGAATCCAGAGGCACGCTCCGAGTCTGAGGCCGGATTCCGGGTTCGCGCCTATCGGCGCGCCCCCGGAACGACACGGACGTGTTCTCAACATCGCCGCGTCACGCCCACTTCAGCCGTTCCAGGATCGAGCGGCCCATCACCCAGTCCTTGTCCTCCTCCGAGAGGAAATCCAGCTCCTTGGTGAAGTGCTCGATCCGCTGGCGATAAGTCGCCTTCGCCAATGTGTTGGTCAGGTCGGTGCCCCAATGGCAGCGCCGCGGGCCGTAGGCATCGAAGCAACGCTTGAGATGCTCGTTCAGGTCGCGGAACGGATAGGCCTCCAGCGAGAAGTTGGGCGCCGACGACAACTTCACCGAGACGTTGGGATATTTCGCCAGCGCCACCACGTCGTCGATGGCCTGCGGGATGCGGCGCTCCTTCGCCAACTCGGCGGTCATGCCCATGTGGTCGATGATCAGCGTCAGACCCGGATGGCGCTCGGCAATCGATGCAAACCGCGGCAGGTTGCCCGGCGACAGGAACATGACCGGAAGCCCGGCCTTCTCCGCCGCGGGCCAGAACCAGTCCGCCGCGCCGCTGGTGAGCAGAACGCTATGCTCGCGCTGGAACGTCAGGCGCACGCCGAGCATGCCCGGCTGATCGCGCCATGTCGGCAGCAGCTTCGACGACTGCTCGGGCTTTTCGAGCGTGATGCGGCCCATGACGCCGAAACGCTGCGGATAACGCCGCGCCGCCTCGAGGCCGTAGTCGTTGCGGTCGCCGGGCCATGACGGCGGCACGATCACCGCGCGGTCGACGCCGGCCTCGTCCATCAAGGGCACCAGCCTCTCGATGGTGAAGGGTTCGGGAAGCTGCGGCTTGCGGCCGGGCACCCACTTCCAGTCATCGGATTCCGCTTTCCACAGATGGGCCTGCGCATCGACGATCATCCGCCCATTCACTGTCATAGGTATCTCACTCCTTGCCTTATGCTCCGTGTGTCTTGATCGCAGAGTGCGCTGCCTCGCAGTCTCTCACAAGAGAGCGAACACGCGCGACGGCCATCGCGACAACGACGCCGCGCATTGTGCCGAGGAAACCCGCCGACAGCATTCCTGAAATCCTTGTTGACGCGCTTTCTTCATGCGAAGCGGGATGTGCCTCGCTCGAAACCGCTCTAAGGAATCAGAAGAATCTTGCCGAAATGCTGGTTGGTGCGCATGCGGTCGTGGGCCGCGCGGGCATCGGCGAGCGGAAAGGTCTTGTCGATCGGAATACGAACGCGACCGGCTTTCACGTCTTCCCATAGATCGGCACGCATCCTGGCCGTCACCTCGCGCGACTCTTCCAGCGTGCGGGTGCGGAAGGTCACGCCGATATAATCGATACGCTTGCGGGCGTGGGTGTCGAAATCGAACTCCGCCTTGGTGCCGGCGAGCCGGCCGATGTTGACGATGCGCCCGCGCAAGGCCACAGCTTGAAGCGTCTGGCTCACGGTCGGCCCGGACAATAGATCGACCACGAGATCGACGCCCTTGCCGCCCGTCGCCTCGCGCACCTGCTCCGGCCATCCCGGATCGCGCGTGTCGACCGCAAGATCGGCGCCGAACTCCTTGAGCCGCGCCCGGCGCGCCTCGTTGGTCGAGGAGCCGACGACGAACTTCGCCCCCATCAGCTTGGCGATCTGCAGGCCGATCAGGCCGACGCCGGAGCTGGCCCCCTGCACCATCACGCTCTCGCCGGCCTTGAGCCTTCCCGCGGTCACCAGCGCGTTGTGCAGCGTGTCGAGGCCGATCATCAGCGTCGCCGCCTGCTCGAAGCTCATGCCGTCGGGCACCTTCATCGCGCGGCCGTAATCGCTGACGGCATATTCGGCGTGGCTGCCGGGGCTGTGGCACATCACCCGGTCGCCAATCTTGAAGTCGCGCACCTCGGCGCCGACCTCGATCACCTCGCCGGAGAACTCGCTGCCGATCGGCCCGCCCGCCTTGGCGCCGTGGCTGGTGTCGCCGCGCGCCGCGCCGAGGTCGGCGCGGTTCAGCGCGATGGCCTTCACCTTCACCAGGATGTCGGCCGGCTTGGGCTTCGGCGGGTCGATGTCGCGAACGACGACACCATCGGGAGACGCGACACCGGCCTTCATGGTCAACCGGCCTTCTGCGCCTTGATCTGGTCGAGCCACGGGCAGACGCCGGGCATGCGATTGTAGTTGCCGTCGATCACCTGCACCGGCTGGCGCAGGCCGGCCTCGGCCGTCTCGATGCAAAGCCGGCGCGATTCCTCGCGCTTCTCCGGCGACATCCATTTGCGGTCGTGGCCCCAAAGGCTCGGGCCGTGCTTGCGCTCGAACGGCGTCCAGGTGCTGTCGTCGATCACCTGCCCGCCCCAGCCGTATTCGACCATGAAGCCCGAGGGATTCCAGGTGTAGAACGAGGTGACGTAATCGCCGGAATGGCGGCCGAGCGACACCGCGATGCGCTCCTGATCGGTCAGCGCGAGATCATAGCCCTGTCCCACGTCGTCGAGGCTGAACAGCTCCAGCATCATGTGATGGACCATGTTCTTGCCCGTCTCCATCATGGCGAAGCTGTGATGGCGCGGATTGACGTGGAAGAAGTAGCCGGGGAACGGCCGGAGCCAGTAGTCGCTGAGCTTGAACTCCAGAACGTCCTGATAGAACGGCATCAGGTCGGCCAGCCGCTCGACGTGCATCACCACATGCCCCATGCCGAGCGCGCCGGTGCGGAAACCGGAGATGTTGCGGCCCGGCTTGAACGGATCGGTCGCCACCGCCGCGCCGTGGAAAAACTCGAGCCGGTTACCGGCGGGATCATTGGCAACGATCAGGTCGCGGACATGCCGCTCGTCGGCCAGCGCCCGCGAGCCCCGCGCCACCTTGGTTCCGTGCGCCTCGAGCCGCGCCGCGAGCGCATCGAGCGCCGCCGCGTCAGCGACCTCCCAGCCGAAAACCGAAATGCCCTGCCCGCCGTCGGCCTCGACCAGGAGCCGCTGCTTGCGGTCGTCCATGCGGAAGGCCATCGTGGTCCGGGTCTTGTCGATCCGCTGCAGGCCGAGCAGGTTCTCCCCGTATCCGGCCCAATCCTCGAGGCTGCCGGCGCGGACCCCGACATATCCCAAAGCCTGCACAATGGCGTTCTGGACGGTCATGACCGACCTCCCGAAGGGCTGTTGGTTACGATTGAACCCTTTTTATTGGAGCGGGCCGCCCGCTGCAACTCAGGGCTATGCTGCCACCCGAATGCCGCGACCCGCAACTTTCCTCTGCCTCCGGCTGGAAATAGCCGGCCGGATGAACCATATCGGTCCGCGATGAACCCAGCCGCGACGAACCAAGCCTCGCCGACCCAAACCCCAGCCCGCCACACTCTCGCGAACCCGGCCCCGCCGATCCTCTCCATCGCCAACCTGTCGAAGACCTACGACACCGGCTTCCAGGCGCTGAAGGGCATCGACCTCGACATCCGGCGCGGCGAGATCTTCGCTTTGCTCGGCCCCAACGGCGCCGGCAAGACCACGCTGATCGGTATCATTTGCGGACTGGTCAACGCATCCACAGGCACCGTGACCGTGGACGGGCACGACCACGTTCGCGGGTATCGCGCCGCGCGCTCGATGATCGGGCTGGTGCCGCAAGAGTTGACCACCGACGCCTTCGAGACGGTGTGGGCCACGGTCAGCTTCAGCCGCGGCCTGTTCAACAAGCCGGCCAACCCGGCCCATGTCGAAAAGGTGCTGCGCGACGTATCGCTGTGGGACAAGAAGGATTCCAAGATCGTCACACTGTCCGGCGGCATGAAGCGGCGCGTGCTGATCGCCAAGGCGCTCGCGCACGAACCACGAATCCTGTTTCTCGACGAGCCCACCGCCGGCGTGGATGTGGAATTGCGCAAGGATATGTGGGAGGTGGTGCGGGGCTTACGTGCCTCGGGCGTCACTATCATCCTCACCACGCATTACATCGAGGAGGCCGAGTTGATGGCCGACCGCGTCGGCGTCATTAACAAGGGCGAATTGATCCTGGTCGAAGACAAGATCGAGCTGATGCGCAAGCTCGGCAAGAAGCAGATGACCATCGAGCTTCAACAGAGGCTTGATGCCATACCGCAGACGCTTGCCGACTACGACCTGACGCTCGCCGAAGACGGCGACGCATTGATCTACAGCTACCAGGCACAGGGCGAGCAGCGCGGCGTCACGCGGCTGGTCGAGGAATTGCTGCGGCTCGACATCCGGCTGAAGGACATCAGCACCACGCAAAGCTCGCTCGAAGACATCTTCGTCGACCTGGTGAGGAACGGCCGATGAACCATCGCGCGGTGTGGGCGATCTACAAGTTCGAAATGGCGCGCACCGGCCGGACGCTGTTCCAGAGCATCGTCTCGCCGGTGATCTCGACCTCGCTCTATTTCGTGGTGTTCGGCGCGGCCATCGGCTCGCGCATCCCGGAAATCGAGAACGTCAACTACGGCGCCTTCATCGTTCCTGGCCTCATCATGATGATGCTTTTGACGCAGAGCGTGATGAACGCCTCGTTCGGCATCTATTTCCCGCGCTTCGTCGGCACCATCTTTGAAATCCTGTCGGCGCCGGTGTCCTCGTTCGAGATCGTGCTCGGCTATGTCGGGGCCGCCGCCACCAAGTCGATCGTCCTGGGGCTGATCATCCTCGCCACCGCGGGACTGTTCGTGCCGATCCGGATCGAGCACCCGATCTGGATGATCGCATTCCTGGTGCTGACGGCGGCAACCTTCAGCCTGCTCGGATTCATCATCGGGCTTTGGGCCGACGGCTTCGAGAAGCTGCAAATCATTCCGCTTCTCATCATCACGCCGCTGACATTCCTCGGCGGCAGCTTCTATTCGATCAACGTGCTGCCGCCGTTCTGGCAGACGGTCAGCCTGTTCAACCCGGTGGTCTACCTGATCTCGGGCTTCCGCTGGAGCTTCTACGAGGTTTCCGACGTCAGCCTCGCCGCCAGCGTCGCCATGATCGTGCTGTTCCTGGTCGGCTGCCTGGCCATCGTCGGCTGGTTCTTCAAGACCGGATACAAGATCAAGAAATAGCCGGCTTCTGCCGAAGCTTGGTCCAGACCAGCAGCGCGAACGGCACCACCGCGATGGCCACGGCGGCGACGCCGGCCGCCGGGAGACTGGTGCATTCGACCAGCGGGCCGGTGACGGCCGCCGCGAGCAGCGTCATCGCCCCCGCCCCGCTCTCGCTCACGCCGATGGCGCGGCCGCGGTGCTCGGTCTCGACGCAGTCGGCAATCAGCGCGGTCGAGGAGACGTTGGCCGCGCACCAGCCGAGCCCAACCAGGAACGTGCCGAGCGTAACCGTGAGGAAGCCTTCCGAAAACGCCACGAACAGCGCGCCGACCAGGGCGATGCCGACGCCGGGATACATCACCCGCTCGCGCCCGAACCGGTCCGCCGCCCAGCCGAGCGGAATGGTGAAGGCGAACATGCCGGCGGAGTGGAACATGTGCGAGACGGTGATCGCGGTCAGCGAATAGCCGTGGTGGGCCAGCACCAGCGACGTCAACACCATGACGATCGACATGTTGCCCTGGCCGGAGCAGTTGGCAATGATCGCAAGCCGCGCCGGCGTATGACGCCACAGCGTCCAGGCGCTGAACTCAGGCAACGGTCCGCCCTGACGGCTCGCCGGCGGGACGTAGTCGGGATAATAGCGTTCCAGATTCATCCCGATCTCTTTCGGATCGGGACGCACGAACGCCACCAGGATCATGCCGCCGAGGATCAGCACCGGCAGCATCAGCCACGGCAAGGCAATCGCCTCGCCGTTGTTCCCCTTCGCCATAAGCTCGGCGAGCGCCATCACCAGCGGGCTCAGCACGATGCCCAGCAGCGAGCCGGTGGCGATGAAGCCCAGCGCCAGCCCGCGCATGCGCGGCACGTACATGTCGGTCGCGGCGACGCGGAGCTGATTGGAGGCGCTGATGCCCATCGTGAAGATCAGCATGCCGACGCCGAGCGCGATGGCGTGGTTGGCGATCATCGCCAAGCCGGTGGCGAACGTGCCGATCAGCGCCAGTCCCTGCCCGAACAGGATGCCGGGCTTGCGGCCGTATTGGTCGGTGATGCGCCCGACCGGATAGGACACGCAGAAACGGCTGACGCCGAACAGGCCGACCGTCAGTCCCGCGAGGCTCGCCGAGCCCGTCACCGCGACCACCATCAGCGGGCCGATGCCATAGGCAAGCTGCGTGCCGGCCCCGACGAAAGCCTGCGACAGCGCGAACAGCAGAGTGTTGCGCTTGATCAGCGCCGGAATGCCGGCGGACGCTCGTGGGACGGGTTTGTGCATGGGGGGTGTCGCGGCGGCCGGCGATCCAGCCGCCGCGATCTTGGAGCTAGTGCGCGTGCCCGGCGTGGGCGTCGTACTGGCGCAGACGCGGATAGACGCGGCGCGCGTTGCCCTCGAAGATCTTGGCCTTGTCGGCATCCGACAGCGCGGCGTTGTCGATGTAACGCTTGGTGTCGTCAAAGCCGAAGCCGGTCTTCGGGTCGTTGCCCTTCACCGCGCCGACCATCTCCGAAGCAAAGAGGATATTGTCGGTCGGCACCACCTTGGTCAGAAGGTCGATGCCCGGCTGGTGATAGACGCAGGTGTCGAAGAAGATGTTCTCGGCCATGATCTGGTCGAGCTCGGGCCGGCCGTTGTTCAGCGCCAGGCCGCGGAAGCGGCCCCAGTGGAACGGCACCGCGCCGCCGCCATGCGGGATGATGAACTTCAGCTTGGGGAAGTCCTTGAACAGGTCGGACAGGATGATCTGCATGAACACCATCGTGTCGGCGTTCAAATAGTACGAGCCGGTGGTGTGCATGGCGGGGTTGCAGCAGCCCGAGACGTGGATCATGCAGGGCACCTCAAGCTCCACCATCTTCTCGTAGAGCGGGTACCACGACTTGTCGGTCATCGGCGGCGAGTTGAAATGGCCGCCGGAGGGGTCGGGGTTCAGGTTGCAGCCGACGAAACCCATCTTCACGCAGCGCTCCAGCTCGGCGGCCGAATTCTTCGGATCGACGCCCGGCGACTGCGGAAGCTGGCAAACGCCGATGAAGTTCTTGGGAAACAGCGAGACGACACGGGCGATCAGGTCGTTGCAGATTTGCGACCATTCCACGCTGACGCTCTCGTCGCCGATGTGGTGGCCCATGCCGGAGGCGCGCGGCGAGAAGATCGTCAGGTCGGTGCCGCGCTCGCGCTGCAGCCGGAGTTGATTCTTCTCGATGCTCTCGCGGATCTCGTCATCGGACATCTTCAGCGACGCCCGGGACGGCATCTTGGTCTTGTCCTTGGCGTTGGCGGCCGCCGTCTGCTCCGCGCGGAAGCGGCGCAGGTCCTGGGGCTCGGTCGTGTAGTGTCCGTGGCAGTCGATAATCATGGAAATTCCGCCGATTCTTGTGGGTTAGCGTCGGCCCGGATGCTACGGCGCGGTGCGGCATTGTCAAACCCACAAAGGCGCCGGGAATCGCGCAAAATCCCCGCCACCCGAGGCTTATGGCGCCCCGCACGGACGCGCCGAGCGGGCAAGCACGCCAAGCGCCGTGGCAGCGAGCGAAAACCGGCCGCGCCCCGCACGCATCGGGCCGGCCGTCAACGATGCACACGCGCATTTCCAGCCGCGCGACAGATCGTTTAGGATGCCGCGCGAATTTCAAGGAGAGTTGCCAAAATGGCCGATTTGCCGCGTCTGAATAACATCATCCGGGCCCTGGAAGCGGGGCAACACGCGCTCACCTGCTTTGCCCCCGCCGAGATCAATTCGGCCATCGCCATGAGCACGTCGAAATACGACGCCTGCGTGTTCGAGATGGAGCACAATCCGTGGGACGGCCGCCTGCTGCGCGATTGCCTGCAATACATGCTCAACCGCGGCCAGATCGCCAAATCCGGCTCGATCGTGCCTCAGGTCAACCCGCTTGTCCGCGTCCCGGTCAACGGCGTCGAAATGGCCCAGTGGCACGCCAAGCAGGCCCTCGACATGGGCTGCTACGGTATCGTTTTTCCGCATATCAGCACTGTCGAGGAGGCGGCCAACGCCGTCGGCGCCTGCCGCTATCCGCGGCTGAAAAGCGCCCCTTACTATGAGCCCGCCGGCATCCGCGGCGACGGCCCCACCGCCGCCGCCCGCTACTGGGGCCTCACCCAGCAGGAATATTATCAGAAGGCCGATGTCTGGCCGCTCAATCCCCAGGGCGAGATTTTCTGCATCCTGCAGATCGAGGACACGCGCGGGGTCGAGAACCTCGACGACATGCTCAAGAACGTGCCCGGCATCGGCGCGATCCTGATCGGCGAAGGCGATCTCTCCCAGGAGCTGGGCTATCCGCGCCAGTACGAGCACAAGGTCGTGGTCGAGTGGATGACGCGCATCGTCGACACCTGCAAGAAGCACAACGTCGTGGTCGGCCATCCGCATGTGGAAACCGGCAATGTCGAGCGCGTCGTCAAGGCGGGCTATCGCTTCCTGATGATGGCTCCGGTGCAAAGCACCGGCCATCTCGAGGCCGCCCGCAAGCAGACCGGCCGCGCCTGAGGACTCCGCCGGGAGCCCTCCACCGTCATTCCGGGCCGGCGGAAACGCCGGACCCGGAATCCAGACGCGAAGGAATCCAGACCAAAGGGCGTTTGGTTTCCAAAGCGCGTTGGAAACGCGCGCCACAACATCGGGAACGCGACCATGACCAGCGGCAAGGACGACGAACAGCTTTTTCGCGAGCGCGGTTTCGGCATCAAGCTCGGTTTCGGCGAACGCCCGGCGCTGCTGGTCATCGACATGCTCAAGGGCTTCACCGATCCCGCGATGCCGCTTGGCGCCAACCTCGACCGCGAGATCGAGGCTCATCATCCGTTGCTCGAAGTCGCGCATGAGCGCGACATCCCGGTGATTTTCTCCACCGTCATCTACAACGATCACGACCTGAAGGACGCCGGCCTCTGGGCCGTCAAGATGAAAGGCTCGCTGACGCTGAAAGCCGGCACACCGGCGGTCGAGATCGATTCCCGTCTCGACATGCGGCCGACCGACAGCCTGCTGGTGAAGAAATACGCCTCCTGCTTCTTCGGCACCGATCTGACGTCGCGACTGATGAACCTGCACGCCGACACGCTCATCATCACCGGCTGCACCACATCGGGCTGCGTGCGCGCCACCGCCGTGGACGCCGTGCAGAACGGCTTCCGCCCGATGGTGGTGCGCGAAGCGGTCGGCGACCGCTCCAAGGCCGCCCACGACCAGAGCCTGTTCGACCTGAACGCCAAATACGCCGACGTGGTATCGCTCGACGAGACGCTGCAATACCTCAAGACCGTCGGCCACAATCGCGCGGCAAACTGAATCGCCGAACGTCATCGCGGAACGGCTCGACGCCTCGCGGCGTTACCCTCGCGGGTCATCGCAGAGGAGCCGCCCATGACCAAGCCCGCGAAAGACAGCGACAAACCCGCCGCCGACCGGCTTTCTACCGACGATCCGGCCAAGGGCGGCGTCAAGCCGGCCGACCCGAAGGTGCATCGCTCCGAAAACAGCCCCAAGCCGCACGGCGACCGCTTGCAGCACGCGGTGGACGAGGCGGCCGAAAAGAGAGCGCGCCGATTCTAGCGCCATCGCACCGCACCCCGTGCGGGTGGCCATGCGTTGAGGTCACATGCGTTGAGGCCACATGCGTTGAGGCCAAGCGCAGCCGGTGCTAGCGTCGGATGGAGCACGCCGTCCGAAATCACACCGTTGCGCCGGGCCGATGAAATCCGAAATCCGCGATGGCATGACAATCGACTGGGATGCCCCCATCGCGATGGACGACGGCATCGTGCTCCGCGCCGACGTGTTCAGGCCCCCCGCCGAGGGCCGCTATCCGGTGATCCTGAGCTACGGCCCTTACGCCAAGGGCTTGTCGATGCAGGAGGGCTACAAGAGTCAGTGGCTCCGCATCGTCAAATCGGCGCCGGAGGTGCTGGAGGGCTCCAGCAACAAGTATCAGAACTGGGAGCTGTTCGACCCGGAACAATGGGTGCCGGACGGCTACGCGCTGGTGCGCGTGGATTCGCGCGGCGCGGGCCGTTCGCCGGGCTACCTCGAAGTGTGGTCGCCGCGCGAGGCGCAGGACATCGCGGCCTGCGTCGAATGGGCCGGCGCGCAGCCGTGGTCGAGCGGGAAGGTCGGCCTGCACGGCATTTCGTATTATTCGATGAACCAATGGCAGGCCGCGCCGCTGAAGCCCAAGCATCTCGCGGCGCTGTGCATCTGGGAAGGTTCCTCCGATTACTATCGCGAGCTGTGCCGCCATGGCGGCATCCTGTCCGATTTCTTCTCGACCTGGTATCCGCGCCAGGTGACGGCCGTGCAGCACGGCGTCGGCGAACGGGGCGCGCGAAGCGCCGTGACCGGCGAGCCCGTGGCCGGGCCGGATACGCTGCCGGAGGAACAGCTCAGGCATCATCGCGCCGATTGCGACGGCGACGCGCTACGCCATGTCCTGATCGACGACTACTACAAGGCGCGGATGCCGAAGTTCGAGGACATCGAAACGCCGCTGCTCTCGGCCGCCAACTGGGGCGGCATGGGCCTGCATCCGCGCGGCAATTTCGAGGGCTTTCAGCGTGCCGCCTCCAAGCAAAAATGGCTCGAGGTCCACGGCGACACGCACTTCACGCTGTTCTACGCCAAGTACGGCCAGGACCTGCAGCGGCAGTTCTTCGACCATTTCCTGAAAGGCAAAGACAACGGCTGGGAGCAACGGCCTCGGGTGATGCTCAACATCCGCCATCCGGGCGAACGATTCGAGTTGCGCGCGGAAAACGAATGGCCCTTGGCGCGCACGCAATGGACCAAGTTTTATCTGCATCCCGACCGCGAGCTGGACACCTCGCCGCCGGTCGATGACGCCACGGTGACTTACGCCACATCGAGCGACGGCGTCACCTTCAGCACCGACCCGTTCGACGACGAGATGGAAATCACCGGGCCGGTCGCGGCCAAGCTGTTCGTGTCGTCGGACACCACCGACGCCGACCTGTTCCTGGCGCTGCGCCTTTTCGATCCGCGCGGCAGCGAGGTCACCTTCATCGGCTCCAACGATCCGCGCGTGCCCGTCGGCCTCGGCTGGCTGCGCGCCTCGCATCGCAAGCTCGATCCGAAGGAAAGCAAGCCCTACCGGCCCTGGCATACGCATGACGAGATTCAATTGCTGACGCCGGGCAAACCCGTGGAGCTCGACATCGAAATCTGGCCGACCTCCATCGTCGTGCCGAAAGGCTATCGCCTCGCCTTGACCGTGCGCGGCAAGGACTACGAGGTCGATGGTGACGACGCAGGGCTCGCGCACGCGCCCTATCCGATGAAAGGCGTCGGCCCCTTCACCCACACCAACCGGCTGGACCGGCCGTCGGAGATTTTCGGCGGCGAGAACACGCTGCATTTCGGCAACGGCTTCGCGCCGTATGTGCTGCTGCCGATCATTCCGAAGTAAAGTGACCTCCATGACAATCGAAATGCACAACCGGGCCGCGCCATGACCGTTCGCGCCGCCATCGTCGGGCTCGGCCGCTGGGGCCGCTCGCTGGTCAACGCCGTTCACGGCAAGACCGACGCCATCCGGTTCGTGGCGGGATGCACGCGGACGCGCGCCGCAGCCGAGGACTTCTGCCGCGAGAAGAACATCGCCCTGCTCGACCGCTACGAGGATGTTCTGGCGCGCCCCGATATCGACGCCGTGGTGCTGGCGACACCGCACAGCCTGCACGCCGAGCAGGTGATCGCCGCCGCCGTCGCCGGCAAGCACGTCCACGTCGAAAAGCCGCTGACGATCGACCGGCCGAGCGCCGAGATCGCGGTCACGGCCGCCAAGCGCGCCGGCATCGTGCTGGCGGTCGGCTTCAACCGCCGTTTCCACCCGAGCATCGTCGAGCTCCGCACGCGGCTTCGCGACGGCCGGCTCGGACAGGTGATGACGATGGTGGCGCAGCACACCACCTCGACCGGACAATTCATCTCAGCCGACAACTGGCGGGCGCAGGCTGACGAAGCGCCGGGCGGCGCCTTCACCGCCGTCGGCGTGCATTCGCTCGATCACATGATCGAATTCGGCGGCAAGGTGCGCGACGTGCTGTGCACCACCCGGCGCTATCTTCCGAGCGGGTGCGACGACACCACCAACGTCATGCTGCGCTTTGAAAACGGTGCGACGGGCCTGATGTTCTGCTCGGTCGCGACGGCGACGACCTTTGGCTTCACCGTCTTCGGCACCAAGGGCCTGGCGGAAATTTCGCAGCCCAGCCTTCAGCGCCTGCGCTTCACGCCGACATCGACGACACCGCCGAGCGGGCTCGTCACCGCGCCGCCCGACGAGATCGTCGAAAGCCCGGCGTTCGACATGCTCAACGCCGAGCTTGTGGTCTTCGCCCGCTCCATCGAGCAGAAAACGCCCCATCCGGTGCCGATCGACGAGGTGCTGCACGGCATGGCCGTGTTCGACGCCGTGGTGCGCTCGGCCCGCACCGGCCAAATCGAGGCCGTCGCATGATCGCAGCTCCTTCGCGCGGTCCGGCCGCCGGCGTCACGGCATCATGAGCAAGCCCCGCGCTCTCGTCATCGGCGGATCGGTCGGCGGCTTGTTCGCCGCCAACATGTTGCGCAGCACCGGCTGGGACGCCACCGTGTTCGAGCGCAACGCCGAGGAGTTGACCGGCCGTGGGGCGGGCATCAGCACGCATCCGCAATTGCATGATGCGATGAGCCGTCTCGGCCTGCCGTCCGACGACGCGATGGCGATCAGCGTCAGCCGCATCGTATTCCTCGACCATGGCGGCAAAGCCTACGATACGCGCGACACCGCGCGGGTGATGAGCTCGTGGGGTCGCGTGTTCCGCTCGCTGCGCGACCTCTTGCCGCCGCAGAGCTATCGGCTCGGCAAAGCCTTGCGGAGCATCGAGCAGGATGCCGATGGCGTCACCGCGATCTTCGCCGACGGCTCGCGCGAGCGCGGCGAACTCCTGGTCGGCGCCGATGGCGGCCGCTCGACCGTGCGTTCGCTGTTCCTGCCGGACTGCCAGCCGGACTACGCGGGCTACATCGCCTGGCGCGCCATGCTCGACGAGCGCGACGTGCCGCCCGACATTCACGCCCAACTGTTCGAGAACTACAGCTATTGCCTGCCGCCCGGCGAACTGTTCCTCGCCTATCCCGTCCCCGGCCGCAACAACGAGACGCAGCCCGGCCATCGCGCCTACAACATCGTCTGGTACCGGCCGACAACGCCTGAGCATCTCGCCGATCTCTGCACCGACGCCAGCGGCAAGAATCACGGCAGCTCGATCCCGCCGCCGCTGATCCGGCCGGACGTGATCGCTGCCATCAAGACGACGGCGCGCGATCTCGTGGCGCCGCAAGTCGCGGAGATTTTCGAGCGCGACCCGCACCCCTTCTTCCAGCCGATCTTCGACCTCGCCTCGCCGCGCATCGTGTTCGGCCGCGTGGCGCTTCTCGGCGATGCCGCCTTCGTGGCGCGGCCGCATCCGGGCGCGGGCACGACCAAGGGCGCGATGGACGCGGCCAAGCTCGCGGACTCGATTGCGGCGCTGGGCCTCGAACGGGGGCTTGCGCGCTACGAGCGCGAGCAGCGCGCCTTCGGTCGCGGCGTCGTCGCGCTCGGCCAGCGCGAGGGCGCCTACCTCACCGACCAGCTCAAGCCGCGCGCCGAGCGCCGGGAGCAGGCTGTGTCTTGGCCCATCGAGGATCTGATCCACTCGCACAACACGCGCAGCGCGGCGCTGCAACAGGTGCTCGACGACAGCCTCCGCGCGGCGGGCTGACGACGGCCGTGTTCAGCCGTGCGCGGTGTCGCCGAACCACGGCTTGAGCATCCACTCCACGGCGGCCACGGCCGCATAGAGCCCGATGCCGATGATCGCGAGGCCTATCAGGCAGGCGAAGGCGAGCGGAATGTCCACCTGGGAATTGGCGACCAGCAGCAGGTTGCCGAGCCCCTCGTTCGAGCCGATGAATTCGCCGATCACCGCGCCGATGACGGCAAGCGTGATCGCGACCTTCGAGCCTGAAATGACGAACGGCATCGCCGCCGGAAGGCGGATCTTCCAGAACGTCTGAAGCGCATTGGCGCGAACCGACGTGGCGAGGTCGAGGAATTCGGCGGGCGTGTTGCGCAAGCCTGTCGCCGTATCCACGACGATGGGGAAGAACGCCACCAGCCAGGCGATGGCGAGCTTGGATTCGATGCCGGTGCCGAGCCACACCAGGATCAGCGGCGCGAGCGCGACCTTGGGCAGCGACTGCGTCGCGATCAGAAGCGGATAGAACATCAGGTTCAGCGTCCGCGAACCGGCAATCGCCACCGCCAGCGGCACGCCGAGCACGAAGGCCAGCACGAAACCGTAGAAGCTTTCGAGCAGCGTCACCCAGCCTTCGGTCGCAACGATCCACCAATTGTCGAGCGTGGCCACCAGCACCTGCCAAGGGCGCGGCAGCACCACCGGCGGCACGTCGAAGATCACCACATAGAAATGCCACGCCAGGATCAACAGCGCGAGGCCGATGACCGGCAGGCCGAAGCGGGTGAGCCGCTCGCGATTCATGCGTTCGGCCGATCGTGGATTACGCCAAGCCCCGCGCCGGCACGATGCTCGAGCGCCGTGAACCCCGGCGTGTAGCGCAGTTCCGGCCGCCGCGGATAACCGAGATCGACGCGGATGCGGTCGATCACCCGGCCGGGCCTGCGGCTGAACACCAGGACCTCGTCGGCAAGATAAACCGCCTCCGAAATGCTGTGCGTGACGAACACCACCGTGGTGCCCGAGGCGCGTCGGATGTCGAGCAGGAGGTCCTGCATTTCCATGCGGGTCAATTCGTCGAGTGCGCCGAACGGCTCATCCATCAAGAGCAGCGACGGCGACGGCACCAGCGCGCGGCAGAGCGCGACGCGCTGCTTCATGCCGCCGGACAGTTGATGCGGGCGGCTGCCTGCGAACGACGCAAGGCCGACGAGATCGAGCAACTCCAGCGCGCGCTTGCGCGCCGCGGCGTCGTTGCGCCCGGCGATTTCCATCGGGAACAGCACGTTGGCCAGCACCGTACGCCACGGCAGCAGGTTCGGCGTCTGGAACACGAAGCCGAAATCCTCCTGCGGCCCGGTCACCTCGCGACCGCGAATTTCGACGCGGCCGTGGCTCGCGCGCGTCATCCCGGCGATGATGCGCAGCAACGTGGTCTTGCCGCAGCCCGAAGGGCCGAGCAGCGACACCAGCTCGCCCTGCCTGAATGAATAGCTGACGCGCTCCAGCGCCACGACCTCGGCGGCCCCGCGGGAGGCCGCGGGGAACGTCTTGCCGACGTCATCGAGCACGCCGAACGGGCGGGCGGAGGCTTCTGCCGCCATTGCGTCTTGGAAGGGTGTCATCCGGCGTGCGTCGGCACCCCGATCAAGGCTTGATCGGCGGCTGCGGCAGCGCGCTGGTGTCGTAGAGATCCCTCGCCTGAACCTTGCCGGCCGCGCCGATGCTGCCCGCGATCAGGTCCACGCTCGACGCCATCACCTTGGCGTCGATGGTGCCAAGACCCGCGGCCTTGGTTTCCGGCGTCGCCACAAGCGCGTTGACGATCGCAAGCTCCTGAAGCGCCACGCCGCCATCCAAGCCCTTCACATGCTTCACGATGATGTCGGCGGCTTCCTTGGGGTTGGCGATGGTGTCGCGCCAGCCCTGCAGCGACGCCTTGATGAAGCCCTTCACCTTGTCGGGATTGGCCTTGAGGTAATCGTCACGCACCAGGATGCCGTTGGAGTAGAGCGACAGGCCGTGATTGGCGAGGAGGAAAATCTGCGCGTCCTGGGCACCCGCCGCCTTGACCACGCCGGGCATCGACATCGCGAACGTCTCGATGGCCGGAATCTTCTTGGCGGCCAGCATGCCGATGCGCGCGGCCGGGTCGATGTTGGTGTATTTCACCGTCTCGGCCTTCAGGCCCTTGGACTTCATGAAGGCTTCGATCACCTTCTGCGTGAAGCTGCCGGCCCCGCTCGCGATCTCAAGATTCTCAAGTTGCTCCGGCTTGGTGACATTGGCGCCGGAGCGAAGCGAGAAGATGGCGTATGGCGCTTTCTGGTAGATGACGGCGACCATCTTGGCGGTCGCCTGGCTGTTGGCGCGCGCGGCAACGAGCCCCGCAACGTCGGAAAAGGCGAATTGCGCGGCCTTGGATTCAACGCTCTGGATCGCCTGCGCGGTGCCCTGGCTCGGGATGATGGTGACATCGAGGCCGGCCTGCTTGTAGTAGCCCTTCTCCAGCGCGACATACCAGGCCGCGTGGCGGCCGAGCGCGCGAAAATCGAGCGAGAACGTGACCGGTGTGGTCTGCGCGTGGGCTTCAGCGGCAAGACCCATGCCGACTGCCAGAAGCGCCACCAGCTTCAACGACGAACGGAACCGCATCACCCATCCTCCTCATCGCCGCGAACGAGCCTGGCGTTTCGGCCTCTCTCGCGCTGCGGTTATCTTGTCCCAGCATCGGGAAAGCCGCAAGGCACGCGCGACATGCGGAGGGAAGGCTATTCGGCCGCGGCCCGCCTTCCCGCGCCCGGCGCGTCGTAACCGGCCATGACCTTGTCGATCAGCGCATTGAAGGCGTTCCAGTCGGTCTCGCGATAGGAATGGTTGCGAATGATGAACGACGCCCCGGCGTAGAATTTCTCGTATTGCAGATGCCGCCCGGCGAACTCCGATCCGGTCATGTCCCACGCCAGCTTGAACAGCTTCATGCGCGTGATCGAATCCGCCTGCGGCGTCTGCCAGAACGTGTCGAACTGCTTCGCCAAAGCCGGATTGTCCAGCACCGAGATATCGGCCGGCATCTGGAACACGCCGCCGCCGCATAACGTGCGAAGCTCGTCGATGAAGCGGCTGTAGTTCTGCGTGCACCACTCCAGGCCCGCGTACATGATGCGGCGGTTGAAACACACATAGCCGTCCGGCCAGCTCTCAAAAGCGTTGATCTGTCCGTTGACGAGGCCGCCGATGGTCGCCTCGATCGCCGACATCTCGCCGAGCTTCTCGCGCACGGCCGGCACCTGGTCCGCGCCGGTGGCATGCGAAATGCGGCTGCACAGGCCGAGCAGCAGGCGCATCTTCGACCAATAGCGCACGTTGGACTGGTGGTTGCCGAAGCAGTGGCTGGGCGTCTTGATGTAGACGTCGCGCGACAACAGCGCGTTGTCGTGGACGAACACCTTTTCCCACGGCACCTTGACGTTGTCGCACATCAGCATGCTGTCGCTTTCGTCGTAGCGCCAGGCAAGCGGCGAATCGAACTCGGAGGTCAGCCCCACCGCCGCGGGCTTGCGCGACCACAGCGACAGGCCCTGTGCGTTGCAGGGAATGGCGCAGGTGATCGCCTCCTTGCTCTGGTCCGGCGCCAGCGGGATCACGTTGCCGATCCAGATTTCGTTGGCGTAAAGCGCGCCGGTCGCCAGCATCTTCATCCCGGAGATGACGACGCCGTCGTCGTCCTCGCGCACCACGCGCAGCGTCGGCACCGGGATGTTCATCTTGTGATAGAATTCGGGATTGCGCGCAGCCTGCGGCGGCACGACGGCGTAGACCACGTAGGTGTCGTTGTCGCGGATGGTGCGGTAGTATTTTTGCAAATTATCGGCAAATGCGTGCGGCGCGGGCAGCGCATCGGGCTTCATCGCCATGCCGGTGACGAACGAGGCCACATGGTCGGGCGAGCGCCCGAACATGCCGAAGGTGCATTCGGCGATGCGCCGGTGCCCTTCCATCCGCCGTTGCAAATCGTCGCGGCTGCGCGGCCGCAAGTAATAGATCGAATGCCGCCCGCCATCCTCCTCGTAGGTCATGACGTCACGATTGGCCGGGTCGGCCTTCATGTCGTAGATTCCGGCCACCGTCTTCGCCGCCTCGCGAAACGCCGGATGGCTGGTGACGTCGTCGATGCGCTCGCCGCCGACATAAACCACGCGGCCGTCACGCAGGGATTCGAGGTGTTCTTTTCCCGTGCGCAGCATGGCGGGTGCTCCCTGTTGTGATCCGCGGCGGCAACCTTATCATGGACTGAACCGCAGGCCGAAAAGATCGCCCAAAAAAGAGCGCCCATGACCGACTCCATCGGATTCCGCAAGAAATTCGCCGTCATCGCCCCGTCCACCAACACCTCCGTCCAGCCGGAGTTCGACCGCATGGCGCCGCGCGGCGTCACCAATCATTTCGGGCGGATTTCCATCCCCAACGACCCGATCCACAACGACGACGACTTCAACCAGCTCATGGACAACATCCGCTCGTCGATGATGGAAACCATCGACAGCGTGATGACCTGCGAGCCCGACTATCTGGTGATGGGCATGTCGTCGGAGACGTTCTGGGACGGGCTCGAGGGCAGCCACCGGCTGCAGCAGCGTGTCGAGCAGCGCGCCGGCGTCAAGGTCTGCATGGGCTCGGATGCCTCGCAGGCCGCGCTGAAATGCTACGGCGCCAAGCGGCTTGGCGTCATCACGCCCTACATGCCGGTCGGCGACACCCAGGTGCGGCGCTTCTTCGAGGACTGCGGCTTCGAGATCGTGCGGCTGAAGGGACTGAAATGCCAGAGCCCGGTGCTGATCGCGCACGTCTCCGAGCAAGAGCTGCGCGACGCCATCATCGAGGTGAACGGCCCCGATGTCGATGCGGTGATCCAGGTCGGCACCAATCTGGCGATGGCGCGGCTCGCCGGCATCGCCGAGTTCTGGCTCGGCAAGCCGGTGCTCGCCATCAACACCTGCATCTATTGGTGGGCGCTGCGGCAGAACGGCATCGACGACAAGATCGACGGCTTCGGTTCGCTGCTGCTGGAGCATTGAGGAAGCGTCGTTCCGGGGCAACTCGGCGCACCCCGGAACGACAAAGGCGAAGCTTTACTTCGGTGCGTAGTAGTGCGTCTCGAGCAGCAGGCAGCCGGTCTTGGACGTGAACGGGCCGTGATAGACGCCCGGCGGGCGCACGCAGTAGGTCGGGCCGGTGAAGGACTCGCCGCCCTGCCCCTTTTCGTCGCTGCCGCACACCAGGTCGCCCGACACCAGGAACACTTCTTCCCAGTATTCGTGCACGAACGGCACCGTCGAGAACGCGCCGGGCTCGATCTTGAGGATACGGGTGCGATTGCCGACCTTGTTCTTCTCGTCGAGCGAGCCCGCGAGGATCTTCTCGGTGAAACCCCACGGATAGCCGGGGACCTTATGGAACCCCTCGTTCATGTCCACCCCGTGGAACTCAAGGTGGCCCTTGTCGTAACCCATCGCATTCTCCCTGCAGCGACTGAATGGCGGGCGCCACTTTAACCGCCGGTTCCGGCGAGTAAAGGCGACGGATCGCCCTGGCCGCCATGTTCCGCCGATAGTGAAAACACGCCCGAACGGGCGGAAATTCGGAATGTTCGGCTGTGCGGCTTGCAACCGGAAGCCTCATTCCCGATCCGGCACATCGCGTGGCGGCGGCCCGTTATAGGTCCAGATCAAATGGCGCGGGATCGGCCCCTTGCTGCGGACGCCGGACTGCATCTCCTCGAATGCGTGAGCGAGCGCGCCGACTGAACGCGACAGCACGAACAACCCGCGGCAGAGCGGCGGCGGAAAGCCGAGTTCCGCATAGACCACCCCGGTCGCGCCATCGACATTCATCGGGATCGGGCGCCCGGCCTTCTCGGCCAATCGCGCCTCGACGGCGCGGCCGATGGCGGCATAGCGGCCATCGACCACGCCGGCCTTGGCGGCCGTATCGACCAATTCAAGAAGCCGCGGCGCGCGCGGATCGAGCGGGTGAAACCGATGACCGAAACCCGGAACGTGGCGGACGCCGCGCTCTGCCAGCGCGTCGATTTCCTGCGTCACCGCCTCGGCCAAGCCTGCGCCGCCGCGTTGGCGCGCGTCGATGGCGTCGTAGAGCGCGACGCATTGCTCGCCGGCGCCGCCATGCACATCGCCGAGCATGTTGATCGCCGACGCCATCGCATTGTTGATGCCCACGCCGCAGGTCGCGGCCATCCGCGCCGCCGCGATCGAAGGGGCCTGCGGACCATGATCGACGCCGGCGACGAGCGCCGCCTCCAGAAGCTTCGCCACCTCGGGGCGCGGGAGTTCACCACGCGTGAGCAGGTAGACCATCTCGGCAAAGCCCGCGCGCCCGATCAAGTCCTCGATGGCATAGCCGCGAAAACGGATCGCGCCGGGCTCCATGTCGATGATCGACGTGGACCACCAATCCTGCGGCGTGAGTTCGGGGCGCTTGGAAGGGGGCCGTGTCGTCACGCTGTGCTCCTAAAGCGTTTTCGAGCGAAGTGGATACCGGTTCGCGTCAAGAAAACGCGCCAGAAAAAAACTCTAAATGGCTTTCTCGCAGGATAGCGCCGCGATCTCGGTTTCCGAATAGCCGAGCTCCGCGAGAATGCTGTCTGTGTCCGCGCCGAGCGCGGGCGGCGGCGAGGCCGGCGCGGGATCACCGCTGGCGAGCCGAAAGCCGGAGCGCACCACGCTGACGCTGCGCTCGACATCGGGCACATCGTCGAACGTGCGCAACAACGCCCGCCCGACGATCTGCGGATGCTCAAGTACGGACGGAACATCCAGCACCTCGCCGGCCGGAACGTCCGCCGCGTTCATCAGCTTCGCCCATTCGGCCGCCGGCCGCGCCGCGAGCGCCGCCTCGATCTCGCGATTGAGTTCGAAGCGGTTGCGTTTGCGGTCCTCGCGCGCGGCAAAGCGCGGATCGCTGGCAAGCTCCGGGCGCGCGATCAGCTTGCACAACGCCTCGAACTGCTGCTGCTGGTTCGCGGCGATGTTGAGCAACCCGTCGGCGGTGCGGAACGCGCCGGACGGACTCGCCGTCATGTTCTCGTTGCCGAGCGGCTGCGGCCGCACGCCGGCGATCAGCCAGTTGGAAACGACCCAACCCATCGCCACCAGCGTCGATTCCAGCATCGACACGTCGATGCACTCGCCCTCGCCCGTCCGCTCGCGACGAAACAGCGCCGCCGTGATGGCATAGGCCGCGGTGATGCCGCCCAAGGTGTCGGCGACCGGATAGCCGACGCGAAGCGGCGCGGACTGCGCATCGCCGGTCACGCTCATCACTCCGGACAGGCCTTGCACGATCTGGTCGTAGGCCGGATTGAGGCGCAACGGGCCGTCCTGGCCGAAGCCCGAGATCGCGCAGTAAACCAGGTTGGGCTTCGCCGCCTTGAGCGTGTCGTAGCCGAGCCCGAGCCGATCCATCACGCCGGGGCGGAAGTTCTCGACCACCACATCGGCGGTGGCGACGAGCCGCATGAACGCCTCGCGGCCTTTCGGATTCTTCAGGTTGAGCGTGATCGACCGCTTGCCCGCGTTCTGCGCCAGGAACGACGCGCCCATCAGGCGGCGGTTCAATTCGGGGTCTGCCCCGAGCTGCCGCGCCAGATCGCCGGTCCCCGGCGTCTCGACCTTGATGACCTCCGCGCCGAGCTGCGCCAACTGATAGCAGCAGAACGGGCCGGCCAGCACGTTGGTCAGGTCGAGAACCCGCAAGCCGGCGAGAAGCCCGGCCATGTCGCATCCCTCGTCTTCGTTCCGCGAGATGGGCATAGCACACCCCTCCCCGAGGGTCCCGCGCCATCGGCAAGGCTGCGGCGCTCCGGGGACATATCGCGTCCAATCGCCGTGTTTTGATCGGCGGCGCAACGCCCGGCCCTTGCCGTTCAGCCGCGCTTCAATATGGTCAGAGCAGCCACTTGGCCCGTTCAGTCCACGGAGCTCTCATGCTGTCCCGCCGGAAGTTTATCGGCAGCGCCCTTGCCGGCTCCTGCGCGTTTGGCATGGCAATCCGAGACGCACACGCGGAAGCCATACTCACTGACGACGGTTACTACACCGAGCCGTGGTTTCTGGAGAGCTTCCTGGAGCTACCGGACGATCTTGCCGAGACGACGAAGAAGAACAAGCGCCTTGCCATCATGTGGGAGTTGCGCGGCTGCCCGTATTGCAAGGCGACGCATTTGGTCAATTTCGCCAGGCCGGAGATTTCGGATTTCATCCGTGCGCATTTCGAGATTTTACAGCTCAATATCGTCGGCTCGCGCGAGGTGACGGATTTCGACGGCGAGAAGCTGCCGGAGAAACGTTTCGCCGCGAAATACGGCGTGCGCTACACGCCGACCTTGCAGTTCTTTCCCGAGAGTGCGGCGGGGCTCGCCGCCAAGGCGCCGCGCGACCGCGAAGTGGCGCGGGCACAAGGCTATCTCGAGCCCGATCAATTCCTCGCCCTGTTCCGTTCCGTCGCCGGGCACGCCGACAAAGGGCGAAACTTCGACAGCGATCTCAAGACGAGCGGTTGATCGCGCCTGTCGCAAGCGCCCCGCAATCAGAACCCCTTGATGAGGCCCGCGTCGATCAGCATGCGGTTGAAGCGGCGGACCTTCGTGCCGCCGGCGCAGAGATAGAACCGCCCGCTGCAATCCTTGAGGATGCGGCTCTGCTCGGTGAACGAACCATCAAGCGGAACGCCCGCCGCTTCCAGGATGACGAGCGGCAGATAAGCGGCATCCAGCCCGTCGAAGGCGAGCGACAGATCGACCGGGCGGAAGTTCAGCGCGTCGATGGCGTAGTAGGTCGTGAAATAGCGCGGATCGGAAGCGTCGATGCGCCGGCCGATGGCGGCGTCGTCAAGCGTCGGGTCGATGATCGTCTTGGCGAACAGCGGCTGATGATCGCCGAACCGCACGATCAGGATCGGGTCGCTCGGAAACTCGCGGCGCAATCGCTCGACGAACGCGCGATAGTCGCGCGCGCTCATCTCCTGCCGGCGCAGATATTCGTCAACCCTCTCGCCGGCGATTACGGGATTGCCGAGGTCGCGCCAGTCCGTCGCAAGGTCGGGCCGGAAGCGCGGCGCCCACGAGAAGTGGTTGGCCATCAGGTAGGTGAGGATGAACAGCGGCCGGTCGCGCCCGTCGCGCCGGATCAGGCCCGCGGTGAAATCGTAATAGAAGCTGTCCGGCTCGACATCGCGCGTGCCCATGTCCCGCGTGTCGTAGAACTGGTCGATGCCGATCGACTTCTGGAAAAAGCGCGCGCCCAGAAACGCGCCGTACCAGGGATAAAGGCTGTAGCTGCGATAGCCGCAGGGGCGCAGCGCATTCGGCAGGCTGCGCGAAACGCGCCCGCCGGCGATCCGCGTCACGAAATTGGAAAACCGCCCGTAGGATTTCGCCGAAAGGCCGGTCAGCACGTTGTATTCGGTGTACCAGGTCGGCCCGCCCGCGCCCTCGACCAGGAGAGAGCGGAACTTGCCGTCGAACGACTTGAACCGCTGCCGATAGTTCGGCGGCACCTTGATGCCGGGCACGGCGCTGATGTCGAAGCTCGACTCGTCGAGCACCAGGACGATGTGCGGCAGCCGCTGGCCGGGCTGGCAACCAACCGGGGGCACCGCCGGAAAGCTGTCCGGCGAGAACCGATCCGCCTCCAGGACGCCGCGCGTGGCGATGTCCACCGTCGCCACGACGCCGGAGCGCATGAACTCGGACACATAGGCCGCCGACGCGAAAGCCTTCTCGCGATCCATCGGCACCGCGAGCGATAGCATGCTGAGCGCGCCGAGCCACGCCAACGCACCGAGCGCCGCCACTCCGCGCCGCACGCGGAACGGATCGACCCACCACAGCAGCGCGAACAATGGCAGGGCGACGGCCGCGGCCACGGCAATCGTCGGACCGAGCTTGGGAAAGACCTTGAGCAGGAAGGAAATGGTGTCCCGGTCGATCAGCATGACATCGACGAAGTTCGCCGACATCAGCACCACATCCTGCTTGAAGCGCGACAGCAGGATGAGGACCACCAGCATGACAAGCGAGAGCGCAGCGGCCGTCAGCGGCCGGCGCAGGGTCACAAGCCAAAGACCGTTCAGCAGGCCCCAGGTGAACAGAAACGCGAAGCGGCCGACGAGTTCGTCCTCGGTTGCCATCAGGATCGCGAGCGCCGCCAGATGCAGGGCGATCAGCAGGCCCCACGCGAGGGTGCCGCGCTCGACGACGCGAAGGGCGCTCAGGCTGCTGCGATCGTTGGTCGGGGCGGGCGGCATGACTTAGGTGCCGCGTCCGGGATTGGACCTGTTGCGGCCGGTGGCGGACCGCTGTCATCATTCTGTAATAAAACCGTCATGGCAAGCCCGGCACGCCAAGCTGCTCAACGAACCGCTAAGAAGCGACCTTCCGCCCTTGCCGAACGCGCACGGCGGCGCTGGCCGGCGGCCGGACAAGCAAGCCCGGCGGCCTCACGGACCGGTGGGCCTGGTTAGCCAGTGCGCCTGGCGGGCCGTGGGCGCCCCAACGCCGTGACACGCCAAGTCTGGTCGGCGATGGGTTTCGCCACGCTCAACCCATCCTACGCCGACGACACCACGCTATACCCAGACGGACGAAGGGGACTTCGCGACGCGAAGCCCCCCTCCGAACGACAGACCGAATTTGGCTCGCGCGCTTGGTTCCTGCTCCGATCAACCAGCGCCCGCTGCCTGATCCCAACAGGGCTCGCAACCGCGAGCCCGTCCCGGCGCAAAACGCCCTGGATCAGTTCCTGCTCCGATCAACCAGCGCCCGCTGCTTGATCCAGGGCATCATCTCGCGGAGCTTGGCGCCGACCTTCTCGATGTCGTGCTCGGCAAGCTTGGCGCGGGTGGCCTTGAACGAGGTCTGGTTCACCTTGTTCTCCAGCATCCAGTCGCGGGTGAACTTGCCGGACTGGATGTCGGCCAGGATGCGCTTCATCTCCGCCTTCGTCTCCGGGGTGATGACGCGCGGGCCCGAGACATACTCGCCGTATTCGGCGGTGTTGGAGATCGAGTAGTTCATGTTGGCGATGCCGCCCTCGTAGATCAGGTCCACGATCAGCTTCACCTCGTGCAGGCACTCGAAATACGCCATCTCCGGCGCATAGCCGGCCTCGCAGAGCGTCTCGTAGCCGGCCTTGATGAGCTCGACCAAGCCACCGCACAGCACGGACTGCTCGCCGAACAGATCCGTCTCGCACTCCTCCTTGAACGTCGTCTCGATGATGCCGGCGCGGCCGCCGCCGATCGCCGAGGCATAGGACAGGCCGAGATCGTGGGCGTTGCCCGAAGCATCCTGATGCACCGCGATCAGGCACGGCACGCCCGCGCCGCGCTGGTACTCGGAGCGCACGGTGTGACCGGGGCCCTTGGGCGCGACCATCAGCACGTCGAGGTCGGCGCGCGGCTCGATCAGGTTGAAGTGCACGTTGAGGCCGTGGGCGAACATGATCGCCGCGCCGTTCTTCATGTTGGCGGCGAGGTGATCGCGGTAGATGTCGCCCTGCAATTCGTCGGGCGTCAGCATCATCACCACGTCGGCCCACTTGGCGGCCTCGGCCACCTCCATGACCTTGAACTTCTCGGCCTCGGCCTTCTTCACGCCCGCGGAGGTCTTGCGCAGCGCAATCGCCACCTCCTTGACGCCGGAATCGCGCATGTTGAGCGCATGGGCGTGGCCCTGGCTGCCGTAGCCGACGACGGCGACCTTCTTGCCCTTGATCAGGTTCAGGTCGGCGTCGCGATCGTAATAAACACGCATGGTAGAATTACCCTCTCCATTCAACCGCCCCGGCGGCCATCGTTCATCGAATTCCGTGGCGTTTCCGCCCCGGTGCTTCTAGGTTGCCGCCCCACCGGGGGCAAGTCCCCGCAAGCCCCGCAAGCCCCAACAAGCGGCGGCGGATCGCGGCCCTGGGCCGCCCCCCACCGCCTGCCCCTCACATCGCCTCGGCGCCGCGGCCGATGGCGACGGCGCCGGTGCGCGACACCTCGACCAGCCCAAGCGGCAGCATCAGGCCGATGAAACTATCGACCTTGTCGCTCGCCCCGGTGATCTCGAAGATGAAGCTTTCGATGCTGGCGTCGATGACGCGGGCGCGGAAGGCGTCGGCCAGCCGCAGCGCCTCGACCCGGTGCTCGCCCTTGCCCCGCACCTTGACCATCGCCAGCTCGCGCAGGATGGAGCGCCCCGCCAGCGTCATATCGACCACGCGATGGATCGGCACCAGGCGCTCGAGCTGGTTCTTGATCTGCTCGATCACCATCGGCGTGCCGCGCGTGACGATGGTGATGCGCGACAGGTGCTTCTCGTGCTCGGTCTCCGACACCGTGAGCGAGTCGATGTTGTAGCCCCGGCCGGAAAACAGGCCGATCACCCGCGCCAGCACGCCCGGCTCGTTATCGACAATTACGGACAGGGTGTGGGTTTCGACCCGCTCCGACACGGTGGCCGCGGGATAATGGGAGGTGGAACTCATTTTCGATCCTAATAACTTTGGCCTAGCCACACACTCGACCCCCAAGATGAGGGCGGAGCGACGCCCTACACCATGATCTTGCCGTCTTCGGTGATGGCGTCCTCGACGCTCTCGCCGCTGTCGCCCAACAGCATCTCGTTGTGCGCCCGCCCGGACGGGATCATCGGGAAGCAGTTCTCGGTCTGATCGACACGACAATCGAACAGCACCGGCTTGTCGACGGCGATCATCTCCTTGATCGCGTCGTCGAGATCGTCCGGCTTCTCGCAGCGGATGCCGACCGCATGGTAGGCCTCGGCGAGCCGCACGAAGTCCGGCAGCGAATGCGTGTAGCTCTCGGCGTAGCGGCCGCCGTGGAGCAACTCCTGCCATTGCCGCACCATCCCCATGTACTGGTTGTTGAGGATGAAGATCTTGATCGGCAGCCGGTACTGCACGGCCGTCGACATCTCCTGCATGGTCATCAGCACCGACGCCTCGCCGGCGATATCGACCACCAGCGACTTCGGATGCGCCATCTGCACGCCGACCGCCGACGGCAGGCCGTAGCCCATCGTGCCGAGGCCACCGGAGGTCATCCAGCGGTTCGGCTCCTCGAAGTGATAGAACTGCGCCGCCCACATCTGGTGCTGACCCACCTCGGTAGTGATGTAGGTGTCGCGATCCTTGGTCAGCTCGTAGAGCCGCTGGATGGCGTATTGCGGCTTGATCACGCTTTTCGAGGACTTGTAAGCGAGCGACTTGCGCGCGCGCCACGTGTCGATCTGCGACCACCAGGCCGCCATCGCCTTCTTCTCGGGCTGCGTCTTGGCGGCGCGCCACAGCGCGATCATGTCCTCGATCACATGCGCGCAGTCGCCGATGATGGGCACGTCCACCTTGACGTTCTTGTTGATCGACGACGGGTCGATATCGACGTGGATCTTGGTCGAGCCCGGCGAAAAGGCGTCGATGCGCCCGGTGATGCGGTCGTCGAAGCGCGCGCCGATGCAGATCATCAGATCGCAATCGTGCATCGCCCAGTTCGCCTCCCAGGTGCCGTGCATGCCGAGCATGCCGAGCCATTGCGGACCGGACGCCGGATAGGCGCCGAGCCCCATCAGCGTCGAGGTGATCGGGAAGCCGGTGAGCTTCACCAGCTCGCGCAGCAGCTTGCTGGCGCGCGGGCCGGAATTGATGATGCCGCCGCCGGTGTAGAACAGCGGACGCTTGGCGCGCGTCATCAGGTCCACGGCGTGCTTGATCGCATCCGGGTCGCCCTTCAGCCGCGGGTGATAGCCCTTGTGCTGAATGGCCTGCGGCTTGGTGTAGGTGCCGCTGGCGAACTGGATGTCCTTCGGAATGTCGATCACGACGGGACCGGGCCGCCCGCTCGCGGCGATGTGGAACGCCTCGTGCAGCGCGCGCGGCAAATCCTCGATGGTCTTGACCAGGTAATTGTACTTCGTGCACGGCCGCGTGATGCCGACCGTGTCGCACTCCTGGAAAGCATCGTTGCCGATCAGGTGCGTCGGCACCTGCCCGGTGATGACGACGATCGGAATGGAGTCGCAAAACGCATCGGCCAAACCCGTCACCGCATTGGTGGCGCCGGGGCCCGACGTGACCAGCACGCAGCCGACCTTGCCGGTGGAGCGCGCATAGCCTTCCGCGGCGTGGACGGCGCCCTGCTCGTGACGCACCAGGACGTGCTTGACCGTCTCCTGCTGGAAGATCGCGTCATAGATCGGCAGCACCGCGCCGCCCGGATAGCCGAAGATGTGCCGCACGCCTTGATCGGCGAGGGCTTCGATCACCATTTCGGCTCCGGTCATCTGTTTGGTCATCGTCCGCTCCACTCACTCGCTGCTTATCGAAATCGCTGATCCGGGAAACAAAAAAGGGGCTCGAGGGCCCCTGTGCGCGCACCGTCGTGCCCTGGGTGGCCTAGCCACCCACGACGGCGCGCCTTCGTACGAGGATCAGCGATCTGGTAATAAAGTTGCGCACAGAACCAATCTTTCGGCATTTCGTTGCGGCGGGTATAGGGGCTCGGAATCCCGCGGTCAAGCCCCAATATCGCGAACGCCCGACCTGGCGGCCGCCCCGGCCCCTCGGCGAACGCTCATGAGACTTTCGGAGCCGTTCGTTCATCCGACGCCCGATCGCAACCACGCTGCTGATGGCGGCGGTGGCCTTCATCGGCATTGCCGCCTACCCGTTCCTGCCGGGCGCCCCGCTGCCGAAGGTGGATTTCCCGACCATCAAGGTGACGGCGTCCGGGTCGAGCCAGTCCCAACCCGGCATCTGGTGGCGGAACCAGGTGACCTGCCGCTTGGTGTAGTGCCGGGTGTCGCGCTTGCCGCCCTCGGCCGCCTCGTCGAGGCCGATCTCCCCGGCAAGGTGCCGCCGCAGCCAGGGCACGCCGTGGGCTTTCATGGCCGGCAGCATCGGGTCGAGGCGACGCGCGTCGAGCGCCCTCACCTCCTCAAGCGCGCCGGCCGCCAGCATGGCGTCGAAGCGGGTATCGATCCGGCGATGGAGTTCCGCGCGGTCGACGGCCAGGAACACCCGCACGGCACTCTCGGGCTCGAGGATCGCCGGCATCCCGTCCCGATGCCAATCGGCGAGCGAGCGCCCGGTCGCCTCGATAACCTCCAGCGCGCGGGCGACCCGCATGCGGTCGCCCGGCCTCACCCGTTCGGCCATCGCCGGATCGCGGCGCGCCAGTTCGGCGTGCAGGGCGGCGATGCCATCGCGGTCGCAGCGCGCGCGAACCGCGGCGCGGACCTCGGGCGGCGTCGGCGGCACGACCGAAAGCCCCTGCGTCAGCGCCTTGAAGTAAAGCCCGGTGCCGCCCACGAGGATCGGCAGCCGGCCCTCGCGTTCGATTGCGACGAGCGCAGCCTGCACGTCGGCGCACCAGCGGCCCACCGAATAGTTCTCGGCCGCATCGACATGACCGTAAAGCCGATGCGGCACGCGCGCCTCATCCTCCGCCGTGGGGCGGGCCGTGATGATGCGAAGGTCGCGATAGACCTGCATGGAGTCGGCGTTGACGATGACGCCGCCGAGCCGCTCCGCCAGCGTCAGCGCCAATGCCGACTTGCCGCTCGCGGTCGGGCCTGCAATAAGCAGCGCGCGCTTTCCCAATCCGCGCCCTCCAGATCCGCGCGCTTCATGACTCATATCGCAACCCTGATCGCCAATCCCGCCGCGCCCGTGCTCGACGGCGCCGCGCTCGAACATGCCCGCGCCGTGCTGCCCGAGGCCCGTGACGCCAAATGGCTCGCGCCCGGCATCGCCGCCGACATTCCCTTTACCCTGAACGGCGGCGATGACCAACGCGCGCTCGCGGACCGCGTGCGCGCCGCCCTCGCCGGACAGCCCATCGACGTGGCGGTGCAGCCGCGGGAGCATCGGCGCAAGCGGCTGTTCCTGGCGGACATGGACTCCACCATGATCGGCCAGGAGTGCATCGACGAATTGGCCGATCACGCCGGCCTCAAGGCCCATGTCGCTGCCATCACCGAGCGCGCCATGCGCGGCGAGATCGCGTTCGAGCCGGCGCTGCGCGAGCGCGTCGCGCTGCTCAAGGGCCTGCCCGTCACCGTCGTCGATGAGGTCATCGCCAAGCGCATCGTGCTGACGCCGGGCGGGCGCACCTTGGTGGCCACCATGCGGGCGCATGGCGCCTACACCTGCCTCGTCTCCGGCGGCTTCACGCTGTTCACCGGCCGGATCGGAGCAGCCATCGGTTTCGACGAGAACCACGCCAACGTGCTGACGGTCACCGCCGACAACAGGCTCGCCGGAACGGTGGAGGAGCCGATCCTCGGCAAGGACGCCAAGCTCGCCACGCTGAAAACGTTGCGCCAGCGCCTTGGCCTTGAGCCTCAAGACACGCTCGCGGTCGGCGACGGAGCAAACGATATCCCGATGCTGGAGGCGGCAGGACTCGGCATCGCCTATCACGGCAAGCCCGCGGTCGCGGCTGCCGCGGCCGCGCGGATCGACCACGGCGATCTCACCGCGCTGCTTTACGCGCAAGGCTATTCGCGCGCGGAATTCACCGAAGCCGGATAGCAAAAGGGCGGCCTCGCGGGCCGCCCTGTCGCGATACCGTTTGGGATGTGGCCGCCTACTCGATCGGCAGCGCGACGAACAGCATGTCGCCCTCGGCCGTGGCCACCAGAAGCAGCGCGGTCTTCTTACCGGCCTTCTTCAATGCATCGACCCGGCGCTGCACGTCGGCCGGAGCCCGCATCTGCTCCTGCTCGATGGCGACAATGGTCGCCCCGGCGGAGAGGCGCTTTTCAGCCGCCGCCGAATTCGAGTCGACGCCGGTGATGACGACGCCCTTCACCGTGTCCTTGATCTTGTACTTCTTGCGAATCTCGTCGGTCATGGCGGAAAGCTGCAGGCCGAGCGCCTTCTGCACGACCGACTTTTCCGGCTGAGGCTGGGACTTGGCCGACGCCTTGACCGGCTTGTCATCCTCGAGGCGGCCGAGCTTGACCGTCTTCTTCTCTTCCTTGCCCTTGCGGATGACGATCACCTCGACGTCGCGGCCGACCGGCGTATCCGCGACGATGCGCGGCAGGTCGCGCATCTCCTTGATGTCCTTGCCGTCGAACTTGACGATGACGTCGCCCGCCTCGATGCCGGCGGGCTTGGCCGGGCCCTTGTCGTCCACGCCCGCAACCAAAGCGCCGCGCGCCGGCTTCAGATTCAGGCTCTCGGCGATCTCGTCGGTGACCTGCTGGATCTTCACGCCGAGCCAGCCGCGACGGATCTCGCCGAACTGCTGAAGCTGCGACACCACCGCCTGCACGATCTTCGACGGCACGGCGAAGCCGATGCCGATCGAGCCACCCGACGGCGAGATGATCGCCGTATTCACGCCGATGACCTCGCCGTCCAGGTTGAACAGCGGGCCGCCGGAGTTGCCGCGATTGATGGCGGCGTCGGTCTGGATGTAATTGTCGTAGGGGCCGGAGTTGATGTCGCGATTGCGCGCCGACACGATGCCGGCGGTCACCGAGCCGCCGAGGCTGAACGGGTTGCCGATGGCGATGACCCATTCGCCAAGCCGGAGCTTGTCGGAGTCGCCGAACTTCACCGCCGTGAGCGGCTTGGTCGGCTTGACGCGGAGAACGGCAAGATCGGTCTTCTGATCGCGGCCGATCACGTCGGCCTTCAGCCGTGTTCCATCGGTGAGGATGACGGTGATCTCGTCAGCCTCCGAGATGACGTGATTGTTCGTCACCACCACGCCGGACGAATCGATGATGAAGCCCGAGCCAAGCGAATTGACGCGGCGCGGCGTGCGTGGCGACTGGTCGTCGCCGCCCTGCCCGCGGCGGTTCTTGAAGAACTCCTCGAAGAACTCCTCGAACGGCGAGCCCGGCGGCAGTTGCGGCATCTGGGCGTTGCCGCGACCCTCGATCTTCTGCGACGTGGAGATGTTGACCACCGCGTCGATCACTTTTTCGGCAACGTCGGCGATGTTCTCCGGTCCGCGCGCGGATGCGGGAGCCGAGAGCATGGGCAGCGCGAGCGCGGCCGCCGCGAGCGCAGCCAGAGCGGGCCGCCGGATGGCATACGCAAGAGCGGTGAACGGGCTGGGCATGGCCTTCAATTCTCCTGGAAAGCGTTGCTATGACAGTGACACATTTCCCACCGCGACCGACGCCGAAAAGCACTCCAAACGCTGGCACACTACACGGGCGCATACGCCCGCCACACCACCGGCGGGCCGGGACTGAACCGTTGGATTAGGGCGGAATAGCGGCCCGCCGCGCCGGTCAGCCTCGCACCAACCATACCAGAAGGACACCGATCACCGCCGAAGCGATCCCGATCGCGCGCAGGGTTCCGTCAGGCGTCTCCCGCACCTGTTCCATTGCGCGCTTCACCGGCGCCGGAAACGCGGCGAAGAGAATTCCCTCGATAGCGAACACCAGTCCGATCGCAACCAGAAAATCCCACATCGCCGCCAACCATCACCACCGTCGTCGCGCGCCCCGAGACTCGTTCGCCTACCTCTGCGGGCTGGCGGGCGGCGGTGTCCCGGCGACGGCAGGCTTGGGCGCGCCGTTGGCGGCGCGCGGCTTGCCCGACGGATCGGCAAAGTAGCGGAAGAAGTCCGAATCCGGCTGCAGCACCATGCGCGTATCGTTGTGCTTCAAGCCGGCTTCATAAGCTTGCATCGAGCGATAGAAGGCGAAGAAATCGGCGTCTTTGCCGAACGCCTCGGCAAAGATGCGGTTTCGCTCGCCGTCGCCCTCGCCGCGAATCTGCTCGGACTTGGATGTGGCCTCGGCCACGATCACGGTTACGTCGCGGTCGGCCTTGGAACGGATTTCCTGCGAACGCTGGCTGCCTTGCGCGCGGAACTCCGCGGCCTCGCGCTGACGTTCGGTCTGCATCCGCTGATAGACGGCCTGGCTATTCTGGTCCGGCAAGTCGGCGCGGCGAATCCGAACGTCAACCACCTGGATGCCGTAGACCCGCGCTTCCCGGTCGAGCTGCTCGCGCACGCGCGCCATCAATTGCGCGCGCTCGTCGCGCACCACATGGGTGAGCGTGGCCTCGCCCAGCACGCGGCGCAGCGCCGCGTTGAGCAGGATCGAAAGCTGCGAGTTGGCGCCCTGCACCGTGCTGACGGTCTGATAGAAGCGCAGCGGTTGATCGATGCGATAGCGCGCGAAGGCATCGACCACGAGACGCTTCTGATCCGAGGCGATCACCTCCTGCGCCGGGTTTTCCAGGTCCAGGATGCGCTTGTCGATGGCGATGACGCTGTCGATCAACGGAATCTTGAAGTTCAGGCCCGGCTCGGTCACGACGCGGATCGGCTGACCGAGCCGCACCAGCAGCGCCTGCTGGGTCTGGTAGACCGTGAACAGCGACGAATAGCCGAGCACAAGCGCGGCGATTGCAAGAACGATGGCGACGCCGCCGGCAACTCCCAGCCTCATCGCGCGCCCCCGCTCTGCGTCTGCGGCCGCCGCGTCAACTCGCTGAGCGGCAGATAAGGCACGACGCCGCTGCCGGTCTGGCCGCTGGTGGTGTCGATCACGATCTTGTCGGTGCCGCCCAACACGCGCTCCATCGTTTCGAGATACATGCGCTTGCGGGTGACCTCAGGCGCCTTCTTGTATTCGTCGTAGATCTTGGTGAAGCGGGCCGTCTGGCCGATCGCCTCGGCGACGGTCTGCGACTTGTAGGCGTCGGCGGCCTGGAGAATCTGCGCGGCCTTACCGCGGGCCTCGGGCACCACGCGGTTGGCGTAGGTCTGCGCTTCGTTCTGGGCGCGCTCGAGGTCGGCGCGCGCCGCCTGCACGTCGCGGAACGAATCGATCACCTGTTGCGGCGGATCGACCTTCTGCATCTGCACCTGCTGCACCTGGATGCCGGAGCCATATTGGTCCAGCGTCTTCTGCATCAGGTCCTGCACCGCGACCTCGATGGTCTGCCGCGCGCCGGTCAGGATCGGCTGGATTTCGGAGCGGCCGATCACCTCGCGCATCGCGCTTTCGGCCACGGCCTTCACCGTACCCTCGGGATTCTGGATGTTGAACAGGTACTCGCCGACGCCGCTCGGCTTGATGCGCCACAACACCGAGAAATCGACATCGACGATGTTCTCGTCGCCGGTGAGCATCAAGCTCTCCTCCGGCACGTCGCGCACGGTCGTGCCGCGGCGCAGATCGTCGACGATGCGCATGCCGACGTCGATCTTGCGCACCTGGAGCGCCTTGGGCGTGAGCGCCGTCTCGATCGGATACGGCAAATGGTAGTTGAGGCCCGGCTGAACCTCGCGGACCTCCTTGCCGAAGCGGAGCACCACGCCGACCTCGTCGGGTTCGACGCGGAAGAAGCCGGAAATGCCCCACAGCACGACCGCCCCGAGGACGACCAGCGCGAAGCCCCGGCCGCCCAGGTTGCCGCCCGGCAGCACGTTCTTGAGCTTGTCCTGGCTGCGCCGCAGCAATTCTTCAAGATCGGGCGGCGTCGGCCCCGACGATTGCGGTCCCGAGCCCCAAGGGCCCCTGGACCCGCCCGATCCCCAGGGCCCGCCGCCCTGATTGCTCCACGGCATGAATTCTCTCCTCGGAGGCGCCGCGACAGCGGCAGTCCGCTTTGCTGATGAGTTATAGGGGAGCGGTCCGCACCTTACAACGCATCGCGCCGGCGCGGTTCAACATGCTGGCCAGACTGATCTTTCCCATTGGCCTGAAACTCAACCCCGTGCATAGGTCGCATGGTCGAAGGCAGCTTCGTCCTGCGGACCCGCCGGATGCTCGCTCAACGCCACCGCGCGCCAAACGCCTGGGTCGATCGGCGGAAAATGCGCGTCGCCGTCGGGCCGCGCGTGCACATGGGTAATCTCCAGACGATCGGCAAGGGGCATGGTCTGCGCAAATATGTCCGTGCCGCCGATCACGACGATTTCATCGCTGCCGCGGCGCAGCGCATCGCCACGGGCGGCGGTGAGCGCGGCCTCAAGGCTCGCGGCCGCGACCACGCCCGGCGCGGCAAAGCCCGAATCGCGGCTGACGACGATGTTGGTGCGCCCCGGCAGCGGGCGGCCGATGGAGAGGAAGGTCTTGCGCCCCATCACCAGGGGCTTTCCCATCGTCAGCGCCTTGAACCGCTTGAGATCGGAGCTTTGCCGGAAGGGCAGTTGATTGGCGCGCCCGATCACACCGTTGTCCGCCACCGCCGCCACAAGGACGATGGCGATGTGCGGCGACGGCGGCGCGCTCACACTGCCACCTCGGCCTTGATGTGGGGGTGCGGGTCGTAGCCTTCGAGCGCGAAATCCTCGTAGCGGAAGGCGAAGATGTCACGCACCGCCGGATTGATCGCCATCGTCGGCAACGCGCGCGGCGCGCGCGACAGTTGCAGGCGCGCCTGCTCGATATGGTTGAGATAGAGATGCGCGTCGCCGAAGGTGTGGATGAACGCGCCGGGCTTCAGCCCCGTCACCTGCGCCATCATCATGGTGAGCAGCGCATAGGAAGCGATGTTGAACGGCACGCCGAGGAAAACATCGGCGGACCGCTGATAGAGCTGGCACGACAGCCGCCCGTTGGCGACATAGAACTGGAACAGGCAGTGGCATGGCGGCAGCGCCATCCTGTCCACGTCGGCGGGGTTCCAGGCCGAGACGATGAGCCGGCGGGAATCCGGATTGCGCCGGATCATCTCCACCACATGAGCGATCTGGTCGATGGTGCGGCCGTCAGATGCCGGCCACGAGCGCCATTGGCGACCGTAGACCGGGCCGAGATCGCCACGCTCGTCCGCCCATTCGTCCCAGATCCGAACACCGTTGTCGTTGAGGTATTTGATGTTGGTGTCGCCGGCGAGAAACCACAACAGTTCGTGGACGATCGACTTCAGATGCAGCTTCTTGGTGGTGACCATAGGAAAGCCGGCCGCGAGGTCGAAACGCATCTGGTGGCCGAACACAGAGACGGTGCCCACGCCGGTGCGGTCGCGCTTCTCGACGCCGTCGTCGAGCACATGCTTCATCAATTCGAGGTATTGCCGCATCGACTGACCCGCAAAATGGCCCCGTCGCGAGGACGGCGCCGAGGTCCGATCCAACGCCGGCCGCCGGCCGGACCTTGGAGGGTGTAACCGGGTGAACCGTTTCGAGCGCCGCATCCGCGCTCAAGGCCGCTCCGAAAACCGCAGGGCGGGCGCACGCCCGGCACTCTCTGTACCTTTATATAATGGCAGCCACGAAAAAGGGGTGGCCGCGGCCACCCCTTTTGCACAGCCCCTTTTCCGGTCGCCCCGAAGAAGCCCGGTTCCGCCTCCGTCAGAATCCGAAGCCGAATCTGCACGAAGAACCCGCCACGAACCTGGGCGAAACGATCCGAACCCGCCTGCGCAAGCCGGTGACCCGCGCAGGCCGGCGATTCGGCCGGCTTACTTCGTGCCTGCCGTTTTGATGATCGGCGTCCATTTGGCGATTTCGCTTTTCACCAGCTCGGCAAGCGCCTTCTGGCCGCGCCGATCGCCGTCCGGGATGTCGCTGCCGAGATCGAGCAGGCGCTTGCGCGTGTTCTGATCGTCCAGCGCCTTGGAGAGCGCGTCGCTCAGCTTGTCGAGGATCGGCTTGGGCGTGCCCTTGGGCGCGAACAGCGCATTCCAGGCCGAGGCCTGGAAGTCCGGCAGACCGGCCTCCTTCGAGGTCGGCACGTCCGGCAGCGCCGGATTCCGATCCGGCGTGCCGATCGCATAGACCTTGATGGTGTTGCCCTTGATCTGGGGCACCGCGTTGACGATCTGGTCGGTCATGTAATCGACCTGACCGCCGATCAGCGCGTTCATCGCAGGCGCCGTGCCCTGGAAGGGAATGAGCGTCGGCTTCACATTGAGCAAATGATCAAGGAGCAGGCCCGTGACGTGTGCCACGGAGCCAACGCCGGCGTGGGCCTGGTTGAGCTTGCCCGCATTGGCCTTCACGTAAGTGATGAATTCCTTGAGATCCTTCGGCGGAAAGTCCTTTTTCGCGAGGATCAGGATCGGTGTGCCGGCAGCCATGCCGATCGGCTCGAAGTCCGCATCGGGCTTGTAGGCCAGGTTGGGATAGAGCGCGACCGAGGCGGCGTGCGTGCCCATGTGGCCCATGATGATCGTGTAGCCATCGGGCGAGGCCCGCATCGCGCGGGTCGAAGCGGTGGTGCCGCCGGCGCCGAGCGTGTTCTCGATCACGATCGTCTGGTGAAGGGTTCGCGCCATGTGATCGCTGACGATGCGCGCCACCGTATCGGTCGGCCCGCCCGCCGCGAACGGCACGATCAGCGTAATGGACTTGGTTGGATAGTCCTGCGCGGGCGCCGAAGCAGCTCCCAACGCAAGCATGAGCACAGTTCCCGCAAACGCCGTTGCGGCACGAAGCGCAAGCATTGTTACCCCCTGTAAAATCCTGCGCCTTAGTTTATCGCCTCCGCGCTCACAAAAAAAAACCCGGGAAGGTTGCCTTCCCGGGGGTCTTTCGTTGTTGCGATGCGCTCGAAGGGTCAGTCGTCTCCGACGAACACCTCGTCGCGCTTGCCGCGGATCGACGGCAGAACCGCCAGGATCAGCAGCACCGCGGAGATGCCAAGCAGCACCGCGGAGATCGGCCGCGTGAAGAACACCGTGGCGTCGCCGCGGGCGATCAGCATGGCGCGGCGGAGGTTCTCCTCCATGAGCGGCCCGAGCACATAGCCCAGGATCATCGGCGCCGGCTCGAAGTCGTGCTTCGACATCCAGTAGCCGATGATCCCGAAGATCGCGGTCATCGACACGTCGAACGGCGCGTTGTTCACCGAGTAGATGCCGATGGAGCAGAACACCACGATCATCGGGAACAGATGGCGGTACGGGACGCGCAGCAGACGCACCCAGACGCCCACCAGCGGCAGGTTGATGATGATCAGCATCAGGTTGCCGATCCACATCGAAGCGATCATGCCCCAGAACAGCTCAGGCTGCTTGGTCATGACCTGCGGTCCCGGCACGATGCCGTGAATGGTCATGGCGCCGACCATCAAGGCCATGACCGGGTTCGGCGGGATGCCCAGCGTCAGCAGCGGAATGAACGCCGTCTGCGACGCCGCGTTGTTGGCGCTCTCGGGCGCGGCAACGCCCTCGATGGTGCCGCGGCCGAACCGCTCAGGGTGCTTGGACAGGCGCTTCTCGAGCGTGTAGGCGGCGAACGACGCGATGATCGTGCCGCCGCCCGGCAGGATGCCGAGGGCGGAGCCGAGCAGCGTGCCGCGGCCGATGGCGCCCGCTGCCGCCTTGAGGTCCGGCAGCGTCGGCATCAGGCCGGTGATCTTGCCCTGGACGATCTCGCGCGTTCCCGTGTTCTCCAGGTTACGCAGGATTTCGCCGAAGCCGAACACACCCATGCCGACAACCACGAAGCCGATGCCGTCGGACATTTCCGGGATGCCCCAGGTCATGCGCTCGGCGCCGGTTTCCAGGTCCGAGCCGATCATCGACAGCAGAAGGCCCATCAACACGATGGCCAGCGCCTTGATGACCGAACCCTTGGCGAGCACGACGGCGAAGATCAGGCCCAACACCATCAGCGAGAAGTACTCGGCCGGGCCGAACATCAGGGCGACGCTGGTCAGCGGCGCGCCGAGCGCGGCCACCAGGACGGTCGCGACGCAGCCGGCGAAGAACGAGCCGATGGCCGCGATCGCCAGCGCCGGGCCGGCGCGACCGTTCTTGGCCATCTCGTGGCCGTCGAGGCAGGTCACCACCGACGACGATTCGCCTGGAATGTTCACCAGGATCGACGTGGTCGAGCCGCCGTACTGCGCGCCGTAATAGATGCCGGCGAGCATGATGAGCGCGCCGACGGGCGGCAGGCCGAAAGTGATCGGCAGCAGCATGGCGATGGTGGCGAGCGAGCCGATGCCCGGGAGCACGCCGATCAGCGTACCGACCAGCGCACCGACGAGGCACATCAGAACGTAGGACGGCTGGGCCGCCACGCTCATGCCGAGCCAGAGGTGATTAATCAAATCATACATGACTGTTCTCGCCGATTACCAGAACCGCGGCCAAAGCTGGAACGGCAGGTTCAATCCATAAGGGAATAGGATCGAGCAGAACGCCGTGATTACGACGGCAACCACCAGCGTTTCCCGCCACTTCACGTCATCGGCGGCAGCCGCGCAGATGACGATCGTGGCAAAGCTCGCGATCACGAGTCCCAGAGGCCGGATGGAGGCGGCAAAGGCCAGGATCGCGCCAATGATGAAGAACATGCCGCGCACCTGGTACTTCGTCACCTCGGGGCCTGCTGTCAGGAACCCGCCGACGAGAACGATCAGCGACAGCGCGATCATCGCGATGGCGAACAGGCGCGGCGCCGTTCCCGGACCGAACGCGAACCCGCGCATGCCCGGCAACTCATTCGACGCGATGAACGCCGTCAGACCCAGCAAGATCAATCCGAGGCTGCCGAAAACATCCTGCGGATTGAGAACCGGCAAAAGCCCGAACGAGATCGCGATGCAGACCGCGACGAAAACAATAATGGACGCCTGAACGATCAAGGGGACGGGACTCTGCAGCATAAAGGAGCTGATGAGCAGAATGCCCCCTAACACGGTGAACACGAGGCCACTGATCAGGTTGTAGCGGCGCCGCTCCTCAGCGGAACGCGACCACTCTCCTGACGGCGTTGCATCAGACATTATCAGCCACTCCCCTCATCAACGCAGTTCTACGCGCATCCCCCTTTGTAACAGATCGCGTTCTGAAAAAAAAAGCAACATCGACTTGCTTTTGTCAAAAAGCGAACAACTTCAAACCAGGTTGGCGAACCCGAGTAATCCAGCGATTCCAATCGGCCACAGCGGGTTCCAGCGCCCTTGATAAGTGACCAGCGCGGTCACGGCCGTGATCGCCAGGGCGAGCCAACTGTGGACGGACGCGCGCGTCAGGACGATGGCCGTGGCCGCGATCAGCCCCACGGACACCGGAACAACGCCTGCTTGTACTGCAATACGCCACCGCGCGTGCTTGAAGCGGTCCCAGACCCGTCCGAAGAAGTAGGCCAGCACGGCCGTCGGTCCGCACATCGCTACGGTTGTAACGACGGCCCCGCTGAAGCCTGCGACATGATAGCCGATCAAAGTCACCAGCATCACGTTCGGCCCCGGCGCGGCCTGCGATATCGCGAACATGTCGGCGAATTCGCGCTCGCTCATCCACGGATTCAGTTCGACGACGAGGCGGTGCATTTCCGGCACCACGGAATTGGCACCGCCCATCGCCAAGAGCGACATGATGATGAACTGCACCGCAAGGGTGAAAAGGATATCGCCGCCCGCTTTCATCGGCGCACCCACCAGGCCAGTGCGATGCTGGTCGGCGCGACCACAAGCATCACCACCAGCAGCGGCCAGCGCATCACACCGATGGCAAAGGCCGTCGCGATCAGCATCAGCAGCCCCGGACCGGCGCCGCGAAACAACGGCATGGCCATCTTCGCCACGGTCGCCACGATAAGACCGGCGGCAGCCGGCGCGATGCCGCCGAGCACGCGGCGCACGGCATCGACGTCGCCAAAGCGGCTGTAAAGCATCGCCGCCGCAAGCATCAGGAAGAACGGCAGAACCAGAAAGCCGGTCCACGCCGCCACCGCTCCCGTCGGTCCCTGCATGCGCGAGCCGAACACCGAGGCAAGATTGACGATGTTAGGGCCGGGAAGAAACTGGCAGAGCGCGTAAAGATCGTTGAACTCCTGCTCCGACAGCCAGCGTTTCTCCTCGACGAACATCCGTCGGGTCCAGGGCAGCGTGCCGCCGAATCCGGTCACGGTGATCCGGAAGAAGGCCAGGAAGAGTTCGAGATGGCTGGGAATCGGCGCAGCCGGCGGAGATGATGAGGCAGCGGTCGTCTCGGACATGATGGCGATGTTTAAGCTGCGGCCATGCGGCCGACCAATAAAATTGTTGCATTGTCGCCATGAAAGCATCGCGCCCTTGGGCGCGACCGGCGACCCGGACACGCGTTACGGAAACCCGGACACGCATTACGGAAAATGAGTCGCGCGGAGAGAGCCCCCCGCCCGGCCTGGTCGGGCCGCATCTACACGCAAAAGTAGCAAGCTTGGAGCAGTCTGCCGGTCAGCCGCGGCGCCTCTTTTTTACCGGCCCTGTCGCGCCTATATTCCGGCCGCCGGCGCAAGCCGGCTATGGCGATAAACGGCCGTCGGAATAAACCTTTCGGACCCGGGGGCAGTACCCGGCGGCTCCACCCAAGCCCGGCGCGAACGGGCTTCGGCGGGGCCGAACCAGGATCGACGAGGGTGTAAAGGACGGACTTTTGCCCGGAATCGTCCCAACGTTATCGGGGCATATCCATAGTTGCCAACGACAACTATGCTCCGGTTGCTCAGGCTGCGTAAGGCAGTTTGAAAGACCGAACTTAAAGCCCTGACGGGTTAAGCTCCGTCAGGCGGGGTTCGGAGGCACCTGGCAACAGAAGCCTCCACTCTCCTTTTAAGCCCCTTCCCAGGCGCTTATCCCCTTCGGCTCGGTTGCATCGTTGGCTTTAGATCATGCGACTCAACCGCCACTGAGCCTATAGTCGGGCCGCCGCTTGCGGAACACGTCGAGCGGCTTGCGCATCGCCGCAAATATCCGACATAGAATTCGTTCGACAGCCCACCGCAACGCAGCAGATCCCATGCCGGTCGACCACATCCGTTACGACATCCTGGTGCAGGACGCCTTGCGCGGCATGGTCCGCGAGGTATTGGCCGAAACCATCAAGAAGGGCCTTCCCGGCGAGCACCATTTCTTCATCACCTTCGACACCAGGGCTGACGGCGTGCGGCTGTCGGACCGGCTGCGAGCGCAGTACCCGGACGAAATGACCGTCGTCCTGCAGCACCAGTTCTGGGACCTGAAGGTGACCGACGAGACGTTCGAGGTCGGCCTGTCGTTCGGCGGCATCGGCGAACGCCTGGTCATCCCCTTCGCCGCCATCCGGGCCTTCGCCGACCCTTCCGTGCAGTTCACGCTGCAATTTGAAACGCTGGACGACACGCCGGAAGACCAGGCCGGAGCGCCGGCTGGCCCCGAGCGGGACCGGGGTGCCGCCACTGCGCGTAACAAGCGCCGGCTGCCGGCCAGGCGCGATGACGCGACGCCGGCGGCTGCCGAACGCGGCGCGTCCCGCCCCTCCCCCCAAACCCCGCGAAGCGATGCCGCCGCCGCGCCACGAGAAGCGCCGGACAAGCCGCAAGACGACTCCAGCGGAAAGGCCGGGGCCGAAGTCGTGCGCCTCGACCGATTCCGCAAGAAGTGAGTGTTTCCGCAAGAAGCAAGTGATGGCCAGAAAGACGAAGAAGCAACGAACGAGCGGACGCCGCGAAAAGCAGCAAGCCGCCCAAACCAGAACCGAGAGCGACACCTTCGGCCCCATCGCCGTCCCTGCCGATCGCTACTGGGGCGCACAGACACAACGGTCGGTCCAGAATTTCCGTATCGGCACCGAGCATATGCCGCGCCCGCTGATCCGCGCGCTTGGCATCGTCAAGCGCGCCGCGGCGGAGGTGAACCGCAGCCTCAAGCTGCTTGACGCCCGGCGCAGCGCCGCCATCGTCCGCGCCGCGCAGGAGGTGATCGACGGCAAGCTCGACGATCACTTCCCGCTGGTGGTCTGGCAGACCGGGTCCGGCACCCAGACCAACATGAACACCAACGAGGTGATCGCCAACCGCGCCAACGAAATGCTGGGCGGCGAGCTCGGCACCAAATCGCCGGTGCACCCGAACGACCACGTCAACATGAGCCAGTCGTCGAACGACGGCTTCCCGACCGCGATGCACATCGCCGCCGCCGAGCAGATGACGCACCTGCTCGATCCGGCGCTGACCCATCTGCACCGTGCCCTGCACGCCAAGAGCAAGGCGTTCGCCGATATCGTCAAGATCGGCCGCACGCATACGCAGGACGCCACACCGCTGACGCTGGGGCAGGAGTTTTCCGGCTATGCCTCGCAGATCGAAAGCGGCATCGCCCGCAATCGCATGGCGTTGCGCGAACTTTATCCGCTGGCGCAAGGCGGCACCGCCGTCGGCACCGGATTGAACGCGCATCCGCGCTTTGCCGCACTGTTCGCCAAGCGAGTTGCTGCGATCACGGGTTTGCCCTTCGTCAGTGCCCGCAACAAGTTCGAGGCACTGGCCTCGCACGGCGCCTATGCGTTCGCTCACGGCGCGCTGAATGCACTCGCCACCGATCTGTTCAAGATCGCCAACGACATCCGCTTCCTGGGCTCGGGGCCACGGTCGGGATTGGGCGAATTGATTCTTCCCGAGAACGAGCCCGGCTCCTCGATCATGCCTGGCAAGGTCAACCCGACTCAGTGCGAAGCGATGACGATGGTGTGCTGCCAGGTATTCGGCAACCACACCACCATCAGCGTCGGCGCGAGCCAGGGACACTTCGAGCTGAACGTCTACAAGCCGGTGCTGGCCTACAGCATGCTGCAGTCGATCCGGCTCCTGGGCGACGCGGCACGGTCCTTCACCGACAACTGCGTCGTCGGCATCCGCGCCGACCGCACGCGCATTCGCGATCTGATGGAACGCTCGCTGATGCTGGTCACCGCGCTCGCACCGACCATCGGCTACGACAAGGCCGCCAAGATCGCCAAGACCGCGCATGCCAATGGAACCACGCTTCGCGAAGAAGCCGTACGGCTGGGTTTTCTCACCGCGGCGCAGTTCGACAGGCTGGTTCGACCGGAGCGCATGACGAAGCCGGGTTGAGGCGCTCGCAGGCACAACTAACGCTGCGTCTTTCCTGATTTGAGACAACAGCAAACGAACGGATCTGCGGCGCGTCTGCCCCGTTGCGCTCGATGCCGCAAAAGTCCCTGACAAAAAATCCTACAAAATTTCATCGTGCCGCGAGCAGCCCCGCTTTCCGTGCGTGGCTGCGGTCATTCATGGGATTCAGTTATGCGCATCATGGGCTTCTCCACAATTCTCGCCACTCTATCGGCGCAATTGGCGCAGATTGCTTCTGTGTCGGAACTCTGAGGCTCACTTTCGTGCATTCGGCTACCGAGGTCTCGAATGGCTGAGATCGTCAACCTTCGGATCGTCCGGAAACGGGCGGCCCGCAACAAAGCCGAACGCGACGCCGCCGAGCGGCGGCTTGCTCATGGCGTCTCCCGCGTGGAGCGCGACCATGCAGCGGCGGACCGGGACAAGGCCCGCCACACGCTCGATCAGCATCGCATCGAACCAGGAGACTGCTGATGAAGTCGCCGGTTATCAAACGCTCCATCGTCATCGCAGGCCATAAGACAAGTGTCAGTCTTGAAGACGAATTCTGGAAGGGACTGAAAGAAATCGCCGACGATCGCGACGTTACGCTGTCCGATCTGGTGTCTTCCATCGACACCGATCGTCGGCATGGGAACCTGTCGTCCGCCATTCGGCTGTTTGTGCTCGGTCACTACCGTAACCAGACACCGCCTTCTATGCCGGCTCACGACCTGATTGGAATCCAGAACCGGACACCGTCCGTTCTGCGCGCCGACTGATCCGGGCGTCCGCATCATCGCGCGAGGCGTAAGCCGCATCGTCGGCTCGGCGTCGTCTTATGGCGAAGTGTGAGGCTTCGGCAAAACGGGGATGTTGACGGGCGCCGGCAACGCCGGAGCTTGGATGTTGGTCGGTGTTTCGTCCGGCCCACTCATCACGTTCGACATCGGGGACGACGACACGTCGGACGATGCATGCGGCTCGGCAGGCGTCGAGGTGGACCGCGGCACGTCAACTGAAACGGCCGCCTCGCGGCGCGCCCGCTCCATCGTGTCGATCTGCCGGGACTTCTGATCGGCCGTCCGCAATGCGAGCCAACTCGTCAACACGCTGGTGTCGACGTTGCGCTGCGGCGTGGGCAATGGTCCTTTGAGCGTCACCAGCACGGCCGGACGCGCCTCGCCCGGCGATGCAGGCTGACCGTTGAGCGTGAGTAGAGCGTTGAGGGTGGCGTCGGTGAGGTCGATCCCAGCCACCACGTCGAGATCGGCGCCAGCCGCCTTCACGGCGACATTGCCAAAGCGCGCCTGCCCGGCCTTGATGCTGATGTCCGCTGTGGCCCGCGACACCGGCAGGCCGGAATTGTCGAGCGCGCCCGACACGAAATCCCGGATGCGATTTCCGCTCGTCGGAATACCGAGTTCCGTCGCGCGCCACACCGCGCCGAACACGCCCGGATCGAGCCCGCCGATCCGCGCCTGCTCCAGCGTGACGTTGCCGTAACCGTTGAGCGAGCCCATGAAGGTCGCCGGACTGCGCCCGGTCCCCTCAAGCTCGGCCTGAAGCGCAAGCCGCCCCGAGAGCGGGCGTCCCGCACCGGGGAAGATCGCGCCGAGATCCGCATCGGTCAGCCCAAGACGCACGCGCGCGGATACGCCGTCGTCGCCATTGGCAAACGCCAAGCGGCCCTCGATGCGCCCCTTGCCCCATTCGCCGGCGATGTCCTCGAACACCGCCTCGGCGGAATTGAAACGGAAAGTGCCGCGCAACGATGCGGCAGCAATGCCGGAAGCAAATACCGCACGCCGGGCCTTGAAGCCGATCCGCCCGCTCACGCCCGACGTGTTCCACACAAACGGTTCGGTAGACCAGCCGCCACCCACGGCGGTGCTTGCTGCGGCGCTTGTGTCATTCGCGGCGCCGCGCCGGTCCGGCGTTGTCCGCGGCATCCCGACAGCGGCCGCGACAACGGCCGGCACGTTGAGGGACTCTGTCTCGATCGCACCGTCGATCCGCGCGGTTTCGCCGAAGCGCAACCCGAGCCGCCCCTTCAACGGGCTGCCAGCCACCGTTCCGGCAATCTGGTCGAGATCGAGCGACGCCGGCGCGCCCGATGCGACCTTGAGGACGCCGCTGCCTCCCAAATCAATGGAACCGGCATCGAGCTTGGTGTTGAAGCGAAGATCGCGACCGAACGGCCCTTCGGCCGCAAGCGTCAATCGCGCCGGATGACCATCCGCCGCCGCAATGCCCTGGATGCCGAACAGCGCCAGGAGCGGTGCAGGGTCATCCACATCGAACTGCCCTTTGAAAGCGACATCGGTGCCGGCAAGCGGGTTCTTAGCGGCAAGCGTAAATGCTTCGCGCTTGCCGGCGGCACGCGCCGACGCATCGAGCCGGATCGCGCCCAGCGTCCCGCTGAGTCCGACCGTGCCGTTCACGCGGTCGCTGGCCGCAGCCGCCAAGCCGATGTTGGCGCGCAGCACCGCCGTCTTCTGCCGGGTTGTCAATCGGCGCAACGGCTCGGCGAGCGTCGGCGCGGCGACATCGGCGAGCGCAGCGAGGCCCTTCAAGTCGCGCGCGTCAAGATAAAGCGTGATGTTGCCGCCGGGCGATGCCTGCGTCTGGATGCGGCCGGTGGCGACGAAGCTCATGCCACCGAGATCCTGGATCGACAGCCGGTCGATGGAAAGGTTGCCCGCATCGAGCTTCAACCGCGCCGCGATGTTGCGCGCGTCGAGGCCGGCGAGCCGCGCCTTGCCGACATCGAGCGCGAGCGCCATCTCGCCCGGCCGCTCCAGCTCCAGGCCTGAAAAAGCCGCTCCGCCGAGCGCCAGCGCGCTGTCGAGATCGACATCGCCGGCGTGGAGGTCGGCCTCCAGCCGCGCCGGCTGGCGGCCGGACGGCCAGGCGTAGCTCGCGCTGCCTTCGACCACGCCGCGGTCGAACTCCGTCCGCAAGCCCGCGACCGCGATCCGATCCGGCCCGAGCGTCACGTCACCCTTGGCATGCCACGGCTTGAACTGCGCGACGGCCGACGGACGCCCCGCGATCCAGGCGAGCAGGTTCTTGGGATCGTTGGAATCGACACTGGTCGGCCCCGAGAAGCCGATCCCGCCATCCACCAGGTAGAGGCGGCCGCCGGCCTTGACCTGGGTGAAGCCGGGCGCGCGGAATTCGAGCTTGTCGAGCGCCCACGTCGTGCCGTCGGAGCGCAGCACGCTGCTGACATTCTGCAACGTCCCGCCGCCGAGCGTCAGCGCATCGACATTCAGCGAAAGCCGGACCGGCCACGTCGGCCGCAGCGCCGCACTGAGCAGATCGCCGAACGCCTGCATCGCCGAAAACGGCAGCCGCCGCGGCATCGCCGCCGTGGCGAGAAGCCGGTCGAGATCGGCCTGGCGCGCGGCGAGCGCGCCGCGCATCTGCGGATGCGCTCCGAACGCAAAGCTCGCCGACCCGGTCAGCGCCACCGCCCGCTCATCGGGGCCGTATTGAAACGACACCTCGTCAAGCGTGGCGGACGACGGCTCGGCCTTGATCTTGCTGGTCAGCCGCCACGGCTCATAGGCCGCGGCCTGACCGCTCGCCAGCACCGCCACCGCCGGCCGCGACAGCGTGAGCGTGCCCTCGAAGCCCGGCGCGGCGCGATCGAACGCCATCAAGCCCTCAGCCTCGACCGTCAGCGGCCGCTCCTCGGTCTTAAGCGTGAGCTTAAGCCGCGTGCCCTCCGGCCCCGGCCGGCCAACGGAAATCTCGTAGCCGTAAAGCCCGTTACCGGACACGAACGCGCCCTTGCCGCGGATCGGCCCGGTCAGCGAGCGCACGTCGCCCGTAAACCAGAAGCGGTCCAGCACGAACTGCGACTGGCTGGCCGCGTCGGTCAGCGTGGCGCGGCCATCCTCGATGCTGAGCCGATCGATGGACAGCGTGTTCTCCGCGAGCGCCAGCGGCGGCCAGTCGATGTGCCCCTTATCGTCAAGACCCAGCCGAAGCTGCGGCGCGACGAGCTTCATCTCGGTTGCGCGCAACTCGCCGCGCATCAGCGATCCGAGCGCCAGCTCGATCTTCAACGAACCGGCGCGCAGACGCCCGACGCCGCGTGCCGGATTGCGGTCGGCCTTGCCGCCGTCGATCACGATGTCGTTGAGGGTCACCAGGGGAATCGGGAGCAAGCCCGCGTCGATGTCGCCCGCGATCTTCACGTTGACGCCGACCAGCCGGCTGGCCTCGGCCTCGAAGAAGGCGCGGTGATTGTTCCAATCGACAAAGTGCGGGCCGACCAGCGCCGCCACCAGCGCCAGAATCAAGGCCATCGCCAAGCCCAAAAGCGTCGTCTGCACGGCGGCTCCAAAGCGAGCCCCGCGCTCGGGGCTGGCTATACCCAGATCGGACCTGCGAAGGGCGGGCGAGCCCCTTCCCGGCCGACCTTCGTTATTCCAGTGGCGTTGCTTGGCGGCGAATCTGTGTCCGCCGACTCTCTATCCTGCGCCGCAGAGCTTAACGCAAGGCGACGATTTTTCCCGGATTCATGATGTCGAGCGGATCGAGCGAGCGCTTGATCGCCTGCATCGCGTCGAGCGCCACCGGACCGTGCTCGGCCAGGAGGTATTTCATCTTGCCCTGCCCCACGCCGTGCTCGCCGGTGCAGGTGCCGTCCATCGCCAACGCCCGCTCGATCAGCCGCTCGTTGAACGCCCGCGCCCGCGCGACCTCGGCCGGATCGCCCATGTCGATCAGCAGCGTCAGGTGGAAATTGCCGTCGCCGATGTGCCCGACGATGGGCGCAACCAGATCGCTGTCGGCGATATCGCGCTGAGTCGCGGCGACGCATTCCGCCAGCCGCGAAATCGGCACGCAGACGTCGGTGGCAATCATGCTTGAACCCGGCCGCAGCGCGAAATTGGCAAGGGCTGCGTTGTGGCGGGCCTCCCAAAGCCTCGTCCGATCCTCGGTGCGCGTGGTCCACTCGAACGGGCCGCCGCCAAACTCGGCGGCAATCTCGCCGAACCGCCGGGACTGCTCGGCGACGCCGGCCTCGGTGCCGTGGAACTCCAGGAACAGCATCGGCGTCTCGCGCAGGCCGAGCTTCGAGTGCAGATTGACCGCCCGCACCTGCAGCGCGTCGAGAAGCTCGATCCGCGCCACCGGAATCCCCGACTGGATGGTCATGATGGCGGTATTGCAGCACGCCTCGACCGAGGGAAACGGGCACACGCCGCCGGAAATCGCCTCGGGGATGCCGGCAAGCTTGAGCGTCAGCTCGACGATCACGCCGAGCGTGCCCTCCGAGCCGACCATCAGCCGTGTCAGATCGTAGCCGGCGGAGGACTTCTTCGCGCGGCGCGCCGTCGTCATCAGCTCGCCGCCGGCGGTGACCACCTTCAGCGCCAGCACATTGTCTTTCATGGTGCCGTAGCGCACCGCATTGGTCCCCGAGCAGCGCGTCGCCGCCATCCCGCCGAGCGAGGCATCGGCGCCGGGGTCGATGGGGAAGAACACGCCCTGGTCGCGCAGGTGCTCGTTCAGCGCCTTGCGGGTGACGCCCGGCTCCACCACGCAGTCCAGGTCCTCGGCGTGAACCGCAAGCACCCGGTTCATGTCGCGCAAGTCGATGCAGATGCCGCCCAGCGGCGCGTTGACGTGGCCCTCGAGCGAGGTGCCGGTGCCGAACGCAATGACGGGCACGCGATGCTCGGCGCAAAGCCCCACCACGGCCTGCACGTCCTCGACGGATTGGGCGAAGACAACGGCGTCCGGCGGCTGGTTCTCGATCCAGGTGATGGTGTTCGCGTGCTGTTCGCGCACCGCCTGCGAGGTCGCAAGCCGGTTGCCGAAGCGCCCGGCCAGCGTGCGGATCACGGCGGCGGCAGCGTCGGGATCGCGGCGCGACGGCGTGGTGGAAACGGCGGGAGTCATCATCCCCTCACGTTACCAGAACGGCCGCCGCGCCGCCAAAGCGACGCCGTCGCTGCGACGTCTATGCCGCGTGACGCCCGGCGGCGAGGTTGCTGACGGCCTGCGTGGTCATCGGCTTGCCGCCGATGCCCCATTCGCCGCTCGCCACCTCGGAGATCTTGACCCAGGTGACGCCACGCATGGCCTCACCCTCGATCGAAACCATCGCGTCGGTCAACTTCTCGATGATCTGGCGCTTCTGCTCCGGGGTGAACACCCTCTCGATCAGATGAACTTCGATCAGCGGCATGGTCCTGCTCCTTTGTTGCGGCCGCGGGAAGCGGCTGCCTGGACCATGCCGGCCCCTGCCGGCCAAGACTTTCAGGACGGCATGGTTTAACCTTCAGGCCGTCTTGAGACGCGCTTGAATTTCTGACGCGCCGGCCCGCAGGCGACACGGAATCCCGGTCAGTTCCTTTCATTGCAGGGGAAACAGGACGGTCCCTAAGGCTCTTGGCGGCGAAAATGATCCTGAGGTTCGGCGATTGCGAAATCGACATCGCACGGCGTGAGCTGCGGCGCGCAACGGCACCGGTGCATGTCGAGCCCCAGGTGTTCGACCTGTTGGTTCATCTCGTGCAGCATCGCGACCGCGTGGTCAGCAAGGACGAGTTGATCGCCGCCGTGTGGAACGGCCGCATCGTTTCGGAATCGACGCTGACCAGCCGGATCAACGCCGTGCGCAAGGCGGTGGGCGATAGCGGCAACGAGCAGCGGCTGGTCCGCACCGTCGCGCGCAAGGGCATCCGCTTTGTCGGCGACGTGCAAACGGAGCCGGATGCCGCACCGCTCTCTCTCCTCGAACCGGAGCGGCCGGCGCTGCCGCTTCCCGACCGCCCCGCCATTGCCGTGCTGCCGTTCATCAACATCGGCGGCGACCCTGAACAGGAGTATTTTTCCGACGGAATCAGCGAGGACATCATCACCGCGTTGTCGAAGCTGCGCTGGTTCTTCGTGATCGCCCGAAACTCGTCGTTCACCTACAAGGGCAAGTCGGTCCACCTGCGGCAGATCGCCGACGAGCTCGGTGTCCGCTACGTGCTCGAAGGCAGCGTGCGCAAGGGCGGCGACCGCGTGCGCATCACCGCACAGCTCAACGACGTCGCCACCGGCAGCCACATTTGGGCCGAGCGTTACGACCGCGGCCTCGCCGACGTGTTCGCGGTGCAGGACGAGATCACCGAAGCCATCGTCGCGGCGATCGAACCGGAGCTTTACGCCGCCGAGAACTTCCACGCCGCGCGCAAGCCGCCCGACAGCATGGATGCCTGGGACCTGGTGATGCGGGCGCTGTCACACTATTGGCGCGTGACGCGGCAGGACAACGTGGTGGCGCAGGCGCTGCTGGAAAAGGCCATCGCCCTCGACCCGCAATACGGGCAGGCGATGGGGCTGTTGGCGACCAGCTACATGTTCACCGCCCATATGGGTTGGGCGGACATGACCGAGGCGGTTCCGCTTGCGGAGCACGCGGCGCTGACCGCGATCCGCGCCGACGGCCAGGACCCCTGGGCGCACAACGCGCTGGGCCATGCCTATCTGTTCGCCCGCCGTTTCGATGATTCGCTCGCCGAGTTCGAGCTGGCGCTGCGGCTCAATCCGAATTTCGCGCTGGCGCAGGGCTATTACGGCCTGTCACTATCCTACAGCGGCCGCTGGCAGGACGCCGACGAGGCCGCTCGCCGGGCGCTGCGACTGAGCCCGCGCGATCCCTATTCGGCCGTCTACACCGGCATCGTCGCCTATGCGCAGTTCCTGGGTGGCCGCTACGACGAGGCGATGCGGCTGTCGCGCGAGTCGCTGCGCCAGCGTTCGGACTTCGTCGGCGCGCATCGGGTGCTGACGGCAGCCGCCGGTATGGCGGGACAGGCCGATATCGCCACGGCCGCGCTCGCGGAACTTCGCCGCGCCCAGCCCAACATCTCGCTCGCCTGGATCGCCTCGTTCATGCCGATCCGATACGAGGCCGACCGCGCGCACTACCTGGAGGGTTTCCGTCGCGCCGGGCTAAAATAATCGCGCTCGATGCAATTCGTTGCACATTACTTAATGATTCCGTGCAGAATGGCGTCATGCTCGACCGTCGCGATTTCGAACCCGTGTTCTTTGCTCCTTTCGTCTCCTCGGTAATGACCGTGGAGCCGGCATGGATCGACTACAACGGCCATCTCAACATGGCTTATTACAACGTGCTGTTCGATCGCGCGGTGGACGAAGCCTTCACGCTGCTCGGCTGCGGAGCCGATTACGTCAAGACCGGCTTCTCGACCTTCACCGCCGAGGCCCATGTGCGCTACTTGCGCGAACTGACGGAGGGCATGCCGGTCCGCGTCACCTTCCAGTTGCTCGACTACGACGCCAAGCGCCTGCACTTCTTCGAGCAGCTTTTCCACGCCGAGGAGGGCTGGGTGTCCGCCACGTCGGAGAACCTGACGCTGCACGTCGATATGGCGCAGAAAAAGGTCGCACCCTTCGCGTCCGGCGTGACGCGGCGGCTCGCCTCGATGAAGGCCTCGCACGGCCAATTGCCGCACCCGGAAGCCGCCGGCCGCCGCATCGGCATACCGGGCAAGTAGCCGCTCTCCTAATACACCGACCACAGGCCGGGCGTCGCAAGCTCCAGCAGGTGGCCGTCGGGATCGCGGAAATAGATGCTGCGGCCGCCGCGTGACCATGCGGTGGTGCCTTCGATGGCGACGCCCCGCTCCGCCAGATGTTGCTCCCAGTGCGCCAGCTCGTCCTTGCCGATGGCGAACGCAACGTGCAGCGGTCCCGCGCCATCATGGCCGGGAATGGTGCCGCCCGGCATGGTGACGGTCTGCGTCGCGCTGCCGCGCCGGAAGATCAGGAGCACGCTACGGCTGGCGACGCCGTAAGCGCAAAGCCGGTTGTCGCTGAAGATCGGCTCAAGCCCGAGCACGCCCTCGTAGAAGGCCCGCGCGCGCTCCATGTCGTCGGTGTAGAGCGCGGTTTCCAGGATGCCATCGAGTTGCGGCATGGCGTGCCTCCTGCTGGCTGCGGTTGACGCTTTTCCGCGTGGATCGCTAGGATCGACACAGAGTTTCGCGAGCGCACGATATCGGGAGATATTTGGTGACAGTCGAGCGGATTGACTATCAGGCGGGCGGCGTCACGGCCAAGGGCGCGCTGATCTGGAACGAAAAGATCAGCGCCAAACGCCCGCTGCTGCTGGTGATGCCCAATTGGCTCGGCGTCACCGAGATCGCCATCAAGCGCGCCACCAAGATGGCCGGCGACAAGTACATCGCCTTCGTCGGCTGCATGTACGGCGAAGGCAAGACTTGCGAGGGGCCGCCGACATCGCAGGACTGGATGATGGCCGTGCGCGCCGACCGCGTGGAGGGCCGCAAGCGCGTCAACGCCGCGTTGCAGACGCTCGTCTCCGAAGCAGGCAAGCGCGGCATCGGCGACGTGACGAAAAAGGCCGCGGTCGGCTTCTGCTTCGGCGGCGGCAACGTGCTGGAGCTGGCGCGCAGCGGCGCCGACCTCGACGCCGTGGTGAGTCTGCACGGCGACCTCGCCACCACCATGCCGGCCAAGCCCGGCGACATCAAAGCCGCGGTGTTCGTGATCCACGGCTCGAAAGACCCGGTTTCGCCGAAGGCCGAGCGCGACGCCATCGAGGCTGAAATGGACGGCGTCGGCGCCAACTGGCAGATGCTCGATTTCGGCGGACGGCTGCACTCCTTCAGTGAGGAGGAGACGATGATGCCCGGCATCGCCGAGTATCACGCCGGCGCGGCGCACCAGACCTTCCGCATGGTGGATGACTTCATCCAGGATGCCTTCCACAAAAGGCTTTAGGCGTCCCCGAGACATAGGCGTGGCACAACTCTCGCGGCCGACGGAGGCTGAAGCGCGGCTTAGCGCGGCTCAGCCGTCCTCGGTGTCCTTCGATTGCGGAAAATGCCGGTGAACCATCCGCTCGAAGGGACCGCCAAGGAGCAAGAGGGCAAATGAAGGGGGCGCCCAGGAGCACAGGCCTGGGCTCGCCGACGCCGTCGCGCCTGTGGGCTTCCCCTCGCAAATCCGAGCCGCGGATGCCATTTTCTACCCATGATTCTCTTTGAGAGCTTCTGCTTGGACAGGCTTGGCCTTGGCTGATCCCGCGAAGCGCGCACCATTGGAACCCGGCGACTCGCCGGCCCCCGTGCCGGGCGGCATTGCCGCGCGTGCGGCGCTGGCCGCGCGCGGCGGTGCGCCCTATCTCAACGGCCTGAACCCCGAGCAACGCAAGGCGGTCGAAACCCTCGACGGCCCGGTGCTGGTGCTGGCCGGCGCCGGGACCGGCAAGACCCGCGTGCTGACCACGCGCATCGCCCACATCCTCGCCACCGGCCGGGCGCGGCCTGCGGAAATCCTCGCGGTGACCTTCACCAACAAGGCCGCGCGCGAGATGAAGCACCGCATCGGCACGATGATCGGCCATGCGGTGGAGGGTATGCCGTGGCTCGGCACCTTCCATGCCATCGGCGTGAAGATTCTGCGCCGCCACGCCGAGCTGGTCGGGCTGAAGAACGACTTCACCATCCTCGACACCGACGACCAGGTTCGCCTGCTCAAGCAATTGTTGCAGGCCGAGGGCATCGACGAGAAGCGTTGGCCGGCGCGGGTGCTCGCGGGTCTGATCGACCATTGGAAGAATCGCGGGCTGACGCCCGACCAGGTTCCCGCCGGCGAGGCCGCGGCCTTCGCCAATGGACGCGGCAAGAAGCTCTACGCCGCGTTCCAGGAGCGGCTGAAGATTCTGAACGCGGCCGACTTCGGCGATCTTCTGCTGGAGATGATCCGGCTGTTTCGCGAGAACCCGGAGGTCCTGGGGCAATATCAGCGCCGCTTCCGCTATGTCCTGGTGGACGAATATCAGGACACCAACGTCGCCCAGTACCTCTGGCTGCGCCTGATCGCGCAGCGGGCGCAACCGAGCGAACCCAAGGTCGGGGGCCTCATCCTTCGAGACGCCGCGCTACGCGCGGCTCCTCAGGATGAGGATCAGGCTTTGGTAGACGCCTTATCCCCCGACCCTCGCCCCGTCATTCCGGGACCGGCCGAAGGCCGGGACCCGGAATCCAGAGGCGAACGCGGGACAGCACCGCCGGTTTCCGGGTTCGCGCCCGAGGGCGCGCCCCGGAATGACGCCGTGCCACAGGCCGGAGTTCCATCATCGCCCCCGAAGAACATCTGCTGCGTCGGCGACGACGACCAGTCGATCTACGGCTGGCGCGGCGCGGAGGTCGATAACATCCTGCGCTTCGAGCACGACTTCCCCGGCGCGAAGGTGATCCGGCTGGAGCGCAACTACCGCAGCACCGGGCATATCCTCGCGGCGGCAAGCCACCTGATCGCGCACAACGAGGGGCGGCTTGGGAAGACGCTTCATACAGAGGATGTACCGGGCGAGAAGGTCACCGTCACCGGCTCCTGGGACTCGGAGGAGGAGGCGCGTTCGGTCGGCGAGGAGATCGAGGAGTTGCAGCGCCAGCGCCATCCGCTCAACGAGATCGCCATCCTGGTGCGCGCCTCGTTCCAGATGCGCGAGTTTGAGGACCGCTTCCTCACGCTCGGCCTCAACTATCGCGTGATCGGCGGGCCGCGGTTCTACGAGCGCGCCGAAATCCGCGATGCTTTGGCTTATCTGCGCGCCGTCCATTCGCCGAGCGACGATCTGGCGTTCGAGCGCATCGTCAACGTGCCCAAGCGCGGCATCGGCGACGCCAGCGTGCAGCTTCTGCACGAGCATGCGCGCCGACACCGCGTACCTCTGTTCGAGGCGGCGCGCGCCGTCGTTGCAACCGACGAGTTGAAGCCGAAGACACGCAGCGCGCTGCGTGGCCTGATCGAAAGCTTCGACCGCTGGCGCGTGCAAAAGGATGCGCTGCCCCACACGGAGCTGGCCGAGATCGTACTCGACGAGAGCGGCTACACCGAGATGTGGCAGAAGGACAAAAGCGCCGACGCCGCCGGCCGCCTGGAGAACCTGAAAGAGCTGGTGCGCTCGATGGAGGAGTTCGAGAACCTCGCGGGCTTCCTCGAACACATCTCGCTGGTGATGGACACCGACCGCGGCGAGGACCAGGACGCGGTCAACATCATGACGCTGCACTCGGCCAAGGGGCTCGAGTTCGACACCGTGTTCCTGCCGGGCTGGGAGGAAGGTCTGTTTCCGCACCAGCGCGCGCTGGACGAACAGGGCCGCGCGGGCCTGGAAGAGGAGCGCCGCCTCGCCCATGTCGGGCTGACGCGGGCACGCCGGCGCGCCAAGATCTACTTCGCCACCAACCGCCGCACCCACGGCCTGTGGCAGACCAACATCCCCTCGCGCTTCCTCGACGAACTGCCGGCGGCGAATGTCGAAGTAACCGAGAGCAAGGGCAGTTTCGGCGGCGCGGCCGGCTACAGCGCCTCGCGCTTCGACCAGATGACGGCGTTCGGATCGAGCTACGGCACGCCCGGCTGGCAGCGCGCGCAGGCAAACAAGAACCGCGGCGGATTCTCCGAAACCGGCGCGCCGCGTTACGGCCAGCAGGGCATCGGCGACGACGCGCTGGATTACGCGCAACCCGACTATGACGACGAGGCCCCCTCACCTTCCCGCTCGCAAGGGAGATCGGCAGGTACGCCCAAAGGCGCGCTCCGGCGCCGCGCGCCGCTCACCATCGAGGGCGAGTTGGTGGCCAAGTCCACCGGCGCCGTGTCCGACTATTCCGTCGGCGACCGCGTGTTCCACCTGAAGTTCGGCAACGGCAACGTCATCGCGGTTGACGGCAACAAGCTGACCATCGCCTTCGACAAGGCCGGCGAGAAGCGCGTCGTGGATAGCTTTGTCGAGCGGGTGTGAGCCCGTTTCCACGCAGGCCCGTTCACGTCGCGCATTAAAAAAACACCGGCGCGCGCGTTGGAACCGCACGCCGGTGTTTTCATGCTTCGAAGCGATCAATAGCAGACGCGCACGGCCCGCACGATCGGTCGCCCCCACGGATTGTAGCCGACAACGCGGCGTCGCAGGGTGCAGCCGCCACCATAGTAGCCGCCGCCGTAATAGCCATAAGCGGGATAGCCGTAGCCATAACCATAGACCGGCCGTGACGCCGCCAACGCACCAAGCGCGAGGCCGCCAACGACCGCCGGGCCGACCCAGCCGCCACGATACCCCCAGCCACCGCCCCGCCAACGCGCCTCGGCCGTGGACGATGTCGCAATCGTTGCGCCTCCAATCGTCAGCGCGGCCAGCGCTGCAACACCAACCTTCCTCCATGACGCATTCATCGACGTTTCTCCTCTGGCTTCTCCGCCACTCGGATAAAAACTCGAACCCCGCCGCAGGTGTTCCTTAGCGCCGCGGGAATTTATACTGAACGCACATTCAGATTCCGGCGCATTCGGAGCGATCTCACATTCTCGCCAAGGATCCGCCGGAGCGAAGATCAGTGCCGCTTCGCTGTGGTATCGCGGGATACGCCGTCCTGCTCGATCCATCCCGGATTGTGGATCAGCCATAACTCCAAGAGCGATACGAACGTCAGCGTCGCGCCAACGGCAATGGCGACATGCATGCCGCTCTTATGCGGGAAGTCGAGCACGAAGGGCGAGACGATAAGCCAACAGCCGATGGCAAGGTTTACCCACTCCTCCCATTCGGCAAAGGCGGCGATGGCGAGCATCGACACCAGCACCACCAGCGCCCCCGCGATGAAAGCGTCCTCGCGCGCGGCATCCCTGTTGAAGGCAAACAGCCACGGCGAGACGAACAGGAACGATCCGAGGATCATGTTGTAGAGATCGAGAGCCGCCTCGCGGCGTTTGATGGAAAGGCGCATGGCTCACCTCCTTGACCGGCCGCGTCGACCCGTCGCCCGGATGGTCCACCTCGCGATGTCCGCTCTTCCTCGCCCCTGGAATGCCACGACCAGCGATGGCCGGATACGCTGAAAACCCGGATATCGGGCTACGGTTCCATCATTGGCGTGGGGCAACTTGGGCCGGCGCCGGGAGCTCACATTCGATGCGGTCCCGCCTGACACTTCCCTTGGTTGCAATTCCTAATATCAACTCAAAGTAGTTGCTGAGCCCTTGTGGCCGCATCGCATCCCGCGGCGAAGTTTAAACCGCGCTGCTTTTCAACACGCATGTATCTTTTCTTGAAACGTTTCAGTTTGAGGGTTTGACTACAGTCCTTGTCGGTCGCGGGGAAACCAGCATGGGCAATCCTCAAGGCGCGGGAACGGTCGCGGTGGATGCGCACTCGGATGGCGAAGCCGGCAAGGCGCTCCTGGCCTCCGCCGTCGGCTACGCGATGGACGGCTTCGATCTCCTGATCCTCGGCTTCATGCTGAAGCCGATCTCAGCGGAGTTGCACCTGACGCCGCCGGAAGCAGGTTCCCTCGTCACCTGGACACTGATTGGCGCCGTCGTCGGCGGCATCCTGTTCGGTACGCTCGCCGATTATTACGGCCGCGTTCGCGTGTTGACCTGGACCATCATGCTGTTCGCGATCTTCACCGGTCTGTGTGCATTGGCGCAGGGCTACTGGGATCTTCTGATCTATCGCACCGTCGCAGGTCTGGGACTGGGCGGCGAGTTCGGCATCGGCATGGCGCTGGTCGCCGAGGCGTGGCCGGCCCGGCAGCGCGCACGCGCCTGCTCCTATGTCGCGCTTGGCTGGCAAGCCGGCGTGCTGATGGCGGCGTTGCTCACACCGGCCCTGCTTCCGCACGTCGGCTGGCGCGGCATGTTCATCGTCGGCCTCGTACCGGGGCTCGTCGCCTTTGCCGTGCGCTGGTACGTCGGCGAGCCGCGACTGTTCCTGGAGCGCGCATCGCGCGCGCGCACGATGCAGCCGCTGCGCATGCTGGTGAAGGATAAGGAAGCAGCCAAGATCAGCCTGGGCATGCTGATCCTCTGTTCGGTTCAAAACTTCGGTTACTACGGCGTGATGATCTGGCTGCCGAGCTATCTCTCGACGCGCTTCGGCTTCGGCCTGACGCAGTCATCGCTCTGGACGGCGGTGACCGTCCTCGGCATGGCGTTCGGCATCTGGCTGTTCGGTGTCTATGCCGACAAGGTCGGCCGGCGTCCGGCGCTGCTCACTTTCCAGGCCGGGGCGTTCATCATGGTGCTGATCTATTCCATGCTCACCGGACCGATCGCGCTCTTGATCTTCGGCGCGGTCATGGGCTTGTTCGTGAATGGGATGTTGGGCGGCTATGGCGCGCTGCTGTCGGAGCTTTACCCGACGGAGGCCCGCGCCACCGCCGAGAACGTACTGTTCAATCTCGGCCGAGGGGTCGGCGGCTTCGGCCCCTTCGTCGTCGGCGCCCTGGCCGCGACCTACTCGTTTGCCGTCGCCATTGCGATCCTGGCGGTCATTTACCTTATCGACATTATCGCGACTCTGCTTCTGATCCCCGAGCGCAAGGGCGCCCCGCTGCAATAGACCGAAAAGCCACGACAGGTCTGCGTTTGACGGTAATCGCCCCCTGCCGTTGCACTTGCATCACGTTCACGCGACGCCGCACGCGCCTCGTGACCATGCCGCCTGGGGTTGTGCTAAACTGGCCGCGCGGCGGCTGAGGCCGGGGGATTGTTATTCATGCGTGTCCATCGTTCTTTCTTGGCGCCGGGTGCGGCGGCATTTCTTCTTGTGCTCACGGCGTGGCCGGCTTCGGCCAAGCTACTCATCTCCATCGATAAATCGACGCAGCGGATGACCGTCTCGCAGGACGGCGTGGCGCTCTACACTTGGCCGGTCTCGACCGGCGTCCAGCGCTACGACACCCCGAACGGTTCGTTCACGCCCTCGCGCATGGCCAAGACCCACTTCAGCCGCGAGTGGGACAACGCGCCGATGCCGAACTCGATCTTCTTCACCGATCGCGGCCATGCCATTCACGGCACCTCTCACGCATCGATCGGCCGTCCGGCGTCGCACGGCTGCGTGCGGCTCAGTCTTGCAAACGCGCGCACGCTGTTCGATCTGGTGAAGCGCGAAGGCATGTCCAACACCACCGTGGTTCTGTCGGGCACGCTGCCGAGCGCGGAGGCACCGGCCATGGCGCGGCACACGCCGGCGCCGACGCGAGCCCATAGCCGATCGCGCACGGTCGAGCGCGCCATCGACAGCGACGGCGATTTTGTAGCGCCCGCACGCCGGTCGCTTTACAGCGCGCCGCGCGGCTTTGCGCGTCAGCCGGGATACTGGCTGCGCTATCCCGACGGCACGCGAGTCTATTACAGTGGAGAACAGGCGTACCGGCGGACGATGGGAGCGCCTCCAGGCTATATCGGCCGGCGTTACGGCTGGGATTGACCGCACGGCGCGCGGGCGACGCCATTATGAACGAACGCATCGCGCGCGAACGCATTCATGGTCCGTGGGCACGCTTATTGCCGATGACCGGGTGCCGTTCGCACAGGCCTGCGAGGCCATCCGAACGGCGCGCTGCCTGGAACTGACCTATGCCGGCCACCGCCGCGTGGTCGAGGTCCACGTCGCGGGCACAACGCATGACGGCGAGGCGCTGATGCGCGCCTGGCAGGTCAGCGGCGGCAGTTCCAGCGGACAGCCGGTCGGGTGGAAAATGTTTCGTCTGGCTCGGGTGGAGTCAGCCCGCTTGAGCACCGAACCCTCACAGGCCCCGCGCACCGGCTATCGGCGCGACGACCCGGCCATCGCCCATGTCGTCTGTCAGGTTTAGATGAGCCACGTTTTGGAAGGGTTGGGTTTATGGGACCGGCGCGTGCGGCGAACACGCCTGAACGGCAATTCGCTTGCCCCGGCAACGCGATAACTCCTCCCCGTCCCGGCGGCGACGCTGCGCGGCCGGGATCGCTCATCGTTTGTCGGGGTCCGCTCAACGCCGTTACGTCAAGGCCCCGAGATCCGGCATCAGACGGCTGTCTCCGCCGTCCGTTGCTCGGCCGCTTCGTGCCCCTCGCCTTCCGGCACGTTCAACGGCACGCTCGGAAGTTGCAGCACGGTCGCCCATTGGCCGGGAACAAGCCGCGCCAGCGGAACCACGGTTCCGTCGGTGAACTCGAGCGCATCGTGATGCGTGTGGGGCAGGTGCCGGTCGATCTGTCTGAACCGGGCGACCCGGCTCGCCGCCACCTTCTGCCAGTGGGTGATCGGGTGCAGATACCGCACTTCGCTATCGAAGGCGATCTCGGTTCCCGGTCGCAGGCATACGGCCGTATTCAGGTCGCCGGCGCCCGCAAAACCCCGTGTGATGGTGTTGGGAAAGCTGGTCACGATCAACCGATCGGCCACGACCGCCGGCCGCGACGCGACGTGTTCGAGACTGTAATCGCACATGACTGGTTCCCTTCATGATGCCCCCTCCCGAACAACAGGGATGCCGCGCCCGTGTTCCTGCGCCGGTGCGGATTTCATGATGAAAAGTTGATGGCAGAGCGCCGCGCCGGGCAGCATGGATGATACCGCGCCCGTCCGGGGTTCATTGCTACGTCGCCGTGACCAAAAATACGGCATCAAATGGGAGGGATCGCGCCATGCCGATGACGATGAACACACCGTGCGCTGCGCTTGCGGCTGTAGGCCTGCTGACCGTACCGGCATCAGCACAAACAATCGCCCATAAAGACATCACAGTGGAGGCCGCCTTGACCGTCGCCACCACCGCGATGGCGGACTGCAAGGCCAAGGGCTACCTGGTGTCCACGGCGGTGGTCGGCCGCAACGGCGAAATCATTGTGCATCTTCGCGGCAACGGCACCAATCCGCACACGATGGAAAACGCTTTCAAGAAGGCGTTCACCGCGCGCACCTTCCGCATCCCCTCCGGCGAAATGGAAGAGCGGCTGAAAAAGAACCCGCAAATGGGTGCGCAATATCTGAGCGGCTTCACCACCGGCCGTGGAGCCTTGCCGATCAAGATCGGCGACGAGGTGGTCGGCGCGGCCGGGGCGAGCGGCGCTCCGGGCGGCGAAAAGGACGAGGCCTGCATCAAGACCGGCCTCGACAAGATTGCCGACCAGTTGAAGTGAGCCGCGCACGGACATTGCGCATCGGCGGCCGGTGGACAGCAATCTACCGGCCGTCGAGCCACGCCGCGTAGCGCGCCTTCATCGCTTCGGTTTCCGGCCGGCCGTCGTAGTGCACCGGCTCGGCGAGCGAGCGTCCCGCCGCATGCACGCGATAGGCCATGTAACGATACGACGACGGATATTTTGCGGCGTCCGCGCTCGCCATCAATGCATCGAAGCGCGCCGAAGGCTCGACCGGGTCGAGCCTGTCCTTCTCGTAGAGCGCGGCACGCTCGACGATCCGCCAGTTTCCATCGCGACGCTCAACCCGGTCCAGGAAGCGGCCTTGCGAGGTGAGGTCCACCTCGACGCCCTCGATGGTCTGGCGCACGAGGATGGCGACATTGGTTTCGGCGGTCGCGCGGTCACGGTTCACCGCAACGCGCGATGGCCACAACAGGTGCTTGGCCGTGCTGCCGCGACCGTGGTTGCGCCGGCAATGCGCGACAAACTCGGCATACGGCCCGCGAAACCACGACACCGCGATTTCGCCGTCGGGGTGGAAGATCGCCTCAAGCGCCTCCCAGCGGCCCTGGTCGCGGGCAAAGCCCCAATCCTGGACCAGGCTTTGAATGACGGCGGCAGACGCGATGTCGTTGCTCATGAAACGGCCAAAGGCTATCTCTCCCGCCGCATCGACCGGCTGTGGGCAACGGCGGGACAAGCGCCACCCAACCGCCTTACAAGCTTGAGGATAAGCCTGTGGCCCTCCTGTTGAGAATTGCCGTGGACGATTTCCGCCGCCCTGTGCATAAACCCCTGTGACCAACGCCAGCACACAAGCCAGCGACGACGACCGCGACGAGCCGACTCTCGTCGCACGTCTCGTCACGGACGAGCGAGCGGCGCGGCAGATCGCCGACCTTCTGTCCGAATGCCTCGACGCAGCGGAAACGGCCTGCGCGACCTTCGAGCAGCCGGACGGGCGCTGGCAGGTCGACGTTTATTTTCGCGACCTTCGGCAGGAGCCCGGCCTGCGTGCGGTCATCGCTCTCGCCGCCGGCGAAACGCTGGCGCGCACCATCGTGGTGGAGCGGATCGCGCCGCGCAACTGGGTGAAGGAAAGCCTGATCGGGCTTCGGCCGGTCACGGCGGGGCGCTTCGTGGTGCATGGCGCACACGACCGCGACCGCGTGCCCCGGCATTGCCTCAACATCGAGATCGAGGCCGCGACCGCGTTCGGCACCGGCCATCACGGCACCACCCGCGGCTGCCTGCTCGCGCTCGACACGCTGGCGCGCCTCGACCGCAAGCCACGCCATGTGCTCGATCTCGGCACCGGCTCAGGCGTCCTCGCCATCGCCGCCGCGAAGCTGTTCCGGGTGCCGATCCTGGCCACCGACATCGACCCGCGCGCAGCGCGCACCGCGCGCGACAACGCGCGGCTGAACGGCGTGGGTGCATTCGTAACCGCGACCTACGCCGCAGACCTTCGCGCGCCCGAAATCGTCGCGCGCGCGCCGTTCGATCTGGTGCTATCCAACATCCTGCTGCGGCCGTTGCAGCGCCTGGCCGCGCCGATCGCGCGGCAACTCATGCCGAACGCCCGCGTGGTGCTGTCGGGCATCCTTGCCACCCAAGCCAACGGCGCTATCGCCGCTTATCGCTCTCAGGGGCTGGTGCTCGAACGCACGTTCGCGCTGGATGGCTGGGTCACGCTGGTCATGGTGGCCTTGCGCAACTGACGCCGGTTGATCTGGCGATGGGCGTGCCGCATGTGCTGCTCGGCCAACGTATCCAGCAAGCGCAGCAGAACGCCTCGGCGAGGCGGAGATTCGGGCGAACTCGAACGACCGAATGTGAGCGTAGCCATCGGGCCATCCCCACGTTGCGGAAGCGGCCGGCCCCTCCCAGCCTTGTCCGGGTGCTTCGACCCTATCAGCTCCCCAAACCCTTAGCGCCGGCAGGGAAGCATGGGTCATCTGTTCCTGCAGCATAATGTCGCACATGACGCCACAATATGCTGATGACTCAAAAGAAAATAAATGGGCCATCGCCCCGCGGGAGGGGGCCGCGGCGGCGATGGCAGGCGCGACGCCGAACCGCCGGAGAAAGGAAAGCGACGGTTCGGACGCCCCGCAAATCGGATCAGAGGTCGCGGGCTCGGTCGGCCGCGCCGGCTCGCATGGTCTGCTGGGCCTGCTCGACGAGTTGCGGGTCTACCACGCCGAAGCGCCGGATGTGCTCCAGCGCCTGCTGTTGGCGCGCGGCAACCACGATGGCCCACAGGCGGGCCCAAAAGCCCTGCCGCGGCGAGACGGCCGCGGGCATGCCGCCCCGGATGGAATGGCCGCTATAGGCCATGCTGGACATGACACACTCCTTTGTCATCACCGGAAGATCGGCCATTCCAGGCCGCATCTTCCGCACTGCAATATAAGCAGCGAAGCACCCTCCGCCAGGCCCGCTCATCGCATAGGACGGGTTCTAAACCCGCATGATGACAACCATAATTCACGTTCGCGATTGCAAAGATCAATCGCTGGAATAAGACCTCCAGGAACCCCTATTTTGCGGCGCACATCACGCGCCGCGCGGCCCTCGGCCAGCCGCCCCGCAATTGCCGCGCCCTGCCCGGCCCCCTAGATTGGTTCCAAGATGTACGAAGCGCACTTCCAGTCGTTCGACGACCCCGCCCCGGCCCAGACCGGCCCGCGGGTTCAGGCTTTGCGCGCCGAATTGTCCCGACGGGGGCTGTCCGGCCTCATTCTGCCGCGCGCCGACCGGCATCAGAACGAATACGTCCCGCCCTCCGAGGAGAGGCTGGCTTGGCTGACCGGCTTCACCGGCTCGGCTGGCGTCACCGTGGTGCTGGCCGATCGCGCCGCGTTGTTCGTCGATGGCCGCTACACGCTGCAGGCCGCCGCGCAAGTGGACACCTCGGTCTTCACCGTGATCCATGTCGCCGAGACGCCGCCGGAGCGCTGGCTCGAGGCGAACCTGATCGCGGGCGCCAAGCTCGGCTACGATCCCTGGCTGCACACGGTCGATGGCGCGGAGCGGCTCGCGCACGCCTGTGCCAACGTCGGCGCGACGCTGATGCCGACCGAGCCCAACCCGGTCGATGCGCTCTGGGCCGACCGACCCGCACCGCCGCTCGGCCCGGTGTCGCTGCACGACCTGCGCTTCGCTGGCGAATACGCAAGCTCGAAGCTCAACCGCATCCGCACGGAGATCGCGGGTCTGCGCGCCGATGCGCTGGTGGTGTCCGATCCGCACGCGGTGGCCTGGACCTTCAACATCCGCGGCAGCGATGTCGCGCATACGCCGCTGCCGCTCGCCTTCGCCATCGTGCCGCAGGACGGTCGGCCCACGCTTTACGTCGATAGCGCCAAGCTCAGCAACGCCGTGCGCCACCGTCTCGAAGAAGCCGCCGAGGTTCGCGAGCCGGCCGACTTCATCCGCGATCTCGCGGCACTGGGCGAAGCGCATCGCACCGTGCGGCTCGACCAAGCCACCGCCGCCGACGCGCTGGCCCGCATCGTCACCGTATCGGGCGGCCGCATCACGCGCGGAGCGGACCCGATCGCACTGATGAAGGCGGTGAAGAATCCGGTGGAGATCGAAGGCGCGCGCGAGGCGCATCGCCGCGACGGCGCGGCGATGGCGCGCTTCCTGGCGTGGTTCGACCGCGAGGCGCCGAAAGGCGAATTGACCGAGATCGCGGCGGTCGAAGCCTTGGAAAGCTTCCGCCGCGACACCGGCTTATTGAAAGACGTATCGTTCCCGAGCATTTCCGGCGCGGGCGCGGACGGCGCCATCGTGCATTATCGCGTCACGCGCTCGACCAATCGCGTCATCGCGCCGGGCGAGATTTTCCTGATCGACTCGGGCGCACAATACGAGGACGGCACCACCGACATCACCCGTACCGTCGCCGTCGGCGAACCGGATGCACGGATGCGCGATGAAATGCGCGACCGCTTCACGCGCGTGCTCAAGGGCCACATCGCCATTGCGCGCGCGGTGTTTCCCGAAGGCGTCAGCGGCGCGCAGCTCGATCCGTTCGCGCGGCAATCGCTCTGGGAGGTCGGTCTCGATTTCGATCATGGCACCGGCCACGGCGTCGGCAGCTACCTGTCGGTGCACGAAGGCCCGGCACGCATTTCCAAGCTCGGCAACACGCCGCTCAAGCGCGGCATGATCCTGTCGAATGAACCCGGCTATTACAAGGCCGGCGCCTACGGCGTCCGCATCGAGAACCTTATCTTGGTGACGGACGGTCCCGAAATCGCGGAAGCCGAGAAGCCGCTCAACGCCTTCGAAACGCTGACGCTCGCGCCGATCGACCGGCGACTGATCGAGCCGTCTTTGCTCAACGCCGAAGAATTGTCCTGGCTCGACGCTTATCATGCCCGCGTCGCCGAGGCGCTGATGCCTCTGGTCGATGACGAGACGCAATCGTGGCTTGCGGCCGCGACACGGCCGATCGGCTAACGCCGCAGCTTTCAAACGTCCGTGAGGATGCCGCGAACAGAGATTGCGGCGGCGTTATTCATGCCGGGTTCATGGGCCTCGCGCTAAATCTGAAACAGGGGCGTGAATACAAGGACAACAACAATGTCACGCATGAGCATGATCGCTCTCGCCGCCGCGTTGGCGGTCGGGAGCCTTTCCATGACCGTCGACGCACAGGCCCGCGGCGGACATGGCGGTGGACATGGCGGCCACGGTGCGCACTTCTCGGGCGGTCCTCACGGCTTCAGCGGCGCGCGCGGTTTCGGCCATCGCGGATATTACGGCGGCCGCCACTTCGGTTACTACCGCGGCTATCGGCCGTACCTGTATCGGCCCTATCTCTATGCGGGCTATGGCGGTTGCTATCGCCTGCGTCGCGTATGGACGGCGTATGGACCCGTGCTGCGCCGGGTCAACGTCTGCTACCAGCCCTATCTTTACGGCTACTATTAAACCGAAGGGCGCATCCGCTTTGCGGCTTGCCTGGATCCGATCCGGGCAAGCCGCCATTTCTCCGTTCAGGTTGAACGGCCAACCAGTTTGAACCAGTCATCCTCGGTCAACACCGCGACGCCATGCTTGTTGGCCTCGGCCAGCTTCGAGCCCGCGCCGGGCCCGGCGACGACATAATCCGTTTTCTTCGATACCGAACCGGACACCTTGGCGCCCAGCCGCTCGGCCATCGCCTTGGCCTCGTCGCGGGTCATCTTCTCCAGCGTGCCGGTGAACACCACGGTCTTGCCGGCGACCGCCGTATCGGTTTTCGGCTTCTCGGCGTCGAGGATGCGGACCTGCTTCACCAGCCGCTCGACCGCGTCGCGATTATGGTGCTCGCCGAAATAATCGGCGACCGCGTCGATCACGGTTTCACCGATCTGGTCGAGCGCATCCATTTCGTCGCGGGCTTCCTGGTCCTTGTCTACGACCTTCAACGCCGCTTCGTGGAACGCCTTCCACGAACCGTAGCCACGCGCCAGCGCCACCGCCGTCGTCTCGCCGACATGGCGGATGCCGAGCGCATAGATGAAACGCTCCAGCGAAATCTCGCGCCGCGCCTCGATGGCGCTGTAAAGGTTGGCGACCGAGGTTTCGCCGTAACCTTCAAGCGCCTTCAGGTTGATCGTCTTGTCGCGCTCGCGCAGCGTGAAGATATCGGCCGGTTCCTTGACCCAGTCTCTTTCGTAGAACAGTTCGATCTGCTTCTCGCCCAGCCCCTCGATATCGAAGGCGCGGCGCGAAACGAAATGCATGAGATGCTGGGTGCGCTGGAACGGGCAGGCAAACTCGCCGGTGCAATGCGCGCGCGCGCCTTCCTCACCCCCTGCGATCACCTCGCGCACCACCTCGGTCTTCAGCGGGCACGGGCACGTCGTGGGGAATTTGTAAGGTTTGGCGCCGCGCGGTTTCTCCTGCACGACCTCGACCACCTGCGGGATAACATCGCCGGCGCGCTGGATCGTCACCGTGTCGCCGATGCGCACATCCAAACGCGCAATCTCATCCTGGTTGTGCAGCGTCGCGTTCTGCACCACGACGCCGCCGACCGTGACCGGCTCGAGCTTCGCCACCGGCGTCAGCGCGCCGGTGCGACCGACCTGGATCTCGATGTCGCGAACGATCGTCGTCGCCCGCTCGGCGGCAAACTTATGTGCGATGGCCCAGCGCGGCGTGCGCGAGACGAAACCGAGCCGCTCCTGCCAGTCGAGCCGATCGACCTTATAGACCACGCCGTCGATGTCGTATTCCAGCGTGGCGCGCTGCAGGCCGATATCGTGGTGGAATGCGATCAACGACTCGGTCGAAGGGCAGGTCTTCCACAGCGGGTTGATATGAAACCCAGCCGACTTGAACCACTTCAGCATACCCGACTGCGTATCGCTCGGCATCGCGCTCATCTCGCCCCAGGCATAGGCGAAGAAGCGAAGCGGCCGCGACGCGGTGATGCTTGGATCCTTCTGGCGCAGCGAGCCCGCCGCCGAATTGCGCGGGTTGGCAAACACCTGCCCCCCGATTTCCGCCTGCCGCTTGTTCAAGGCAAGGAAGTCGGCCTTGGTCATGTAGACCTCGCCGCGCACCTCGCAGATGCCGGGCACGTCCCTGCCCTTCAGCCTGTGCGGCACGTCCTTCAGCGTCTTGATGTTGGCGGTGACGTCCTCGCCCTCCGCGCCGTCGCCGCGCGTGGCCGCGCTGACCAACTCGCCATGTTCATACCGGAGGTTCATCGACAGGCCGTCGATCTTGCACTCGGCGGTAAAAACCAGCGCCTCGCCCTCCTTGAGGTTGAGGAAGCGGCGGATACGGCCGACGAAATCCGCCACGTCCTGTTCGCTGAAGGCATTGTCCAGCGACAGCATCGGCACCGCATGGCGCACCTTGGCAAAGCCGCGCGCCGGCGCCGCGCCGACCTTGCGGGAGAGACTGTCCAGCGTCCGCAGATCGGGAAAGCGCGCCTCGATGGCGTTGTAGCGTTGGCGCAGCGCGTCGTATTCCGCGTCCGAAACCGTCGGCGCGTCTTTCTGATAGTACGCCTCGTCGTGTTTCCCGATCTCGGCTTCGAGACGCGCGTGCTCGCGCTCGGCCTGGCGGGGCGTCATCTCATCGACGGCAAGCTTGGAATCGCGGTGCGGCCTGGGTGTTTTCATGGTCCGTGTCCGGGGATGATTTAGCGATCCCCACGCGCCGCCCGCAAGACAGACTTGCAGGAGCCCAAGACAGACCTGCGGGCCATGGCCATAAGTCCGCACTCCGCCACCTTGTGAGCGGAGGGTTCCCGGGCGTAGGCTTTTTGCCGCCATGACAGACGACAACCAAAAGCGACGGGCGGAAACCTTCCGCCGCGCCCACCAAAGCCCCCCGCTCCTTCTCCTCCCCAACGCCTGGGATCCGATGAGCGCCCGCCAGTTCGAAGCCGCGGGCTTTTCCGCCATCGCCACCACCAGCGGCGGCGTTGCCTGGGCGCTCGGCTTTCCCGACGGCGAAAAAACCCCTTGGCCGGAGGTGGTCGCCGCCACCGCGCGGATCGTGCGGGCCGTGCGCGTGCCGGTCACGGCCGACATCGAGGCCGGTTACGGCGAGACGCCGGAGCAGGTCGGGCGCAGCATTACCGAGATCATCCAGGCCGGCGTCGTCGGCGTGAACCTCGAGGACGGCACGCCGCGCACCGATCAACCGGTGCTCCCCATCGAGGCGGCGGCGGCCCGCATCCGCGCCGCGCGGCAGGCGGCGAACGAAAGCGGCATTCCGCTCGTCATCAACGCCCGCGTCGATCTCTACATCAAGAAGGTCGGCGATGACGCCTCGCGCTTCGACGAGACGGTGCAGCGCGCCAAGGCCTACGTCGAGGCCGGCGCGGACTGCATCTATCCGTTCGGCTTGGGCGACATGGACATCATCGCGCGGCTCACGAAGGCCGTCGGCGCGCCGATCAACGTCGTCGCCCGCGCCGGCACGCCGCCCGCCGCCGAGCTTGAACGCATCGGCGTGGCACGGGTCAGCATCGCCTCGGGCGCGACGCTTGCGGTGATGTCGCTCATCAAGACCATCGCGACGGACCTTCATGCCAACCGGCGCTTCGACACGCTGGCGCATTCGATGAACCGGCCGGAAGCGCAGAAATTGTTCGATCCCAGAAACTGACCACACAGGAGGCCGCCATGAAGGCCCGGCTGGATTTCCGCAAGGCATCGCCCAAGGGGAACGCGGCGATGTCCGCGCTGCACGATTTCGTCCGCACCTGCGGGCTCGATCACACGTTATTGGAGTTGGTGAAGCTCCGCGCATCGCAGATCAACGGCTGCGCCCATTGCATGGACATGCACACGAAGGAACTGCGCGCCGACGGCGAAAGCGAACAACGCCTCTATCTGCTCAGCGCCTGGCGCGAGTCGCCGTTCTACAGCGACCGCGAGCGCGCGGCGCTGGCCTGGACCGAGGCGGTGACGCTGGTGACGCAAGGCCAGGTCCCCGATGAGGTTTACGAGGAGGCGCGCCAGCAGTTCAGCGAGGAGGAACTGGCCAACCTGACGATGGCGCTGGTCGCGATCAACGGCGCGAACCGCCTCAACATCGCTTTCCGCACCGTTCCGGGCAGCTACCAGGTTCGCCGCCGCGCAGCGGAATAAAAAGGGAAGCCCGCCCTACCCCGCCGCCGCGCGGATCAGCTTGTCGGCGGCGGCACGCGCCTCGGCGGTGATCTCCGCGCCGGCCAACATCCGCGCGATCTCCTCGCGGCGCTTGGCGTCAGGCAATTCCGCCACGCGCGTCGCCACGCGCTTGCCCTTGTCCATCGTGTCCTTGGTGATGAGGTAGTGCCGCCCGGCCCGCGCGGCGACCTGCGGCGCATGCGTCACCGTGACGACCTGCACCCGGCCGCCGAGCCGCGCCAGCCGCACGCCGATGGCGTCGGCGACGGCGCCGCCCACGCCTGTGTCGATCTCATCGAACACCAGGGTCGGGGCCGAACCGCGGTCGGCCAGCACGACCTTGAGCGCCAGCAGAAAGCGCGCCAGCTCGCCGCCCGACGCCACCTTCATCAGCGGTCCCGGCCGGGTGCCGGGGTTGGTCTGCACCCAGAACTCCACGCGGTCGATGCCGTTGGGACCGGCCGCCGCCGCGTCGCTTTCGATTTGCGTGGAGAACTTCGCGCGCTCGAGCTTGAGCGGCTTCAGCTCGGCGTTCACCGCCTTGTCGAGCTTTTCGGCCGCCTTGCGGCGAGCGGCGGAAAGCTTCGCCGCCGCAGCGGCAAAGCGCGCCTCCGCTTCGCCTGCGGCTTTTTCCAAGGCTACCAGCCGCTCGGCTCCGGCGTCGATCAACGCCAGATCGTTTCTGTAGCGTTCCGCCAGCGCATTAAGGGCATCGACCGGCGAATTGTATTTGCGGCCCGCCGCGCGCAACGCGAACAGCCGCTCCTCGATCCGATCCAATTCGTCGGGGTCATGGTTGGCGGCACGAAGCGCATGCTGCAAGTGATCGCTGGCTTCGCCGAGCGCGTTGAGCGCGGCATCCATCGCCTTCACCGCCGGCTCGACCAGGCCGGGCGCCTGTGCGCCGCGCCGCTCCAGCCGCCGCACCGCCGCCGACAGCGCCGGCACCGGCGACGAGGAGCCCGCCACCGCGTCATAGGCGTCGCGCAGATCGCCGGCGATCTTCTCCGCCCGCATCATGTCGGCGCGGCGCTCGGCCAACGCGGTTTCCTCGCCAGCCTCGGGCGCGAGTCGTCCCAGTTCCTCGGCGGCGTGGCGCAGCCAATCCGCCTCGCGCGCCGCCCGCTCGGCTTCGGCGCGATGGGCCGCGACCGCCTCGGCGGCGTCGCGCCGCGCGGTCCACAAGCGCCCGATCTCGGCCGCATCGTCCTCGAGCCGGCCGTAGGCGTCGAGCAAGCCGCGATGCGTACCGGCATCGACCAACGCCCGCGCATCGTGCTGACCATGAATTTCGACCAGCGCCGCGCCCAGCGCCTGCAAGGTCTGCACGCCGACCGGCTGGTCGTTGACGAAGGCGCGGGTGCGGCCATCGGCGAACTGCACGCGGCGCAGGATCAGCGCCTCGTCGGTGGCGACGCCGCATTCGGCGGCGAGCGCCCGCGCCGGGTGTTTCGCCGGCAGTTCGAACAGGGCGGTCACCTGGCCCTGATCGGCGCCATGACGGACCAGCGTGGCGTCGCCGCGCGCGCCGAGCGCCAGCGCGAAGGCGTCGAGCAGGATCGACTTGCCGGCCCCGGTTTCGCCGGTCAGCACGGCAAGGCCCGGCGCGAAATCAATATCGAGCCGGTCGATCAGAACGATGTCTCGGATCGAAAGGCGGGCCAGCATGAGCCGTCCTATACGACGATCGCCGCCGCCCGCGATAGCGGCGGCGAAGAACCATCACGCGCGAATCGAGAGCGTTGAGAATAGCGGAAGGCCATGCCGACGGCACAGGTCCGGCCGGCGCTGTGGATGGCGTCAGCTCTTGCTGTTGCTGGCGAAGGGAGAGCGGATGTTGGCGAAGGCGCGGCTGATCCAGGAGCCCTTGTTCTCCTGCGGCTCGAAACCGCCGCCCTTCACGAGCTTGTAGGCGTCGGAGTACCAGCGACTGTCGGGGAAGTTGTGCCCGAGGACTGCGGCGGCGGTCTGCGCCTCGCCGGCGATGCCGAGCGCCATATAGGCCTCGGTGAGCCGCATCAGCGCCTCCTCGACGTGGCGCGTGGTCTGATACTGCGTCACCACGACCTTGAAGCGGTTGATCGCGCCGGTGAAATCCCGCTTGTTCATGTAGTAACGGCCGATATCCATCTCCTTGCCGGCAAGCTGATCGCGCGCGATCTCGATCTTGTGCTTGGCATTGCTGGCGTATTCGGAGTCCGGATACTTGCGCGTCACCTCCTCCAGCGCGGCAATGGCCTTTTCCGTCCGCCCCTGGTCGCGGGTCACGTCGGGAATCTGGTCGTAGTAGGCCGAGCCGATGATGAACTGCGCGTAGGCGGCGTCCGGGCTGCCGGGATGCAGGGTCACGTAGCGGCGCGCAGCCGAAATCGCGTCGTCGTATTCCTTGGCCTGATAGCTCGCGTAGGCGGTCATCAACAGCGACTTGCGCGCCCATTCGGAATACGGATGCTGGCGCTCGACTTCGCTGAACTTCTTGCCGGCCTCCTTATAGTCCTTGCGCTTGTCCAGCATGAAAACGCCCTCGTTATAGAGCTTGTCGGCGGGCTCGTCGGGAGCCACCGCCTCTTCCTTGCTGAACAGGCTGCTGAAACTCGGGAAATTACCCATGCTGCTGCAGGCCCCGAGAGGCAGTGCAAGCGACGCCAAAAACGCGAGCCGCGCAAGCCGCGCGCACGCCGGTATCCGAACCGCAGAGGTCGTGGACGTTGGCATGAGATGGAGGACCCCCCGCGCGTCCCGAGCCGCGCTCCTATCTCTTTGATAAATAGAGGTTGACCGACCGTTTAGGCGGACATTCGGCCCGGAATAAGGCGGTGTCCCGCTCAGGACACGTCCGGTCCGAAGGCCGGCGCCGCGAGCCCGGTCGCAAGGTCGGCATGTCCGCGAAGCGGACGCCGGGGCGCCTCCTGCCGAACGCCCGAACGAGCCTCCGGCGTGTCGACCAGAACCCACGCGGACGGATCGGCCATCAGCACCGAAAGCACCGCGTGGTTGAGCTTGTGGCCGCCCCGCACCGAACGGTAAGCGCCGAGGAGCGGCGCGCCCGCGAGCGCAAGGTCGCCGATCGCGTCAAGCGCCTTGTGGCGCGCGAACTCGTCACGGAACCGCAACCCTTCCGGATTGAGCAGCCGGTCGTCGTTGATGACCAGCGTGTTGTCGAACGACGCGCCGCGGGCATAACCGGCGCTCCAAAGCTTGGAGACGTCGCGCATGAAACCGAAGGTGCGGGCTCGCGCCAACTCCCGGCGGAACGCATCGGGGGAAAGGTCCAGCGCGATCCCCTGCCGTCCGATCAGCGGGTGATCGAACTCGATGTCGAGTTCGATGCGGAACCCCTGCGAATGCGGCCGCAGCTCGCCGAAGGATTCGCCTCTGGCGACGCGGACCGGCTTGAGCACCTGGATATATCGGCGGGGAACCGGAAGCGTGACGACACCGGCCCGGTCGATGGCGGCGACGAACGGAGCCGCGCTGCCATCCATGATCGGCACTTCCGGCCCGTCGATCTCGATCACGGCGTTGTCGATGCCAAGCCCCGACAACGCCGCAAGCACATGCTCGGCCGTCGAACACACCGGGCCGGTGGCATCGCCGATGACGGTGGCAAACTCGGTCGCGGTCACGGCGCGGACGTTGGCGCGAATCTCACGGTCCGGCTGGCCATCGGTGCCGCAGCGGACGAAAACGATTCCGGTGTCGGCCTTGGCCGGCAGAATGGTGAGCGTCGCCGGCAAACCCGTATGAACACCGATGCCGCTAACTACGGCATGGTCGCGAAGCGTGGTCTGCCTGCCAAATCTCATTCGAAAGTCTGCACGTTAATGGATTCCCCCGCGTGCGATGCCCGCAGCCCCAAGAAATCCTGAAAGTCCCAAAACCCTAGAAACCTCCGACCCCCAAAGACCGAAGGATCCCCAAGGACCGAAGAGTGCTTCGAACCTTGAGCGGTCCCGATTTCGCCAAAAACCCCGGAGTTGAATCCCTGCGGCGGCCAGCACCGCGATCCCACCCGAATATCGGCCAAATCCCCTTGTCCTCGAAGAATTTAGCGCGGCGATTCACCATCGCCAACTCACGCTTTTTTACCGACTGTTACCTCCAAATCGCCGCATTACCGCCCCATCCGCGTCCGCAGAAACCCCGCGGCCAATGGCCGAGAGGGCACGGCAGCGAATTGACGACGCTCGGAGACAGGCGGGGGAGCGCAAGGCCGGGCAAAAGAAAGTATTATAAATCATAATCTTACGCGACCAGTCAGCCATCGGCCCATGCGGCCGGTGGGTAGACGCTCGGCCCCGGCGACTTCACCGGGGCCGGCAACGTCTTGAGGCAGGGACGTTTTTAGTTGGCCTGCCGGCGCAGGAACGCCGGGATTTCGAGCTGGTCGTCATCCACAGGCTTGTGCGCGAGCGGAGCCGGCCGGCCGTGGATGTCGAGGCCCTGCGGAGCCGGCGCGGGGGCCGGTCGCTTGGCGTATTCCGATACCGGCTCCGGCGCTCGCGCGGGCTGCCGCGGCTGCATCCGCTCGGCGGGGACGGGGGCGGCGGCAACGGGAGGAACGCGGTCCCGTGTTTCGTGGTGCGATTCGTCATTCTCCTCGCGACGGCCGAGCCCGACCTGCGCCAGGCGCTGCAACAGGGACAGGCGCTGCTTCTCGGGGCCCGAGTCGCCGGCCTCGCCCTGACGGGCGCGGAGCTGATTCTGCGCCGGGATCGGCAGTTCGTCGATCCGCGGCATCCGCGGGCTGCGGGTCCGCTCCGGCTGCGGCGGGATGAACGCCTTGGGCATTTCCTGCGGCGCCGGATCGACCATCATCGGCTCGACGAACAGCGACGGCTTGGGCGCGATCGGACGAACGGTCACATCGTCGGCGGGCTCGAGCGCCGCGGCCACGGCCGCGGTCGCGGCATGCTCGAACGACGGACGCGGCGCCGGAGCGGCGGCGGTCGGCGCGGTGCGAACCTGAGCATGGGATTGAGCCTGCGGCTGCGCCGGGGCGTGAGTCTCGGCGCGGTCGCCGGCGATGCGCTGCGTATCGACACGCAGTTTCTGGGTCAGTTCGGCGATGCGCGTTTCCCCCTGCGGGCGGTTCGCCATCGGAACCGTGTCGATGCCGGTCGCCACCACCGACACGCGGATGATGCCTTCGAGGCTCTCGTCGAAGGTCGCGCCGACGATGATGTTGGCCTCCTGGTCCACCTCCTCGCGGATGCGGGTCGCGGCCTCGTCCACCTCGTACAAGGTGAGGTCCTTGCCGCCGGTGATCGAGATCAAGAGCCCGCGCGCGCCCTTCATCGACACGTCGTCGATCAGCGGATTGGCAATCGCGGCTTCGGCGGAGCGCAGCGCGCGCTTCTCGCCGGAGGCCTCGCCGGTGCCCATCATCGCCTTGCCCATCTCGCGCATGATGGCGCGCACGTCGGCGAAGTCGAGGTTGATCAGGCCTTCCTTCACCATCAGATCGGTGATGCAGGCCACGCCCGAGTAGAGCACCTGGTCGGCCATCGCGAAGGCGTCGGCGAAGGTGGTCTTCTCGTTCGCCACCCGGAACAGGTTCTGGTTCGGGATGATGATCTGGGTGTCGACGCATTTCTGCAGTTCGACGATGCCGGCCTCCGCGAACCTCATGCGGCGCTGGCCCTCGAAGTGGAACGGCTTGGTCACCACGCCGACGGTGAGGATGCCCAGCTCCTTGGCGACGCGCGCGATGACGGGGGCCGCGCCGGTGCCGGTGCCGCCGCCCATGCCGGCGGTGACGAACACCATGTGCGAGCCCGAAAGATGGTCGCGGATCTCGTCGATCACCTCCTCGGCCGCGGCGCGGCCGACGTCGGGTTGCGAGCCTGCGCCAAGCCCCTGCGTGACCTGCGTGCCCATCTGGATGATGCGCTCGGCCTTGGACATGGTGAGCGCCTGGGCATCGGTGTTGGCGACGACGAAATCGACGCCCTCCAGACCGGCCGTGATCATGTTGTTGACGGCGTTTCCGCCGGCACCGCCCACGCCGAACACGGTCAGCCGCGGCTTCAACTCATGGATGTCGGGAATTTTCAAGTCGATGCTCATGACTGCCTCTTGCTTGGGCCGGCGCCAACGGACGCCGCCAGGTCGTGCCGATCCGCCCTCGGCCGATGTGTGAACTGTGCGGTGATTCGTATTGGGGTCATCAGAAGCTCTCCTTGAGCCATCGTCCGACCCGGGCGATGTATCCCGTTCCGGTCATCAGGTGCCGCGTTCGTCGCGGCTCGAAGTGCTCGAGGTGCGCGGCCTGCGGGTACACCAGCAAGCCGGTTGCGACCGCGAACGCCGGGCCCTTGGCAACGTCGGGCAAGCCGGCGATGCCGAGCGGACGGCCGACACGCACCGGCCGATTGAGGATGCGCGCGGCAAGCTCCGGCAAGCCGGCAAGCTGGCTGACGCCGCCGGTGAGGATGACACGGGCGCGCGGCTCGCCGGCGAACGGCGATGCCGCGAGGCGGTCTCGAACCATCTCGAGAATCTCCTCGACTCTCGGCTTGATGATGCGCACCAAACTCGCACGCGATACGAACTGAGGAGGTTCGCGGTCGTCTTCGCTGACCGCAGGGACCGTAATCATATCGCGCTCGTCGGAACCGCCCGCGAGCACGCTGCCATACAACGTCTTGATTCGCTCGGCATCAGAGATACGAGCGTTCAGCCCGCGTGCCAAGTCCATCGTGACGTGATTGCCACCGAGAGCGAAGCCGTCGGCGTAGGTAAAGCGGCCGTTGGAGAACACGGCGGTCGTGGTCGTACCGGCGCCCATATCGACGAGCGCCGCGCCGAGATCGGCCTCGTCGTCGGCGATGACGCTGAGGCCTGCGACGTAAGGCGCCGCCACCATCGTCTCGACATCGAGATGGCAGCGCTCGACCGCCAGCATCAGGTTGCGCGCCGCGGTGAGGTCCGAAGTCACCACATGCATATCGACGCCGAAGCCGCTCGCCAGCATGCCGCGCGGCTCGCCGACGCCGCGCACGCCATCGAGCGCGTAGCCGATCGGCAGCGAATGCAGCACCACGCGGCCCGGACGCACCGAATAGCGGCTGCCCGCGGCGAGCGCCCGCGAAATGTCGCCGTCGGTCACGCTCGACCCGGCGACGTTGACGTTCACGGCATAGAATTCGCTGCCGGGCCGACCCGCAGACACCGACAGCACCACCGACTCGAGCTGAACGGAAGCGTCGCGTTCGGCCAGATCGACGGCCTGGCGAACCGCAGCCTCGGCCTCCGCGAGGTTGATGACAGCCCCGCCCTTCATCCCGCGGGCCTCGGTGTGACCGAGCCCCAGGATCTCGATGGCGTGCGTTCGCCGCCGCAACACCTCCTGCGGCGGCTGCGGCTTAAGCCGTGCGATCAGGCAGACAACCTTGCTGGTGCCGATATCGAGGGCCGCAACGATGGCGGAGCGGCGCGGCGACACCGGCTTCATCTTCGGCGTCAGCCCGTCCTGAAGGTTGGTTGGAAGGCTCATGCGGCGCCCCCCTTCTTCTTCGATTTCTTATCCTTGTTGAGGGCGTCCTGACGCGCGGCCGCCGCATCGTCCGACAGCCGCACCGTCACCCGGTCCGGCAGCCGCAGATCGACAACGGTGATATCCCGGCTCAGAAGCTTCTTGTCGCGGTCAAGCTCGACCAGCGTGTCGAGCGCCTGCTCCGCATCGGTCTGCGGCAGGCGGATATCGACACCGTTCTTGAGCACGATGTTCCAGCGGCGTTCGGCGACCAGCACCGCCGCGCGCATCTGCTGACGCACCAGCGGGTATCGGTCAAGAAGCGCCATCAAGTCCTTGGCTTTGGCCGCGGCCCCCACGCCGACGACCAGCGGCAGCTTGGCGAATTGCGGTGGCACGGTCGAATCGACGACGGCGCCGTCGGCCGAGATCACCGTGATCTTGCCGTCGAGCTGCCACAGCGCGAAGGCGTCACGCTCGGTCACCGTGATGTTCAGCCGGTCGGGATAGAGCTTGAGCACCGCAGCATCGGCGATCCAGGGATTGGCCTTGAGCTTCGCCCGCGCCTCGGCGGCGTCGAGGAACAACAGCGAGGTCCGGTCGGTAATCCCGGCGGACGCGAGCACCTCCTCGCGGCTCAACTGATGCTCGCCCGTCATGGCGATGGAGGTGATGCGAAAACCCACCGCGTTGGCCGCGGCATCCCGCAAGTCGAGCAGTTCGGCCATGACCTCGGGCCAATGGCCGCCGCGCACGCTGCCGAAGGCGAGACTCGCCAGCAGAAATGCCGAAGCCGCGGCAATGCCCGTGCCGCGCGGCAGACGCCATTCGCCGGACGGCCCGAGCCAGCGGCGCAGATAGCGCTCCAACCGGCCACGGCCGACGCCCAGGGCGGAACGGGTGCGCGATCGGGAGCCCGGCGCCGTGCCGGTCTCCGAGCGCGCCTTCGCGCCGTCGGTCACCGGTTCAGCGAGGCGTCTTCGACCATCCATCGCACCAGCTCATCGAACGTCATGCCCGCATGCATCGCGAGCTCGGGCACGAGCGAGGTCTCGGTCATGCCGGGTTGCGTGTTGACTTCAAGACAGACCAGCCCCTCCGTCCCCGCGGCCTGGTCGTCGTAGCGGAAGTCGGCGCGGGTCACGCCTCGACAGCCGAGGGCGTGATGCGCCTTGAGTGCAAGTCTTCGGACCTCTTGGTAAACAAATGGTGAAATTGGCGCCGGCAGAATGTGTTTCGAGCCGCCGGGCGCGTATTTCGCCTCGAAATCGTAAAACCGCGTGGCCGCCACGATCTCGATGACGTCCAGCGCCCGGTCCCCGATCACGGCACAGGTCAGCTCCTTCCCCCGGATGTACCGCTCGACCAGCAGTCGTTCACCGAACGACCAGTCGTCGCGGGTCAGCTCCTGGGGCGGATGTTCGTGCTGCTCGGTGACGATGAACACGCCGACGCTGGACCCCTCCGCAATCGGCTTGATGACGTAGGGACGCGCCATCGGATGGCCATGCGCCGCTTCGGCCCGCGACACCACCCGGCCCTCCGGCACGGGGACGCCCGCCGCATGCATCACCACCTTGGCGACATCCTTCTGCATCGCCAGCGCCGAGGCCATGACGCCGGAGTGCGTGTAGGGAATGCCGAGGATTTCCAGCACGCCCTGCAGCGTGCCGTCCTCACCCGGCCGGCCATGCAGCACGTTGAGCGCCACGTCGGGCTTCACCGTCTTAAGCACCGAGGCGACATCGCGACCGACATCCACGCGGGTCACGCGATAGCCGGCGCGCTCGGCGGCGTCCGCACAAGCGCGCCCCGAGCGCAAGCTGATTTCGCGCTCCGCCGACCATCCGCCCATCAGCACGGCGACGTGCTTGCTCATGCCGCAACTCCTCGCGGTTGCGGCAGGGCAATGCCGTCATAGAGCCAGGCGAGGCATTGGAACACGTCATCCTCGGTGCGCGTGGACCAGGCGTCGCGCGCGGCTTCGCGCTCGATTCCGCCGACGTGGTAAAGGTTGTCCCAGAGATAGCGCGACTCGTATTGCACCCGCGCGGTGCGCAGGTACCGGGCGTTTTCGTATTGACGAAACGCCTGCTCGAAGTCGCCATCCGACAGGTCGATGAACTCCGCGAGGCAAACCGCGTCCTCGATCGCCATGCACGCGCCTTGGGCCAGCGTCTGCAGCGTCGGATGCGCGGCGTCGCCCAGCAAGGTCACCCGCCCCTGGCTCCAATGCCGAATCGGATCGCGATCCGAGCTGGCCCAGCCACGGTGCGACAAGTCCATCATCGCCCACAGCGCCTTCATGGTCGGATGCGAGTCCCGGTAGACGTGGGCGAGATCGGGATGCGGGCTTGCCGTGTCGGTCGCCACCGCGTTCGACGTTCGGAACACGGTGACGATGTTGAACAGCGAGTGGTCGCGCAGCGGGTAATGAACGATGTGGAAACCCGCGCCCGACCACAGCACCACGTTGTCGCGATCGACATCGAACGTCACGTTTGACATCGGTACGATGGTGCGATGCGCGACGTAGCCGATGGTGCGCGGCTCACCCTCCCCCAGCATCTGCTGGCGGATGGTGGACCGGATGCCGTCCGCTGCGATCAGCGCCGCACCGTCGATCGCGCGGCCATCCGTCGTTCGAACGCGAACGCCGGAAGCGGTATCCTCGTAGGACGCGATGCCCGTATTCGGCATGAACTCGACATGGGACGCGGCGCGGCAAGCATCCAGCAGAATGCCGTGCAGATCCGTGCGGTGAATCACGATGTAAGGCCGCTTGAAACGCTTCACGAAGGACGCGCCCGTGGGAATGCGCGCGATCACGCCGCCGTCGGCGGAATCGACCATCAGCACCGCGTTCGGGCGCAGCGCCGCCGCCAACACCGCATCGCCCAAGCCCAGCCGGTCGAACATCAGGAACACGTTCGGGCCGAGCTGGATGCCGTAGCCGATGACGCCGAACTCGGGCGCCTGCTCGATCAGGCGGACACGGACCCCCTTGCGCGCCAAGGCGAGCGCCACCGTGGCCCCGCCAAGCCCGCCACCCACGATCAGGATCGGATCTTCCTTGCGCGTCACTGTCGCTCCGCGAATCAGCAAGCAAGCTAACCCGCGGACAGCCGAAGGTGAATCCCAGGCGACGGTCAGTTCGCAGAGAAGATGGGGCGGCGTGGCAAAAAAGACTCAAACGCGCGACGCGACGCCGACGCCGATGAAAGCGTCGGCGGTCATTCCGGACGCCGCGTACGCGGCGATCCGGAATCCAGGGGTCAACTCAGCCCGTGTTGCTGGATTCCGGGCTCGCGAGCTTCGCTCGCGCCCCGGAGTGACCGCGCCTTAAGTCGCAATACCGAGGCGCTTGATCTCCCAGTCCAGCTCGACGCCGGAGGTCTCCTTGACCCGCCGCCGGACCGTCTCGCCCAATGTCTCGATATCGGCCGCCGTCGCGCCGCCGCGATTGATGAGGAAGTTGCAGTGCAACTCGGACACCTGGGCATCACCGACGACCAACCCCCGGCAGCCGGCGGCGTCGATCAACTGCCAGGCCTTGCCGCCCGGCGGATTCTTGAAGGTGGAACCGCCGGTGCGGCTCTTGATCGGCTGGGTCGCCTCGCGCGAGCCGGTGATCTTGTCCATCTCGGCGGCGATGGCGGCGCGGTCGCCCGGCTTTCCGGCAAACACGGCGCTGGTGAAGATGAAGTCCTCCGGCACGCCGCAATGGCGGTAGGTGTAGCCCATGTCGGCGTTGGTCAGTTCGTGGATGCGACCGGCGCGATCCACCGCTCGCGCCGAAACCAGCGCGTCCTTCGTCTCGCCGCCGTAAGCGCCGCCGTTCATTCGCAGCGCGCCGCCGATGCCACCGGGGATGCCGCGCATGAACGACAGCCCCGCGAGCCCGGCATCCGCCGCCGCGCGCGCAACCTTCACATCCGGCACCGCCGTGCCGGCACGGATGTGCTCGCCCTCCACCGCAAACTCGTTGAATCCCCGGCCGAGCCGCACCACCACGCCGGGAATGCCGCCGTCGCGCACGATGAGGTTCGAGCCAAGCCCGATCACCGTGACGGGGATTTCGGCGGGAAGCTCGCTCAGGAAATAGGCGAGATCGGCCTCGTCCTCCGGCACGAACAACGCCTGCGCCGGACCGCCGACGCGAAACCAGGTCAGGTCCGCGAGCGGCTGGTTGGCCAGAAGGCGACCGCGCAGCTTCGGCATCTTCGCGGCGAGATCGGGAACAATGTCGGGAAAGCTCATGAGGCTCCACACACCTGCGTCAGCCACGCGCCAAGCACATCGCGGCCTCCCTTGGCGGTCGCGGGTCCGACCTCGGCCGCTTGACGACGGATCGCGCGCGGGTCGATCCCGGCCTTGCCGAGTTCGACCGCGTGCCCGACCAGCCATTGTTCGATCCGCGCCGGATCGGCCTCGATATGAAATTGCAGCGCGAGGATAGCGTCGCCGATGGCGAACGCCTGATGCGGGCAAGCCGGCGTCGAAGCGAGATTGACCGCCCCCGGCGGCAATCCGGCGTTGTCGCCATGCCAGTGCAGCACCGGCACGTCGGCGAAGGGCGCCAGCACCGATCGCTTGCCGGCCTCGCTCAACGCGATCGGCCCCCAGCCGATTTCCTTCGCCGGCCCCGGCGCAACATCGGCGCCGAGCGCCTTGGCGATGAGCTGCGCGCCAAGACAAACGCCAAGCGTGGGGCGCTTGGCGTCGAGCCGTGCGCGGATGGCGGCCAATTCCTCGCGCAGAAACGGATAGCGGTCGTCCTCATAGACCCCGATGGGACCGCCGAGGATCACGACGAGGTCGGCGGCAACGAGCGCGCCGGCGTCGATCTGCTCCACGCCCGCCTCCAGATACCGCAGCAACATGCCGCGTTCCGCCAAGAGGCCGGATAGAAGTCCCACATCCTCGAAAGCGACGTGGCGGATGGCGACGCAAGTGTTCATGCCGCGATCATGAGCCCTTGCCGTCCAGCGCCTTCAACTCGCCCTCGAGCGCGTAGGCCCATTGCGTGATGTTTCCCGCGCCGAGACAGACGACATAATCGCCGGGCTTGGCGAGTCCCTTCACGATGCCGGCCAACTCCGGCTGGCCCGGCAGCGCGATCACCTGGCGATGGCCGCGCGCGCGGATCGCCGCGACCAGATGATCGCGGTCGATGCCCTCGATGGGCGCCTCGCCCGCCGGATAAACGTCCGCGACGATCACCACATCGGCGTCGTTGAAACACGTCGAGAACGGCTCGAACAACGATTGCAGCCGCGTGTAGCGGTGCGGCTGCACCACGGCGATGACCTGATCCTTGGTCGATTCGCGGGCGGCCTTGAGCACCGCCGCGATCTCCACCGGATGATGGCCGTAGTCGTCGATGATCGTGACGCCGTTCCAAGAGCCGGCGCGGGTGAAGCGGCGCTTGACGCCGCCGAACCCCGCCAGCGCCTTGCGGATCACGTCGTCGGCAATCTTCAGCTCGTGGGCCACCGCGACAGCCGAGGTGGCGTTGAGCGCGTTGTGGCGGCCGGGCATCGGCAGCGCCAGGTCCGCGATGGTGTGAACGATCGCGCCCGCGCGGTCGCGAAATTGCACGGCGAAGCGCGACACGCCGTTGGAATTGTCGAGATCGACCAGCCGCACGTCGGCCTGCGGGTTCTCGCCGTAGGTGATGATGCGACGGTCCTGGATGCGGCCGACGAGGCGCTGCACGATGGGGTGGTCGGTGCACATCACGGCAAAGCCGTAGAACGGCACGTTCTCGATGAAGCCGACGAAGGCATCCTGCACCGCGGCGAAGGTTTTGAAATGGTCGAGGTGCTCGGCATCGACATTGGTGACGATGGCGACATCGGCCGGCAGCTTGAGGAAGGTGCCGTCGGACTCGTCGGCCTCCACCACCATCCAGTCGCCCGCGCCAAGCCGCGCATTGGTGCCATAGGCGTTGATGATGCCGCCGTTGATGACGGTCGGATCGAAGTTCCCGGCATCGAGCAGCGCCGCGACCATCGAGGTGGTGGTGGTCTTGCCGTGGGTGCCGGCGATGGCGACGCAGCTTTTCAGCCGCATCAGCTCGGCCAGCATCTCGGCGCGCCGCACCACCGGCAGCCGCTTTTCGCGCGCCAGCACCAGCTCGGGGTTGTCGCGCTTGATCGCCGACGACACCACCATGACTTCGGCGCCATCGACATTCTCGGCGCTATGGCCGACGAACACCTTCGCGCCCTTCTCGCGCAGCCGCTTGACGTTGGCGTTGTCGCTCGCGTCCGAGCCCTGCACGGTGTAGCCGAGGTTCATGAGCACCTCGGCGATGCCGCTCATGCCGATGCCGCCGATGCCGATGAAGTGGATCGGTCCGATTTCGCGCGGCAATTTCATGGAAGCGTCACCCCTGTTGGTCGGGCTGCCTCTACAAACAGACAGCCTTATTGGGATGCCCCCCTTTTGCGGGGCATGACAAGCTAAGATTTTGCAACCCCGGCCACCCGCAGCACCAGATCGGCCAGACGGGACGCCGCATCGGGCGAACCGGCCGATTTGGCCGCCGCCGCCATCGCCAAAAGCCGCTGCGGGGCGGCCGCCAAGCCTGCGATTTCCGTGGCCAGCCGCTCGGGCGTGAATTCGGCCTGGTCGAGGCGGATCGCCCCGCCCGCTTCCATCAGCACGCCGGCGTTGGCGCGCTGGTCCTGGTCGAGCGCATGCGGCAACGGCACGAGAATGGCGGGGCGTCCGATCACGCCCAGTTCCGCGACGGTCGAAGCGCCCGACCGCGACACAATGAGATGGCTCGCCGCCATCCGGGCCGGCAGATCGTTGAAGAACGGCGCGACCTCGCAGGCGACGCCGAGGCGGGCATAGGTTTCACGCACGCGAGCCGCGTCTTCCTCGCGCGCCTGCTGCACGACCCTGAGGCGTTTTCGCAACGCCGGATCGAGTCGCTCGATGGCGGGCGGCACGATATCGGCCATCACCCGCGCGCCCTGGCTGCCGCCGAACACCAGGAGCGACAGCGCCCCCTCGGGGTCGAGCGTCGGATAAGGCGTGGCGGCGGCCGCGATCACCGCCGGGCGCACCGGATTGCCGGTGTGGGTGGACTTGGCGGCAAGCGCCGGCTCGCGATTCAGAATGCCGGGAAAGCCGGTGGCGATGGCGCGCACGCGCTGCGCCAGCATCCGGTTGGCGCGGCCCATCACGGCGTTCTGCTCGTGGACGAGGGTCGGAATGCCGCGAACGCTCGCGGCAAACAGCGGCGGAACGGTCGGGTAACCGCCGAAGCCGACCACCACGGCAGGCTTCAGCCGCGGCAGCGTCCACCAAGCCTTGAACAGGCCATAGCCCAGGACAAGGCCGGTCTTCGCCAGCGAAAACGGGTTCTTCTTGCTGCGGATCGTGGCGCTCGGGACGATGTGGATCGCGGCCGCCGGAAAAGCGCCGGCATGACGCGCCGCGCGTGCATCGGTCACAAGCTCGACCGCCACCCCGCGCCGGGCCAATGCCGCCGCCAGCGCCTCGGCCGGGAACAAATGGCCGCCGGTGCCGCCCGCCGCCAGCAGAACATTGCCGGATTTGGTTCCGCGCCCGGCCGGTGCGGAATCAGATGGGGTTGTCATGGAATGGTGTTAGCCGCGATTCCGATGGCCGCGCAATCGGCCCTGGCCGCCCTCCCGCCCGGTGGCGGGATCAGGCCGGATTTCCGGCGAAGCCCAGATCGCGGCGCGCCAAGTATTCGGCGCGCGGCCGCTCGCGCGTCAGCGCCAGCAGCATGCCCATGCCGAAGGCGAGCGAAATCATCGACGAGCCGCCGTAGGAGACGAACGGCAGCGTCATGCCCTTGGCCGGCATCAGGTGCAGGTTGACCGCCATGTTGATGGCCGACTGCAGCCCGAACAGGATGGAGAGGCCGGCGGCGGCAAAGCGCAGGAACGGATCGTCGTTACGCAGCGCATGGCGCAGCGAGCGGATGACGATGAAGGCGAACAGCGCGAGCAGCATCAGGCAGAGCACGATGCCGAATTCTTCCGCGCCAACGGCAAACACGAAGTCGGTGTGGCTCTCCGGCAGGATGCGCTTGATGGTGCCCTCGCCCGGCCCCCGGCCGAGCCAGCTGCCGCGCGCGAAGGATTCCATCGCCAGGTCGATGTTGAACGTGTCGCCGGACGACGGGTCCATGAACCGCTGGATGCGCTGGGCGACGTGCGGCACGGTGAAATAAGCACCGACGAGGCCGATGCCGGCAATTCCGGCAAGACCCGCGACCCAGATCAGCCGCATGCCGGCGGTGAAGAACAGCGCGCCCCAGACCAGCGCGATCAGCATGGTCTGGCCGAAGTCCGGCTGGATCACCAGCAGCGCCACGACCATCAGCAGCAAGCTCAGCGCCACCGTGTTGGCGGGCATTTCCGGCCGGCGGGTGGATTCGGCGAACAGCCAGGCGATCAGCACCACGAACGCAGGCTTGAGGAATTCGGACGGCTGCACGTTGACGCCGAGGATGACGAGCCAGCGCCGCGCGCCTTTGATCTCCGCGCCGAAGAACGGCGTCATCGCCACCAGGAACAGGCTGACGACGAACACCACCAGCGCAAGACGGCGAACCTGTCGCGGCGACAGGAACGACGTCGCCAGCAGCACGACGATGGTCGGCAGCAGGAACAGGATATGGCGATTGACGAAATGGAAGGGATCGAGGTTGAGGCGCGCGGCGACCGGCGGACTCGCCGCCAGCGACAGGATGATGCCGCCCACCATCAGCCCGAACAGCGCCAGCAGCACCGGCCGGTCCACCGTCCACCACCATTCACCGAAGGGTGTGCGTGCCGTGCGCGACATTCTGGCTACTCCTGGTCAGGTGTAAGTCCTGACCCGGCATGGTTGCCAAGACGTTAAAACGGCGAGATTCGAGTCAAATTCTCTGTGACCGAGCCTTTTCTCTGCGACCGAGCCTCGGCGGCTCACACCGGCGCGACGCCGGGGATGGCCCGCACCAGGTCGCGGAAGCGGTCGCCGCGAATCTCGAAGTTGCGATACTGGTCGAACGACGCGCAGGCGGGCGACAGCAGCACCACCGGCTCATGCAGGCCCGACGCTGCCGCGTCGCGGGCCGCGGCTTCGACCGCGCGGTCGAGCGTGCCACTCTTTTCGACCGGCACCTTGCCGTCGAGCGTGCGGGCGAAGTCCTCCGCCGCCTCGCCGATCAGATAGGCCTTGCGGATGCGCGGGAAGAAACCGGCCAGCGAGACGATGCCGCCGGTCTTCGGCTTGCCGCCGGCGATCCAGAAAATATCGGAGAAGCTCGCCAGCGCCTGGGCCGCGGAATCGGCGTTGGTCGCCTTGGAATCGTTGACGAACAGCACCGGCCCCTTGCGGCCGACCTGCTCCATGCGATGCACGAGGCCCGGAAACGAGCGCAGCCCCGCCTGGATCTGCGCAGGCGTCAGTCCCAGCGCCAGCACCGACGCCGCGGCGCAGGCTGCGTTCTGCGCGTTGTGGACGCCGCGCAACGAGCCGATGCCGTCGAGGTTCGCGATTTCCTCGGTGCGTCCGCCCGCGGCGCGGATCACGCGCCCGCCCTCGGCGTATAGGCCGTCGGGCAACCGCTTGCGCACCGAAATGCGGACGACGTTCTTTCCGCTCGCCGCCACCCGCTCGGCCGCCGCCGCGCACCATTCGTCATCGACACCGATAACGGCCGTGCCGCCGGCCTGCACGCCCGCGACCAGCCGCTCCTTCACCGCGGCGTAGTGTTCGAGCGTACCGTGGCGGTCGAGATGATCCTCGCTGACGTTGATGAGCACGCCGACGCGCGGATCGAGCGTCGGCGCAAGGTCGATCTGATAGGACGAGCACTCGACCACATGGGCGCGCTCGGCGCTCGGAGGATCGAGCGTCAGCACCGCCGTGCCGATGTTGCCGCCAAGCTCGGCGGCGCGACCGGCCGACTTCAGAAGATGATGGATCAGCGCCGTCGTGGTCGATTTGCCGTTGGTGCCGGTGATGGCGACGAACGGCGAGTCCGGCGCAAGCTTGCGCCGCTCACGGCAGAACAATTCGACGTCGCCGATCACCTCCGCGCCGGCATTCCGCGCCAGCACCACCGACCAATGCGGCGTGGGATGGGTCAACGGCACGCCCGGCGCGAGCAAAAGGGCTGCGACCTTCGACCAGTCGACGGTGCGCAGATCGGCGGTGGCGACGCCGGCATCCTTCGCCTTGGCGACGCTTGCGGCGTTGTCATCGAAGGCGATGACGTCGGCCCCGCCTGCGATCAGCGCCTTGGCGCTGGCGAGCCCGGAGCCGCCGAGCCCGAACACCGCGACCCGCTTGCCGGCGAAGGATGTGATCGGGATCATCGCAGCTTCAACGTCGCAAGTCCGGCGAGCGCCAGCACGATGGCGATGATCCAGAACCGGATGACGATCTGCGACTCGGTCCAGCCAAGCTGTTCGAAGTGATGATGGATCGGCGCCATCTTGAACACGCGCTTGCCGGTGAGCTTGAACGACACCACCTGCACGATCACCGACACCGCTTCGAGAACGAACAGCCCGCCGATGATGGCGAGTGCGATCTCGTGCTTGGTCGCGACCGCGACCGAACCGATCAGGCCGCCGAGCGCGAGCGACCCGGTGTCGCCCATGAAGATCGAGGCCGGCGGCGCGTTGAACCAGAGAAAGCCCAGGCCCGCACCGATCACCGCGCCGCACAGCACGGCCAGTTCGCCGGTGCCGGCGACGAAGTGAATTTGCAGATAGTCGGCGAACACAGCGTTGCCGGCGAGATAGGCAATGCCGACGAAGCTGGCCGAGGCGATCATCACCGGGCCGATGGCGAGCCCGTCGAGCCCATCGGTCAGGTTCACCGCGTTGCCCGCGCCGACGACAATGAAGGCAGCGAAGATCGGAAAGAACCAGCCAAGATTGAAAACCAATTCCTTGAACACCGGAAAGGTCAGCGACGTGGCGAGCCCCGGCCGACCGACGCTGACCATCGCAAAGCAGGCGGCAAGCGCGATAATGGCTTCGATCGCAAGCCGCGACTTGCCGGAAAATCCGTTGTGACTCTGCCGCGTCACCTTGAGATAGTCGTCATAGAAGCCGACCAGCCCGAAGCCGAGCGTCACCGCCAGCACGATCCAGACGTAAGGATTGCGCGGATTGGCCCAAAGCAGCGTCGCGACCACGATGCCGAGCAGGATCATCAGCCCGCCCATCGTCGGCGTGCCGGCCTTGGTGAGGATGTGCGACTTCGGCCCGTCTGTGCGGATCGGCTGGCCCTTGCCCTGTCGCAGCCGCAGGTGGTCGATGATCCAGGGGCCGAACATGAACACGAACACCAGCGCGGTGATCGTGGAGCCTGCCGTGCGTACGGTCAGGTAGCGGAACACATTGAAGAACGACACCGTGCTGGAAAGATCGGCCAACCAGTAGAACATCGAATCAACCCTGGGCCGGCGCCGCTGCGCGGGCGCCCTGCGACGGAAACTGACGGATGAGCGCCTTGACGATGGGTCCCATTTTCGAGCCGAGCGAACCTTTGACCATCACCGCATCGCCGGCGCGCAGCGCGCCAAGCACGTCGGCTTCAAGCTCGGCGGATGTCACGGCATAGCCCCCCCGGCGTTCCGATGGAAGGGTTTCCCAAAACTCCCGGTAAAGCGGTCCCGCACAAAACACGAGATCGACGGCGTTCTCCACAACCGGCTCGACCAGGCCGCGATGCAGCGCCGCCCCCTGCCCGCCGAGTTCCAGCATCTCGCCCAGCACGGCGATACGCCGCCCGCGCGGGCCGATCGGGGCCTGCCCCAAGAGCGCCAGCGCGGCGCGCATGGAGGCCGGGTTGGCATTGTAGCTTTCGTCGATCACCAGAAGCGTGCCGCCCGGCACCTCCAACACAACCCGCGCGCCGCGACCGCTCGGCGGGGCGAGCTTCGACAACGCCAGCGCAGCGAGCGCGAGATCGGCGCCGGCAAGCGTCGCCGCCGTCAGCACCGCGAGCGAGTTCAGAACGACGTGCCGGCCCGGCGCGCCGAGCTTGTAGGTGACGTCCGTGCCGAGGATGCGCGCCTGCACCGTCGATGAATCCGGCTGCAGCGCGAACTTGACCAGCCGCGCGTCCGCCTTGGCGTGTTCGCCGAACGACACCACGCGGGCGACGCCGGCGGCCTTCGCGGCGCGCTCGAGCCGCGCGAAGTGCGGATTGTCTCGATTGATGACGGCCGCGCCGCCGGGCTCGATGCCCTGGAAAATCTCCGCCTTGGCGTCGGCGATGGCTTCCACCGAGGGAAAAAATTCGAGGTGCACCGGCTCGACGGTGGTGACGATGGCGATATGCGGGCGCACCAGCTTGGTGAGCGGCGCGATCTCGCCCGCATGGTTCATGCCCATTTCAAGCACGGCGTAACGCGCGCTCGAAGGGCAGCGCGCCAGCGACAGCGGCACGCCCCAATGATTGTTGTAGGAGGCCGCCGAGGCGTGTGTCTCGCCGTTGCTCGACAGCGCGAGCCGCAGCGCCTCCTTGGTGCCGGTCTTGCCGACCGAGCCGGTCACGCCGATGAACCTGGCGGCGCTGCGGGCGCGCGCGGCACGCGCCAGCGCGATCAAACCCTCCAGCACATCGGGCACAACAAGTAACGGCGCATCGGCCGCAAATGCGCCGCGCTTGTCGGCGGCGACGACCGCCAGTCCCGCGCCGGCCTTCAACGCCGCCTCGACAAAGTCGTGGCCGTCGCGCGCATCGCCCTTGATGGCGAAGAACGCTTCGCCCGGCGCGATGGTGCGCGTGTCGATGGAAAGCCCGGTGATGCTTTGCGGCAAAGCGCCGTGGCGCGCGGCATTCATTGCTTGCGCCATCGCCTCGACGGTCCAGAGCGGGACACTCATTATGTGTTCTCCTTGAGTGCCGCCTCGGCCTCGTCGTGATCGCTGAACGGCAGCACGCGGGCGCCGACGATCTGCCCCGTCTCGTGACCCTTGCCCGCGATCAACAGCACGTCACCCTTTTGAAGGCTTGCGACCGCCGTATGAATGGCCTCGCGCCGGTCGCCGATCTCGATGGCGCCGGGCGCGGCGGCGAGAATCGCGGCGCGGATCGAAGCCGGCTCCTCGCTGCGCGGATTGTCGTCGGTAATGATGACACGCTCCGCGCCCTTCACCGCAATGGCCCCCATCAGCGGCCGCTTGCCCTTGTCGCGGTCGCCGCCCGCGCCGAACACCACGACGAGGTCGCGTTTGACGTAAGGCCGCAACGCCTTCAGCGCCTTTTCCAGCGCGTCCGGCTTGTGCGCGTAATCGACGAACACCGGGGCGCCGTTGCGGTCGCCGATCAGATCGAGCCGCCCCTTCGCGCCCTTCAACGACGACAACGCGGCGAACACCTTCCCCGGATCGCCGCCGGTGGCGATGACAAGACCGGCGGCGACCAGCGCGTTCTCGATCTGAAACGCCCCGACCAACGGTAAGCGCAGCGAATAGGACTTGCCCGCGTGCGCGACGGCGAGCCGCTGGGCGAAGCCGTCGATGGCGGCATCGAGCAAACGGATGCCCTCGCCGTTGCGGCCCACGGTGATGAGCTTCAATCCGCGCTTCCTGACAGCCGCCACCACCGCCGCGCCGTGCTCGTGATCGACGTCGATCACCGCGGTGCCGCCGTCCGCCACCAGATCCTCGAACAGGCGCAGCTTGGCGGCCAGATAAGCCTCGACGCTCGGATGATAGTCGAGGTGATCGCGGCTGAGATTGGTGAAGCCGGCCGCCGCGATCCGCACCCCGTCGAGGCGATGCTGGTCGAGGCCGTGCGACGACGCCTCGATGGCGAGATGGGTGATGCCCTCGCGCGCCAGTTCGTCGAGCGTGCGGTGCAGGCCGACCGGATCGGGCGTGGTGAGCGAGCCGTAGACTTCGCGCTTGGGCGTCACCAAGCCGACGGTGCCGACGCTCGCCGCTTCGTGACCGAGAGCCGCCCAAATCTGCCGGGTGAAGGCCGCGACCGAGGTCTTGCCGCTGGTGCCGGTGACCGCCGCGATAACCTCGGGCTGCTGTGGATAAATCCGCGCGGCGGCCAGCGCGAGGACACGACGGGCGTTGGCGACCTTCACGAAGGCCGCGCCGGCAAGCGGCGTTGGCGGCGCGCGCTCGGCCGCCACCGCCGCCGCTCCCGCCGCGACAGCCTGAGCGGCGAAAGCCAGCCCGTCCACCTTGGTTCCCGGCAGCGCCACGAACAGGTCGCCGCGCTTCACGGCGCGGCTATCCCCGGTCACGCCGCCGATTTCGATGCCGGCAGACGGCGGATCGAGCGAAGCCAGTCCAGCGAGAAGATCGGCGAGCGTCATAAACCTCTGCGACGGCCGGCTGACAGGCTGCCACCGCCCGCGACGACGGGCGATTGGGGATCCGCCGGACACGAATCCCATTTAACGCGGATGGATACTGGATGCCCCGCTTTGGCGGGGCATGACAAGTCACATCACGGCCGGACTTTGGCGAGAATAAGCTGATCGGCCACCGGCAGGTCGAACCGGGGCGCGATGCCGAGCATCGGCGCGATCCGGGCGATCACCCTGCCCGCCGTCGGCACCGCGTTCCAACCCGAGGTGGTGAAGCCGTGCGTCTCGGGCAGAGCCTGCGGCTCGTCGAGCATGATCATGACCTGATAGCGCGGCTTGTCGGCGGGCAGGATCGCCGTGAAGGTGTTGAGCACCTTGGTCTTGGAATAGCGGCCGTTGACGACCTTTTCCGAGGTGCCGGTCTTGCCGCCGACATAGTAGCCCTCGACATCGGCCTTGCGCGCGCTGCCCTTCTCGGCGTTGAGCCGCATCAGGTAACGCATCTTCTGGCTCGTCTCGGGCTTGATAACCTGCTTGGCGAGCTTCAGCGCGTCCTCGCGGGTGCGCTTGAGGAAGGTCGGCGGAATGAGCAGCCCGCCGTTGACCAGGGCGTTGATGCCCTCCACCGCCTGCAGCGGGGCGACCGACAGCCCGTGACCGAAAGCGATGGTCACGGTGTTAAGTTCGCCCCAGCGTTTGGGCACCAGCGGCTCGGCGCTTTCCGGCAGCTCGGTGCGCAGCCGGTCGAGCTGTCCCATCTTGCGCAGGAACCACTTGTGATGCTCGACGCCCATCGCCAGCGCGATCCGCGCCGTGCCGATGTTCGACGAATAGGTGAAGATTTCCGGCACCGACAGCACGCGCCGCTGGGCGTGATAGTCGTGGATGCTGAACCGGCCGTAACGCAGCGGCACGCGCGCGTCGAACGCCGAGTTCAGCGTGATCTTGCCGGCGTCGAGCGCCATCGCGATGGTGAGAGCCTTGAAGGTCGATCCGAGCTCGAACACGCCGGTGGTCAGGCGGTTGATGCGCTGGGGATCGTTGGCCTGCTTCGGGCTGTTGGGATCGTAATCCGGCAGCGAAACCATCGCCACGATCTCGCCGGTGTTGACATCGGAAACAAGGCCCGCGGCGGCCTTCACCTTGTATTTCGTGGCGGCGAAGATCAGCTCGTCGCGCAGCGCGTGCTGCACGCGCAGATCGACGGCAAGCTCGATCGGCTTCTGCAACCGGTCGGTGGCAAGTCCCGCCAGATGCAGCGCCTGCAGGCCGTGGCCATCGACCCACTTCTCCATGCCGGCGATGCCCTGATTGTCGATGTTGACGTGACCGATCAGGTGGGAGACTTCGGCGCTGTTCGGATAGACGCGCTTGTTCTCCGCGAGGAAGCCGACGCCCGGCAGGCCGAGCCTGTGGATTTCCTGGCGCTGCTTGGGCGTGATCTCGCGCTTGAGCCAGACAAAGCCGCGCCGCGAGCCGAGGCGGTCGCGCAATTCGGTGGCGTCGAGATCGGGCAGCACCGCCGTCAGAAGCTCGGTGGCTTCATCGACGTCGATGATCTTGCGCGGCTCGGCAAACAGCGAGGGCGCGCGCACGTCGGTGGCGAGGATCAGGCCGTCGCGGTCGAGGATGTCCGGCCGGGCGGTTGCGACCGCGTCGCGCGCGACGCCACGGCGGGTGAAATGGCTTTCGGGCGCCACCGCGAACATGACGAGGCGCGCGGCAATGATGGCATAGACCGCCCCGAAGGCGAGGATGGCGAGGCCCACGCGCGCGCGCGCCTTGGCGTCTCGATCCACGTCGCCGTAAAGCAGCGTGCGCAGGACGCGCCGCCGCCACGGCTCGGCGCGGGCCGCGGCCGGCGCAGCCGGAACAGTTGTCGCGTCCGTGTCCATCGCGCTCATCGCCGTTCCGTCTGGCTCGCCACGCTGCCGGTCATGGGCGTGAAGTCGGGGCTGCTGATAATGGCCGCGATGGCATCGACCGGCGGCGGCTGCACGATTACAGGCGGCCGTTCCGGCAGACGGTCAAGCGTGTCGTACTGCGTCACCTCGGCAGGCCGCAGCGACAGGTGCCGCCGCGCCAAGCCTTGAAGGCGCGCCGGATTGTCGAGCGTCGCCCACTCGGCGCGCAACGCGGCGATGGCGTCGCGCTCGCGGCGAATGTCGGCGCGCATCTTGGCGACGCGCTCGGCGCGCAGCGTCGACTCGAACTTGATTTCGTAGACATAGGCCGCCGCGACGATGAGCGACACCACCACGCAGACATTGAGGATGCGAAAGAACATTCTCATGGCTGCTGCCTCATCACGGCGGCAAGCGAAGGCAATCGCGGCAAGAGTCCGGCCATGTCGGCGTCGCGCGCCGGCGCGTCGAGCCGCTCGGCGGCGCGAAGCTTGGCCGAACGCGCGCGCGGGTTGGCCGCGATCTCGGCCTCGTCCGGCGCAATGGGGCGCCGCGTCAAAAGGCGGAAGGTCGGAGCCGGAACCGCCGCGTCCGGCACATGGCGCGACACGCCCACCGCACCGCTGCGCTCGGCGAGGAACGTCTTGACGATGCGATCCTCAAGCGAGTGGAAGGTCACGACCGCAACGCGGCCGGAGGGCTTCAGAATGCGCTCGGCGGCGGCAAGCGCCGCGGCGAGTTCGCCCAGCTCGTCGTTGACGAAGATGCGCAGCGCCTGGAACGTCCGCGTCGCCGGATGAATGTCGCCCGGACGCGAGCGCACCACCCGCGAAACGAGATCGGCCAGCGCCGCCGTGGTGCGGATCGGCGCTTCGCGACGCGCGGCCACAATGGCGCGGGCCACGGCGCGCGAGCGGCGTTCCTCGCCAAGCTGGTAGATGATGTCGGCAAGATCGCGCTCGGAGGCGTGCGCCACGACATCCGCCGCGCTCGGGCCTTCGGCGCCCATGCGCATGTCGAGCGGGCCGTCGTTGCGGAACGAAAATCCGCGCTCGGGCTGGTCGAGTTGCATCGACGAGACGCCGAGATCGAGCACGACGCCATCGACCTGTTCGTGGCCGAATTTTCGCGCGACGCCATCAAGCTCTGAAAATCGTTCCTCGACCAGCGTCAGCCGGCCTTCGGCCGCCGCGACAAGATCGGCACCCATCGCGACCGCGCTCTGATCGCGGTCGATGCCGAGGACGCGCGTATCTGCCGCCGCGAGAATCGCGCGGCTGTAGCCGCCCGCGCCAAACGTGCCGTCGATGTACACGCCGCCGTCGCGCGGATCGAGGTGCTCCAGCACCGGCTCCGCCAGCACGGGAATGTGGCGCGTCGCGGCAGCCGGCGAACGAGGAACCGCCATCACCGCCCTGCCCCGGCCGAGCGCCCGACGGGCACGGCCTTCATAGCGGTCGGCGGTTCTCGGCGTTCCGCGCACGAGCCGGACATAAACGTTATTCCTCAAACACTTACGCCCGCTGTCTGGGGTTGCCTGGATCAACATGGAGAGCAATGGGCGCGAAAAACCATGGGGCACGGGCCCAGCCGAAAAAATTCGAACCGTCCCGGTCCGATTAAACGGCCTTTAAGCTTAAGGAATCGTTTGCAAAGCTCACGATCCCAATCCGCGCGCTGTGCTCGCCTGCGATCCTGGAAATCCGGGACGCGGCGACGGGTTCCTACGATTGCCGAATCGGCAACGCGCGCGCAATTGCGGCAGGCGCGTTCGCAATTTTACCGGAACATCGCCCCATCAGCGCGCGTTGTCGCGCCGAGGGGATTTCGCGTGCCCTAAAAAATTCAGGAGGATTGAAATGCTGAAGAGATTCCTCGCGAAGGAACTTCTGGTCACGACGGCTGTGACCGGCCTCATGGTTGGCGCCGCGGTTGCGCAAAGCGCCCCGCCGGCCGCGACACCGGGCTCCGGCGCAAAATCATCCGAAATGATGGCGCCCGCGACCGCGCCCAAGTTCATCAACTCGCAGCGCTCCGACCAGTTTCTGGCTTCGAGCTTCAAAGGCACGGATGTGATGGGTCCGGGCAACGAGAAGATCGGCGACGTGACGGACATCCTGTTCGATAAGGACGGCAAGATCGAAGCCTATGTCGTCGGCGTCGGCGGCTTCCTCGGCATCGGCGCCAAGGACGTCGCGTTGGCGCCCAACGCCTTCACCGTGGTGCCGGGCGACAAGTCCAAGAACGAGGCCGACAAGCTGCAAGTCTCCATGACCAAGGATCAGCTCAAGCAGGCGGCGAACTTCGAGCCGTACAAGGCGCCGAGCTCGACCACCGGCATGGGCGGCACGGGACCGGGCCGGCCGGCTCCGGCGGCGCCGGCCCGCTGACGAGGCCGGCAGGTCTGAGGCATTGAGTTGTAAGCGTTGCATTTCGCGTCCGACCCGGGCCCGCCAAAAAGGCCCGGGTCGCTTTTCGACCGCAGCCAGCCGCATTCCATCCGTTAAGATTCCTGCGGTATGATCGAACCTATGTCGCCGTTCGTGCCCGATTCCAGCGTCGTCGAAAGTGTCGAAGCGTCGCCGAACTTCGATGAGCGCGCCGGCCTGGGACAGCCGGACATGATCGTCCTGCACTACACCGGGATGCAGATCGGTCACGACGCGCTCCATCGCCTCTGCGATCCCAAGGCGCGCGTATCGGCGCATTATCTTGTCTTCGAGAACGGCTCGATCACTCAGCTCGTGCCGGAGGCCAAGCGAGCCTGGCACGCCGGCGTGTCGAGCTGGGGGGGCGACACAGACATCAACTCACGCTCGATCGGCATCGAGGTCGCCAATCCCGGCCACGATTTCGGCTATCCCGATTTTCCGACGCGGCAGGTCGCGGCGACGATCACGCTCTGCCGTTCGATCCTGACGCGCAACATCGTCCGCCCCTGCAACATCGTGGCACACTCGGACGTTGCACCCGCGCGCAAGCAGGATCCCGGCGAGAAATTTCCCTGGAAGCGGCTGGCGCAGTCGGGTGTCGGCCTCTGGGTCGAACCGACCGCCATCAAGGACGGCCCCGTGCTCAAGCCGGGCGACAGCGGCGACAAGGTGACGGAGTTGCAGAGGGCGCTCGCCGAATACGGCTACGGTCTCGAAGCCACCGGCCACTACGACGAGGCGACCCGCATCGTCGTCAGCGCATTCCAGCGCCATTTCCGCCCCGCGCAGATCGACGGCTTCACCGACATCTCCACGCGGGAAACCTTACGCAAGCTGCTGCTGGCCCGCGAGCTTCAGGCGCTGGAAAGCGAGCGCAAGGCCGCCGCAACGGCCGGCGCAGCCGGGCCGCAAGCCAAGCGGCGCGTCCCGACGTCGTGAACGGCGCCCCTTGACGGGCGTCCTCGCGCACCCCATTGCCTAGTCATCAGCCGGCCGGACGGCCGCTCCGGCAAGCACCGAAAGGTGGCCGGGGAGGAAAGTCCGGGCTCCACGGACAAACGGTGCCGGATAACATCCGGCGAGGCTTCGCCGCGAAAGCGGAGACACCTCAGGGACAGTGCCACAGAGAACAGACCGCCTCGGCGCGTTGCGTACAGCCGCGGCAAGGGTGAAACGGTGCGGTAAGAGCGCACCGCGTTTCCGGCAACGGAAACGGCACGGCAAACCCCACCGGGAGCAAGACCGAATAGGGACGGCAGCGACCCGCGACCGCGCAAGCGGGAATGGGTCCAGCCCTTGTCCGGGTCGCCGTCCGGGTAGGTTGCTTCAGGCGCCGGGTAACCGGCGTCGCAGAGGAATGGCCGTCACGCGTGAAGCTTGCGCTTCGCGTTCGACAGAACCCGGCTTACAGGCCGTCTGATGAATGGGGGCTCGGCGGGACCACCACCGGGCCCTCGCCATTTCTGCACCGTCCGCGCCTCGCGCGTTTCGACACCGCGGCGTTCTGTAATAGGCTGCGGTCGCCCATGACGGACCGTCGCCCCGCGATCTCCCTCGACAACGTCTCCAAGCACTACGGCGACGGCAGCCCGCCAGTGCTCGACCATGTGTCGCTGACCGTGCCGGAGCGCGAGTTTCTCGCCGTCGTGGGTCCGTCGGGGTCCGGCAAGACCACGCTGCTTCGCACCATCAACCGGCTGATCGAACCGAGCGAAGGCGCCGTCCGGGTCGAAGGACGCGACGTGCGCGACATGAACGACGTCGCGCTGCGTCGGGGCATCGGCTACGTGTTCCAGGGCACCGGCCTGTTTCCGCACATGACGGTCGCCGAGAACATCGCCATCACGCCGAAGCTACTCGGCTGGGATCGCGAGCGGATGGCGGCTCGCGTCGACGAACTGCTCAATCTCGTGCGTCTCGATCACGGCGCGCACCGCGACCGCTTTCCCGCGCAGCTTTCCGGCGGCGAAGGCCAGCGCGTCGGCGTCGCCCGCGCGCTCGCGGCCGGCCCGCGGATCGTGCTGATGGACGAGCCGTTCGGCGCGCTCGACCCGCTGACGCGCGACGCGCTCGGCGAGGATTATCGCCGGCTGCACGACGAACTTGGCCTGACCACGGTGATGATCACCCACGACATGCTGGAGGCGCTGCTGCTGGCCGACCGGATCGCCGTGATCCGCGAGGGCCGCATCGTCGCCGACGGCACGCCGCAAACGCTGATGAACGAGCCGCCGGACGATTACGTGCGCGAACTGATGGCGACACCGCGCCGCCAGGCGGCGCGCCTGCGCGCGCTGGACCGCACCGCGCAAAGCCGGATGCCGCAATGAATTCGCAACTGGCCGAAGCCTGGGCGCGGCTGCCCGCCTATCTCGGCGGTCACGTCGCCGTCAGCGTCACCGCGATGCTGCTCGGCCTCGCGATCAGCCTGCCGCTCGCGCTGCTGTCGTTGCGGCGCCCGACGCTGCGGCGGCTGCTGCTCGGCTTTGCCAGCGTGGTGCAGACCATCCCGAGCCTCGCGCTGCTGGCGCTGTTCTATCCGCTGCTGCTCGGCATCGCCGCGCTGAGCGAACGGCTGTTCGGCGCTGGATTCTCGGCGCTCGGCTTCCTGCCCGCGGTGCTGGCTCTCATGCTCTACAGCATGCTGCCGGTGCTGTGGAACACCGTGACGGGCCTTCTCGGCATCGAGCCCGCCATCAGGGAGGCGGCGCTGGGTGTCGGCATGACGCGGGCGCAATCGCTGATCATGGTCGAACTGCCGCTGGCGATGCCGGTCATCATGGCCGGCGTCCGCACGGCCGCGATCTGGGTGATCGGCGCGGCGACGCTCTCGACTCCGATCGGCCAGACCAGTCTCGGCAACTACATCTTCACCGGCCTGCAGACGCAGAACTGGGTGTTCGTCTTGTTCGGCTGCCTCGCCGCGGCGGTGTTCGCGCTCGCGGTCGATCAGCTGCTGGCATTGATGGAAAACGGGCTGACGCAACGCAAGCGCGGCAGGGTTACGGCGGCGGCGCTCGGTCTTGCACTCTTGGGTGGCGCGGCGCTGGCGCCGAACCTGTCGCGGGCGACCGACACCTATGTCATCGGCGCGAAGCCCTTCACCGAGCAGTATGTGCTCGCGGCCTTGATGCGGCAGCGATTGCAGGACGCCGGGCTGACCGTGAGCGTGCGCGAAGGCCTGGGCTCCGCCGTGATCTTCAACGCGCTGGCCGCCGGCGAGATCGACGCTTACGTCGATTACTCCGGCACGATCTGGGCCAATCAGATGCGCCGTCGCGATGTCCTGTCTCGCGGCGAGGTGCGCGCCGGCGTGGCGCAATGGCTCGAGCGCGAGCACGGCATTGCCATGCTCGGCGGGCTCGGCTTCGAGAATGCCTATGCGCTGGCGATGCCGCGCGCACGGGCGCAGGCGCTGGGCATCCGCAGCATCGCCGATCTGGCCCAGCACTCGGCCGAACTGTCCCTCGCCGGCGATTACGAATTCTTCGGCCGGCCGGAATGGAACGCGATCCGCATGGCCTACGGCCTCGCATTTCGCGAACGGCAGCAGATGCAATCGGAGTTCATGTACCAGGCCGCCGCCCATGGCGATGTCGATGTCATCGCCGGCTACACCAGCGACGGCCGGATCGCGCAATACGGCCTCACGGTGCTGGACGATCCGAGACACGTCATTCCGCCGTACGACGCGATCATCCTGGTATCGGCCAAGCGCAAGAGGGATGAAGCCTTGCTCGACGCGCTGCGGCCCCTGGTCGGCGCCATCGACATCACGCTGATGCGCGAGGCAAACCTGCGCGCCGCAAGCGGCAACGGCGCTTCGCCCAGCGAAGCCGCGCGATGGCTATCGGGCGAATTGCAGCGGCGGGGCGACGCAGCAAAATAACAGCCCGCTTGCCGAAACAAATCCCGAGACGGCGCCTGGATTCCGGGTCCCGGCGCTGACGCGCCGGCCCGCAATGACTGAGGTAAAAATGCCACGCTCGGCCTCGCCGCTGTCATTCCGGACGCGCGCTCACAAGCGTTCACGCGTGTCCTCGACGCGCTATGGCGCGCGATCCGGACTCGACATTCTCGTTACGGCGCAGCTTTACCCCCGGCCGTGGAGTCCCCTTTGAAGCGCAGCGCGTGGACGCTGAAATAATTGTCGGCATCGGTCCACACCGCGACCGGCGACCAGTCCGCACCGCGCGCCAGCGCGCCGAAGGATTCCAGCGTGTACTTGTAGCTGCTCTCGGTATGGATGGTTTCGCCGGCGCGGAAGTCGATGCATTCGCCGCACACCTTCACACGCTGTCGCTTCAGGCTGGCGAGGTGCATCTCGATGCGTGAGCGCCCGCGATTGAAGAAGGCGTGATGCTCGAACGCAGCCAGGTCGAACTTGGCCCCAAGCTGCCGGTTGATCCGCGCCAGGACATTGAGATTGAACTTCGCGGTCACGCCTTGCGCATCGTTATAGGCGTTCTTCAGCACCTGCGTGTCTTTCACCAGGTCGACTCCGACGATGAAGGTCGCGCCGGCTCCGAGGATGCGCCCGGCATGGCGCAGGAACGCCGCGGCCTCGTGCGGCTCGAAATTGCCGATGGTCGAGCCCGGAAAGAAGCCCACGCGCGGCATCGCGCGCGCCGCCTCCGGCAGGTCGAACGGCTTGGTGAAATCGGCGGCGACGGGAAGGATCGCGACCTTCGGATATTCGCGGCGCAGCCCCGCCATCTGCGCATGCAGGAATTCCGTGGAAATCTCAACCGGCACGTAAGCCGCAAGCTTCGTCGCCGCCGACAGCACGATGCGCGTCTTGGTGCTCGATCCGCTGCCGAACTCGACCAGCGCCGCGCCGGCCGGAAGCAGCGCCGCGATATCCTTTGCATGGTCTTTCAGGATGTCGATCTCGCAGCGCGTCGGATAATACTCCGGCAGCGCCGTGATACGCTCGAACAGCGCCGAGCCCGCGTTGTCGTAGAAATATTTCGGCGACAGCCGCTTGGGCGTGGATGTCAGGCCGCTCACCACATCGTCGGCAAATGCGCTTGTCGATGCGGCCTCGGTCTCCATCGTGCGTGCCAAAGCGGTCATTGCATCATCCGTTCGTTGTTACGCCACATCGCTTTTCGGAACGGCGACCCATCGCGAACGCCGGCACCTGCACAAAGCTCGGGGGAAATAGCGGAGATCGCTCCTCAGCGATAGTCCACAAGCCGCACGCCGCTGAATTGCCAGCGCGCCGGCGGATGGAAGAAGTTCCGATAGCTGGCGCGCGCGTGGCCGGGCGGCGTCGCCAGCGACGATCCTCGCAGCACCATCTGGTTGATCATGAACTTGCCGTTATACTCGCCGAGCGCGCCTTCCGCCGCCCGATAACCCGGATACGGCAGATAAGCACTGCGCGTCCATTGCCAAGCCATGCCGAAGGCATCGGCGAGCAAGCCCGCGCGCGCCGCGACCTCCCATTCCGCCTCGCTCGGCAAGTGCTTACCGGCCCACCGCGCGAATGCATCGGCTTCGTAATAGCTGACATGCAAAACAGGAGCGGCCGGATCGACCGGCTTCAGCCCACCGAGCGTCAGCGTGAACCACGCACCGTCGATGTTGCGCCAGTAGCCCGGCGCGTCCCACTCGTTCGCCTCGACCTTGGCCCAGCCGTCCGACAGCCAAAGGCCCGGCGACCGATAACCGCCATCGGCCATGAACTCCAGCCACTCGCCGTTGGTGACGAGACGCCGCGCGATCGCGCCCTCGCGCAGCAACACTTGATGGGCGGGTTGCTCGTTGTCGAAGCAAAAGCCGTCGCCGCCAAAGCCGATGGTGTGAATGCCCGCCGGCAACTCCGCATATCCTTTGCCGCGTTCCGACACGGGCGGCCGCCATTGCGGATCGTAGGCGGGGTTGGTGGGGTTCTGCGCAAAGGCATGCAGCAGGTCGGTGAACATCAGCTCCTGATGCTGTTGCTCGTGATGAAGCCCGATCTCGATAATCGACACGATGCCGGCGAAGGCCGCGCTGTCGGCGGTCGCGATCAACGTTTCGACCGCACGATCGACATGGGCGCGATAGGCCGCGACCTCGGCCACGTTCGGCCGCGTGATCAAGCCGCGCTCCGGCCGCGCGTGCCGCGGACCGGCGGCGACATAATACGAGTTGAACAGGAAGCCGAACCGCGGATCGAACTCGCGATAGCCCGCGGCATTGGGCTTCAGCAGGAACTGCTCGAAGAACCAAGTGGTGTGCGCGCGATGCCACTTGATCGGACTGGCGTCCGGCATCGACTGCACGTTCTGGTCTTCGGGTGAAAGCGGCGCGGCGCGGCGCTCGGTTTCCGCGCGCACCGTTCGGAACGCATCGGACCAGAAGCGCCGGCTGTCGGCGCCCGTCGCGGCCGTCTTGCGCTCAAGCACGGGCGCGGCGGCATTCGGCATTCGCGTCTTCCTCGCGATCAGGAAAGCTCATCGGATAATCGATCAATTCATCAATGAAAGACCCCATGCAATTGTTCCCCCGATGAGGGCTTGAGCGCAACCCGCCCGTTGCCGTCACATCGCAGCGCCGGGCGCCATCCCTGGGCTGAACGCACTGGAATCGCACGCCAAATGATATGAACAGACAAATTGGCGCAGCCGGTGGGCCCCATAACCCTCCTCGCTCGCGCACCGCGCCGGCAGCCCGTTGCGCGCCGGGCGGTGGGCGTGGAATGAATGCGGCGGTTTCCGCCGCCCACCCGACACCGAGGACAGCCCTTGCCCGAGATCAAGATTCTCAGCACCACCGCCATGAAGACGTCGCTCGAGGCGCTTGCGCCCACGTTCGAGCAGGCGAGCGGGCACACGCTCGCATTCGCCTTCGCCCCGTCGGGACGCACGGCCAAGATCGTGGCCGGCGGCGAAGCCAATGACGTGGCGATCGTCACCGATCGCGGGATCGACGAATTGATCGAGCAAGGCCGCATCGTCGCCGGAACGCGGGTCGATGTCGCGCGCTCACCGATGGCGCTCGCGGTGCAAAAAGGCGCACCCAGGCCGGACATCTCATCGGCGGAGAAATTCCGCGCAACGATGCTTGCCGCCAAATCGGTCGCCATGAGCCACCCGACCGGCGGCGGCCAGAGCGGCGCCAATCTCGTCAAGATCTTCGAGCGCCTCGGCATCACCGAAGCGATGAAAGCAAAGTCGATCTACGGGCCCGGCGGGCCGGCGGGATTGATCGGAAACTTCCTGTTGCGCAACGAGGCCGATGTCGGCATCCAGCAACTGTCGGAATTGATGGCCGTGCCCGGCATCGACATCATCGGCCCGCTGCCGCCCGACATCCAGGCGACCACGGTGTTCTCGGCCGGCCTCTCCAGCAGCGCAAAGAATCCCGAGGGCGCCAAGGCGCTGCTCGCGCTTCTGGCCACACCCGCGATGGCGGACATTGTCCGCGCCAAGGGCCTGGAGACGCCGTAATCCCGCCCTTCCGGATGCAGAGCGGGTCCGCGTCTCCCACGGGTTGCCCACCTCCCGGCCCTCCGCTAGTTTTCATTGGGTCTAAATTGCGGAGCAGGGCACAGGAGCCGGGAATGGCTGAGTGGTTTGTTGCGAAGGCCTCCGAACTGAAAGACGGCGACCGCCGCGTCGTCACCGCCGGTAAGCGCGAGATCGGCGTGTTCCACAAGGATGGCGCCTACTACGCCTACAGCAACGTCTGCCTGCATCAGGGCGGCCCCGCCTGCGAGGGCATGATCACGCAGAACGTCGTCGATGTGATCGACAAGAACCGGCAGTACCAGGGGCAAGTCTACGGCGACGAAACGCATTTCGTCTGCCCGTGGCATGGCTACGAATACGACCTCAAGACCGGCGAATGCATCGGCGACCGCAAACAGAAGCTGCGCAAATACGAGATCGTCAAGCGCGGCGACGACATCTACGTCGTCGCCTGAACGCGATCGGATCAAGGGAGAGCCCGCATGGACATGCCGCGCAACGATGTTCGCCCGGTCGAGCTTGATGTCTTCTCGACGCCGAAACATCTCGAGCACGCCAGCGAGCAGGCGCGCGCACGCAACTATCAGGACTTCCTGATCGTCGATGTCGACTCGCACCACTACGAGAACGAACACTACGCCGAGGTGTTCGAATACATCGAAAGCCCGGTGATCCGAAACGAGGCCAAGGAAGGCGCGGGCCGCCGGGTCGGCTGGCTCAACAGCCAGGTCGGCTACCAGAACACCGGCGGCCGCATCCATCGGCAGAAGTTCCGCGGCAAGGAGAAGGCCAAGCCCGGCAAGCACGCCGACATCATGCTCACGCTCGACTGGATGGATGCGATGGGCGTGGACTATTGCTGCATGTTCCCCACGCCGATGCTGTTCCTCGGCCTGCATCCGCAGGTCGAGGTCGAGGCCGCCATGTGCGACGCCTACAACGCCTGGCTCTGCGAGCGCATCCTGGCCAACGAGCCGCGCATCGTGTCGATGCTGTACCTGCCGTTCAACGATCCCGAGGCCGCCTACAAGACGGTGAAGAAGTTCGGCGACAAGAAGGGCGTGGTCGGCTTCATGGTCACCTCGCCGCGTTACCGGCCGGTGCACGACAACGCCTACATGAAGACCTACGCCCTGCTCGAGGAAATGGGCAAGCCGATCTCGTTCCACGCCGCCTATAGCTGGGACGACCGCTCGCTGCAGATGACCAACCGCTTCATCTCGGTGCACGCGCTCGGCTTCATGTGGTTCAACATGATCCACATGACCAACTGGGTCATCAACGGCCTTCCGGTCCGCTTCCCCAAGCTCAAGGTGATGTGGATCGAATCGGGGCTCACCTGGGCGGCGAGCCTGATGCAGCGGCTCGACCACTCCTTCATGATGCGCACGTCGGACGCGCCGCTCCTGCGCGAGAAGCCCAGCCACTACATGAAGCAGATGTTCTACTCGACGCAGCCGATGGAAATCCCCGAGGACAAGTCGGTGATGGAATCGACCTTCAAGATGATCAACGCGGAGACGCAGTTGGTGTGGTCGTCGGATTATCCGCACTGGGACTTCGACCTGCCCTCGACCATCTACGACCTGCCGTTCCTCAACGAGACGAGCAAGCGCAACATCCTCGGCGCCAACGCCGCGCGGCTGTTCGGCCTCGATCTCAAGCCGGTGAAGCGGATTCCGTAACGGGCGACTGCCGCTCGTTCGACCGCACGCCTTGTTCTCGGTTCTTGCCGCGCTGTTCTTCGCGCGCCGGGCGGTTTCCCGGCCTCATGCTGAGGAGCGTTGCGAAGCAACGCGTCTCGAAGCATGGGCCGCCCATCCTTCGAGACGCGGCTTTCAGCCGCTCCTCAGGATGAGGCGGTCAAAGCTCGGTATGAAACGGATCAGCGCATACGCCCCGTCACTGGCTGTGGGCGATGCCGGCCTTCTCGACCACCTGACCCCAGCGGTCGATCTCCGAATCCACGAACTTGCGCAGTTCATCCGGCGGCGGCGAGATTTGCGGAATCGCGCCCTCGTTGCTGAGCAACTCCTGCACGTCCGGCTCCGCCATCACCGCGCGGATTTCCTTCGCAAGCTTTTCGACGATCGGCTTGGGCACACCGGCCGTCGTGCTGATCGTGTGCCATGACGAGGTGTTGTAGTTCGGGATGCCGACCTCGGCGAGCGGCGGCACGTTCGGCAGCGCCTTGACCCGCTCCGCGGTGGTGACGCCCAATGCCCTCACCTTGCCGCTTTCGACCAGGCCCTTGGCGGGCGGCACGTCGCTGAACATGAACTGGACGTGGCCGGCGACGACATCCTGCAACGCCAGCGCCGTACCCTTGTAGGGCACATGCACCAGATCCAGGCCGAAGATGGTCTTGAACATCTCGGCGTTGAGATGATGGATCGTGCCGGGACCGACAGTCGCGAACGACAGCTTGCCGGGCTTCGACTTGGCGAGCTTCACCAGATCGTCCACCGAACGCACCGGCAGGTCGGGATTGACCACCAGCACATACGGCACGCGCGCGATCAGCGCGAGCGGCGTCAAGTCCTTGTGCGGATCGTAGGGCAGATTCTTCCGCACCGAATAGTTGATGGCGAGGATGGTGCTCGACGCCATCATCACCGTGTAGCCGTCGGGCGCGGCGCGCACCACCTGCATCGCCCCGATCACGCCACCGCCGCCCGGCTTGTTCTCGATCACGAACGGCTTGCCGAGCCGCTCCTCGAGCTTCTGCCCGATCAGCCGCGCAAACAGGCTGGTGGAACCGCCGGCCGCAAACGGCACGACGAAGTTGACGGGGCGGTCGGGGTAATCCTGTGCCTGCGCCGAAGCGTAGGCGGGCACCAGCAAAACCAGCGCGCAGCCGATCAAGGCTGCCATTCGGATCGCCTTCATAGAGGGACTCCCGTTCTGGCAAGGTAGCGCCCCTACGCTAGCACGCGGAACGATCGGGTAAATCGAAGTTCCACGGGAACGTTGCAATGCAACGGGCGTTATTGCGCCGCCCCTAGGGGCCGTTGAAATAAGGCGAGGTGTCGGACGATGCGCATATACAGCCCGGAAGAACTGGACGTGATGGCCGAAGCTTACATCCGGGCGTTAGAGCAAGTGCCGCGTGAACTGTCCTCCATCGAGATCACGCAAAAGCTGGTCAAGGAAATCGGCAACGGCATCGCCAAAGGCGTGCGTGACGAGGATGAACTTGCCACCGTCGCGCTGGAGCGGGTGAATATCGGTGAGGCGTCGCAACCGGCCCGGCCTCGTGCCGGGCATCTCTCCGCGTCATCTTGAGAAGAGTCTCAAGGAGCCTTCGCTTCCCCCTGAGAATTGCCGCTTCATCCCGGAGAATCTCCGCTTCAACCCGGAGAAGCTCCGCCTTATCCCGAGGAGGCCGCAAAGCGGCCGTCTCGAAGGATGAGGCGGCCTCGTGCGTCGAGACGCCTGCCTACGGCAGGCTCTTCAGCATGAGGCCGACAACGGCTCTCGCCCGTTCATCCCGTCATCATTCCGGGGCACGCTTAGGAGCGGTTTCGCGCACGTCTCGCGCTATGGCGCGTGAAGCCGGAATCCAAAAGCTCGCTCCGAGTCCTGCCGCTGGATTCCGGGTTCGCGCTTTCAGCGCGACCCGGAATGACGGAGGGCGACGGCCGGTTAGTAAAAGGCATCGGTGCCGGATATGGCTCAGCCGCCCGGCTTGATGCCCGCGGCCTTCGCAACCGAGCCCCACTTGTCGATCTCGCTGCGGATGAAGGTCGCAAATTCCTCGGGCGTACCGCCCGCAAGTGTCGCGCCCTGGCTGGAAAGCTTTTCCTGGACCTCGCGATCCTTCATCGCTTCAACCGCGGCCTTGTTAAGCTTGGCGACGACGTCCGGCGGCGTCGCCGCCGGCGCGACCATGCCGTACCAGTTCTCCGCCCGCACATCGGGGAAGCCGGCTTCCGCCGTGGTCGGGACATCCTTCAGCGACGGCACGCGAACCTTGCTGCCGACGGCGATGGGGCGAACCTTACCGGCGCTGACCTGCGGCAGCAGCACCGGCAGATCGAGGAACACCATCTGCACCTGCTGACCGAGGAGATCGTTCACCGCCGGCGCCGCGCCGCGATAGGGCACATGGACGATGTCGATCTTGGCGCTGATGCGCAGCAACTCGCCGGCGAGATGCGGCATGCTGCCCGGCCCCGACGACGCGAAGTTGAGCTGGCCCGGCTTCGCCTTGGCGAGCGCGATCAATTCACCGAGGGTCTTGGCCGGCACGCTGGTGGCGACAACCAAAAGCTCCGGCACCGTGGCGACCAGCGTGACCGGCTTCAGATCCTTCAGCGAATCGTAGGGCAGCTTCTCCTGCATGCTCGTGCTGATGGCGAGCGCGCCGGCGCTGGTGATGGCGATGGTGTAGCCGTCGGGGCTGGCCTTCGCCACGGCGTCCGTTCCCAAAACGCCGCCCGCGCCGCCGCGGTTGTCGATCAGGACCGGCTGGCCGAGGATCGAGGCCATCTTCTGCCCGACCACGCGCGCGATGATGTCGTTCGGGCCGCCCGGCGGGAACGGGACGATCAGCTTGATCGGCTTGTTCGGAAAGTCCTGCGCCAGCGTCACGCCCGGCGCGACCGCAAGCAGCGCCGCGAACAGGCCTTTCATCAGCAACGCACGCACCCCCGGCTTCGCAGGCATGTTCGGCAAAGCACGCATGGGCCACCTCCCCTTTTTATCACCGACTTATGAATCGCCGCATTGTAGGAACCCGGCGAGGTTTGACAAAAACCTTTACGAGACACGATGCTATGCCAAATCGGCATAGGAACCGTCATGGACCTCAAGGAAATCGGCTATTTCGCCAGCGTGGCGCGGGCCGGGAGCTTCATCCGCGCGGCGCAGGAGTTGCGCGTCGCGCAACCGGCGCTGAGCCGCAAAATCCGCAAGCTGGAGCGCGATCTCGGCGTCGATCTCCTGGTCCGGCACGGCCGCGGCGTGCGGCTCACGGCGGCCGGCGCGCTGTTCATCAAGAATGCCGACGCGATCAACGACCTCGTTCGCCGGGCCAAGGAACAAGTCTCGCTCACGGAAGCCGCAGCCTCCGGCCATGTCACCTTCGGCGCGCCACCGGCGGCCGGCCTCCTTCTCACGCCGCCCGTCGTCGAGCGGTTCCGGCGCGAATGGCCCAACGTCACCCTGCATGTTCGCGAAGGTGTCAGCAGCTCGCTCCAGGAATGGATTCTCGATCGGCGGCTCGATGTCGCCGTGCTCTACAATCCGCCGGCGCTCCAGGCTCTCGAAATCACGCCCGTCCTGACCGAACGCATGGTGATCGTCGGCCCGCCGAAACCGGGGCAACGCGGAAGCAAACGCCTCAAGGTCATTCGCGTCGCCGACCTGCCCGACTATCCGATGATCATGCCGAGCCAGCCGCACAACAACCGCCATTTGCTGGAGCGGGCGGCGGATCAGCAGGGCGTGCGGCTGAAAATCGCGATCGAGGTGGACAGCGTGGCTTTCACCAAGGCGCTCATCAAGCGCGGGCTCGGATACACCATGCTCACCTACGCCTCCGTTCAGGACGAGGTGAAACGCGGTGAACTGGCGGCTTATGCCATCGAGCAACCTGCCATCACCTCCAAGGTCGCCATCGCGTTTTCCCGCGAGGCGGCGCCCTCCCGCTTCGCGCTCGAACTGACGCGGGTGCTGCGGACCACGATCCGCGATCTGGTGTCGCAAGGGGTTTGGGCCAGAGCGATGAAGGTGTGACCGGCCGGCCCGGACGCGCACAATGGGGGCTGGGGAAAATGTGGTAGCGGGGAGTGGGATCGAACCACCGACCTACGGATTATGATTCCGCCGCTCTAACCATCTGAGCTACCCCGCCACAACCGAAAGCCAAACCAAGTGGCGCCCCGGCGGCGCCACATCTAGGGCATCTCGGGCGGCATTCCAAGAGCAAACGAACCAGGAGTAAACGAAACAAACGGGACGGCCCGCTCCCAGCGGGGCTGGCGTGGATACGCCGGTCCCCCCCCCTGTGTCGCGCGATGGAACAAATCTGGAACCGGCCTGCGCCGGCGATCCCCACCTGGCGACCGGCGCCCCCGCCCGCCAGCCCGATCGCGGGCGCGGCCATGCGCCGCCACCTCCTCGAAGACGCGATGACTTTTGCTCCTCGTCGCTGTTCCCAAGGAACAACGCGGGGCATGTGCCGTTGCTCCTGCACATGACGACAGGCGGGCGATCACCTTCGCCGCGCTCACAACGCCCAACCATCGGCAACAGAACGGAGCCCCCTATGTCCAAGGATTCGAAGAAGCTCGACGCGCTCTTCCACGATACGCTCAAGGACATCTACTACGCGGAGAAGAAGATTCTGGTGGCGTTGCCGAAGATGGCGAAGGCGACGCACAGCGACGAACTGCGGGCCGCCTTCGAGAAACACGAGGGCCAGACCCAGCGCCATGTCGCGCGGCTCGAGGAAGTCTTCGCGATGATCGAGGCGAAGCCGACCGGTAAGAAGTGTGCCGCAATCGAAGGCATCATCGAGGAAGGCCAGGAGATCATGAAGGACTATAAGGGTTCCCCTGCCCTGGACGCGGGCCTGCTTGCCGCCGCGCAATCCGTCGAGCACTACGAGATTTCCCGCTACGGCACGCTTCGCACCTGGGCGGAGGAGCTTGGCTTCGATGACGCCGCCGAGTTGCTGAAGGAAACGCTCGACGAGGAGAAGGACACCGACGAAACGCTGACCGAACTCGCCGAAACGCTGGTCAACCAGGAGGCGCAGGAGCAAGCGGCGGCTTAGTGCACATCAGCGACACGCAATCGGAACCACGCGGCCGCCGGGAAGCCCCGCTTTCGAGCGGCTGCGCGGTGCTTTTTTCGATGCAGCGTTTTCAAGCGGCATTGTTGTTGCGCCGCGCACGCTGTTCTCTCACGCTGTTCTCTACCGGCTTGGACTATTTCGGCTGACTATTTCGGCTGAATGTGGGGATCGCCGCCCCGCCCGCCAGGCGGCGGAATCACGGGAGTCTTGCCACCGCCCGGCGCGGGAGCGTTGATGTCGGGATCGACCTCCGGCGGGCAGATCACGCCGTCGCTGCGCGCAAGCTTGTCGCTGAGATTGCCGCCCGAACCGGTCGTCGCGTCGGGCAACTTCGGTGTCGGCGTATCCGGCGAATTCAGATGCGTGCCGGCATCGGGCGCGCAAGCCTTCGGATCGCGCGCGGGAACATGATCGTTCTGCGCGAAAGCCTGCCCGCCCGCCCATATCACGCCGGTTAGCATCGCATACGCAACGATCGCCGATATCCGCACGCCGGTGCCTCCACGTTTCTCCGGTCACAGAGGAAACGCAGCCGCGATCCCGCGGGTTCCGCGAATTCGCGTCGCGGCGCACGCAACGTCAATGTTCGGTCAGTGCTTGCGGAAGCGGATCAGTGAGAAATGCCCGAGCGGCGGCATCGGGCGGCGCTCGATCAGCGACAGGCCGTCGCGCTCGGCCCAGTTCGCGAGCCGCGCCCAGGGAAATTCCGGGCTCCAGCCGAGCTTGCGCGCGACCGGCGAGAAGCCCTGCTCGAAGACGCGGCGAAACCCCCGCTCGGCTCCAAGATGATTGACCAGGATGATCTCGCCGCCGGGCTTCACCACGCGCACGAACTCGTCGAGCGTCGCCTCCGGGTCCGGCACGGCGGTGATGACATATTGCGCCACGACCACGTCGAACGACGCATCGGGCACGGCGAGGTGTTTGGCATCCATCACCGCCAGCGCCTCGACGTTGGTGAGCCCATGCTCGGCAACACGCTCCCTTGCCCGTTGCAGCATCGGCGCGCAGATATCGACGCCCACGAGACGATTGCTGCGGTTGTAGCTCAAGAGCGAAATGCCGGTGCCGACGCCGACCTCGAGGATCCGCCCGCCGGCCGGGCCGACATGCTGCTCGACGGCTTCGATCGCGGCCACGCGGCCACGCTCGAACACCGCGCCGAACACCAGGTCGTAGACCGGAGCCCAGCGCGCGTAAGCCTTCTCGATCGTAGTGCGGTCGAGCGCCGCCCCCATTGCCCGCCCCTCTCAACCCTAACGCAACTCTACGCCGTTCGTACCCTGGACTAGGCGGCCCTCGCCGCCGCGGCCGCCGAGCGAATGAAACCACCGCCCAGCACGCGGGCCTGGCCTTGCGCGCCATCGTAGAACACGCAGGCCTGCCCTGGCGATACGCCGTCTTCGCCCTCGACCAGTTCGATCTCGTAACCACCCGAGCCCGCCGACAGGAAGGCAGCCTGCGGCGCGCGGGTCGAGCGCACCTTCACGAACAGGTCGAGACGGCCGGCGGCAAGCACCTCGTCGAGCACGCCGCCGCCGATCCAATTGACGTCCCGCAATGCGATGCGCCGCACCCGCAGCGCCTCACGCGGGCCGACCACGACACGCTTCGCCGCCGCGTCGAGCGCCACGACGTAGAGCGGCTCGGAGCCGGCGATCTTCAGGCCGCGCCGCTGGCCCACCGTGAAATGGATGATGCCGTCGTGGTGGCCGAGCACCTTGCCGTCGAGATCGACGATATCGCCGGCCGCAGCGGCGTCCGGCTTCAGCCGCTCGATCAGATCGGTGTAGCGGCCGGTCGGCACGAAGCAGATGTCCTGGCTGTCGTGCTTGTCGGCGACGGAAAGTCCGAATTGGCGCGCCAGTTCGCGCGTCTGCGCCTTGGCCATGTCGCCGAGCGGGAAGCGCAAGTGCTCGAGTTGCGCGACGGTGGTGCCGAACAGGAAGTAGCTCTGGTCGCGCTCCTCTTCCTTCGCGCGGTAGAGCGCGCGGCTGCCATCCGGCATCGCCCGCGAGGCGATGTAATGGCCGGTCGCCAGCACCTTGGCGTTCAATTCGCGCGCGGTGTCGAGCAGGTCCTTGAACTTGATCGCCATGTTGCAATCGACGCAGGGCACCGGCGTCTCGCCCGCGACATAGCTCGCGGCGAAGCGGTCGATCACCGCCTCCTTGAAGCGGCGCTCGTAGTCGAGCACGTAGTGCGGGATGCCGATGCGGTCGGCCACCGTCCTGGCGTCGTGAATGTCATGGCCGGCGCAGCACGCACCTTTGCGGTGCACGGCCGCGCCGTGATCGTAAAGCTGCAGGGTGACGCCGACCACGTCGTAACCCTCGGCCTTGAGCAGCGCCGCGGTCACCGAGGAATCGACGCCACCGGACATGGCGACGACAACCCGTGTGTCCTGCGGGCGTCCTTCAAGGTCCAAACTGTTGAGCATTTCGGCCGCGGCTGCCGCCGCGCTCCTTTAGATTCCGGGGTTCAGGGCTACGCTCATTACTATAGGGAGCGGCGGTGGCAGCGCAATGTAAGGACAGGCGCGCCAGCCCTGCGCCGCCGCCGGGCAATTCTTGCCGGGACCGGCGCGCAAAGCGTGCGCGAGGCGCCCTCGCTGCTCCATAACCAATTGAATTGTCTCGATCTTCCAAAACCGGCCGGCTGGCCCGCCGCTTGCAACTCCACACGCCGAGCCAAAGGCGGCTGACCGAGCACGATCGGCCGCCTCCCGTGCCCCGCTTTGAAATGAGGTTTCCCGTGCCGCGCGTCGCGTCCGAACCGAGCGCCGTCCCGCCGTCCCGCCCCCAGCCGAGTCCCCGGAGCCGGGCCGACGCCGGTGGCCAGAACCCCGCGACGCCATTCGCCGCGCTGCTCGATAGCGCCGATCCGTCGGCCGGCCGCCCGTCCGCCAAGCGCGGCACCCCCTCCCCCCACGCCGAGCGGACCGACCGCGACCGCAGCCACGCGGCGCCAAGCCGCGGCCACAGCGAGCGCGCCGACTCAAGGCACGGCCACGACGGCCGGGCCGCGCAAGAAACCGACAACACGACCCAGTCCAAACCCACCAAGGCCACGACGGCCGGCAGCAACGATCCCAAGGCCGATCAGAAAGCCGCGGCCGAAGCCGCGGTCGTGCCCGACGCATTGCCGGTCCCGGAGACCCCGGCCGTCGACGAAAGCGCGACACAGGCCACGGCGGAGCTGGTCCCGTCCCTTAAAATCATCACGTCGGTCGCACCCGAAGCGCCGGCCGACGACGACAGCCCGGAAACGAAGGAAGCGTCAGGCAAGGACACGACGGACACCAAGCCGTCGGATGCCGCCCAGCCCGACACCATTCACAAGCCCGATCCGGCCGCGGCATTGGTCCAGCCGATGGACACGCCCGACGATCCGCAACCGGCCGCGCCGGACGCGGCGCGCGCGGCCATCCACGCCGCCAACGGGCGCATCGGTTCGCCCCGTCCGCCGCATCTGCAAGACGGCGACGCTCCCGTCGATTCCGCGGACACCGCCGCCAAGGGCGCCGCGCCCGCCGATCCGCAGGCCCTGGCCGCGGCTCGCGCAGCCGAGAAGGATGGTCACGCCCCTGCTCCCGCCAAGACGGAAACCGGCGCGGACGACATCCGCCTCGCCGGCGATCTCGCCAAGAAGCCGCACGCCGATGCCCCGGTGCAACGCGACGCCGCCTCGGGCGCGCTCAAGGCCGGCACCGACGCGGTGCAGAACCTCGGCGCGGGCGCGCAGGCTCAGCCCACGACCGCAACGAACGCCGCCACCGGCGCCGCTCCGGGCCCCGCTCTCACCACGGCGGCGGCCGTGCCGCTCGCCGGCCTTGCCGTCGAGATCGCGACTCAGGCGCGCGCCGGCAAGCACCATTTCGATATCCGTCTCGATCCGCCGGAGCTTGGCCGCATCGACGTGCGGCTCGATGTCGATGGCGACGGCAATGTCAGCTCGCGGCTGATCGTGGAGCGGTCCGACACGCTCGACCTGCTCAAGCGCGATGCCTCCCAGCTCGAACGCGCGCTGCAACAGGCTGGCCTCAAGACCTCCGACAACGCGCTGGAATTCTCGCTGCGCCAGCAAGCCTTCGGTCAGGATAACGCGCCCCGGCAACAGCCGGTCGCCCAACTCGTGGTGCCGGGCGACGATACGCTGCCTCCCGAACCGATCCGCCGCGGCTACGGCCAACTCTATGGCCTCGGCCGCGGCCTCGATATCAGAGTGTGAGATCAGCCATGCCAACCATCCCCGCCCCGACAAGCGCCACGGTCACGCAACCGACGTCAAGCACCATCGCCAACAGCACCGGCGTGACATCGGACACGCTGGCCGGAAACTTCCAGACATTCCTGACGCTGCTGACGACGCAGCTTCAGAACCAGAATCCGCTCGATCCACTCGACACCAACCAGTTCACCGCCCAACTCGTTCAGTTCGCCCAGGTCGAACAGCAGCTTCGCTCGAACGATCAACTCTCGACGCTGGTGTCGCTGCAACAGACGGCGCAAGCGACGGCGGCGCTCAACTTCGTCGGCCAGACGGTCGGCGTCAGCGGCGCGACCACCGCGCTTTCCAACGGCAGCGCGACATGGAATCTGACGGTGCCCAAGCCCGCCACCGGCACCATCACCGTCACCAGCGCGACCGGACAGACCGTCTACAGCGGCAACTACACGATGACCGCCGGCACCTCGCCGTTCGTGTGGGACGGCAAGGACAACAGCGGCCAGCAATGGCCGGACGGCAACTACACGATCACCGTGACGGCGCAGGATGCCAGCGGACAACTGGTGGCGATCCCGACCGAAATCCAAGCCACGGTCGATTCCGTGGATATGAGCAAGACGCCGCCGACGCTTTCGATCGCCGGCCAGGATTACACGCTCGACAAGATCAAGCGCGTGGTGCGCAACTGAGCATGAGGGATGCAAGGCATCGCGCACCGCGCCGGTAACACTTCGTTCATTTCCTGACGCGCCAGCGCATCGACAAGCGGCAAAGCCCGCAAAATACGCATGAAATCGCACACACGAGCCGCTGCTATCGCGGCGCAACCGTTTCAAAACTGGCGGCAATTTTTACCCAATTGTTTGGTCCGCTTAGCCAATTTTTAAGTCGCGGCCGATACTCTCCCGCCAGTGAGTTCAGTAGCTGTGAGTATGTCGATGACCGAACCCCATCGCCCGAGGGTGAAATATGTAATCGGGCCGGACGGCAGCCCGCTGACGATTGCGGACTTGCCGGCGCCGGGCACCAAGCGTTGGGTCATTCGCCGCAAGGCGGAAGTGGTGGCGGCGGTCCGTGGCGGCCTGCTGTCGCTCGACGAGGCCTGCGCCCGCTACACCCTGACGGTCGAAGAATTCCTGTCCTGGCAATATTCGATTGATCAGCACGGCCTCGCGGGTCTGCGCACCACGCGCATTCAACAGTACCGGCAATAGCCGTACACCAAGCCAGACAGGCAAGCCATTGCAAAGCGCCGGCGAGATTCGCCGGCGCTTCGCTTTTTGGGCCTCCTGTCGGTCAAGCTGCGATCACTCAATCGTCCGAGGAATGCCCCACATACGGCAGGAACTTCGCGCTGCAGCACGCCGTTCACACGTTGACGGCGCCGGCGGTTCTCCGCGTGGCGGGTCGCAAAGCTGCAAGGCGCTGCATCCGCAGAAAGCAGAGAAAGCAAGGAGGCAGACGATGAAACTCGGACTGTTGATGGGATCGGCCGCCGCGTTCTTCATCCTCGGAGCCGCGGGCGCGCGGGCGGAAACGATTTACATCACCGAGCCTGATGCCGTTGTGGCGCCGGGCTATGTCTACATGGAGCCGGCCGAGCCCGATTACGCCGTGGCCGCGCCGCAGTACGAGATCATCGAGCAGCCGTCGGTTGTGATTTCGCCGCCGCGCGGGCGCATCGTTCAACGTCCGGCATGGGTCGCCCCTCGGGTCGCCCCGCGCGAGGTCATCGACGATGACGACGATGGGATCGTGACGACGGGAACCTCGGTCGGCCCCGCGCAGTGCATGACCGATAGCTTTGGCTTCGAGCGCTGCTTCTAGGATCCGGTCGGCAGGATCGTTCCAGGTCCGGCCTGCAGTCGGCCCGAAACGGAGACGGCGCGTTTGACTCGGCAGGCCGCTCAGGCCGCCCCCCGGACCTCGCCGCCGCCCATACCGCTGCCGGGCGGCGGTACCGACACGCCGTCGGAGGCATATTCGTTGAGCTTGTTGCGCAGCGTGCGGATCGAGATGCCAAGGATGTTGGCCGCGTGCGTGCGGTTGCCGAGGCAGTGCTTCAGCGTTTCCAGGATCAGGTCGCGCTCGACATCGGCAACGGTGCGTCCGACGAGCGACCGCGTGACCTGCTCGGCGGCAAGCGCCGCGTGAGCGACCGCGCCCGAGCCCTGCGCCTGATCGAGCCGCGCGCCATCCGGCGTCAGGATGCCGTCCACGCCGATGTCGGGTCCGCTTGCCAGCAACACCGCGCGGTGAATGGTGTTCTCCAGCTCGCGCACGTTGCCGGGCCAGCGGTGCAACGACAGCGCCTTGCGCGCCTCGGCCGACAACGGCCGCACCGCCACGCCGTTGGCGTCGGCATATTTCTTGGCGAAGAATTGCGCGAGTTCGATCACGTCCGCCGGCCGCTCGCGCAGCGGCGGGATTTTCAGGTTCACCACGTTGAGGCGGAACAAGAGATCCTCGCGGAACGTGCCGGCGCGCGCCGCTTCGGCCAGATTGCGGTTTGACGTGGCGATGATGCGGATATCGACGGGCACCGGCCGGGTGCCGCCGACGCGGTCGATGACGCGCTCCTGGATCGCGCGCAGGAGCTTGGCTTGCAGCCTCACGTCCATCTCGGAGATTTCGTCGAGCAGCAACGTGCCGCCGGTGGCCTCCTCGAACTTGCCGATGCGGCGGGCGATGGCGCCGGTGAACGCGCCCTTCTCGTGGCCGAACAATTCGGACTCGAGCAGGTTCTCCGGGATCGCCGCGCAGTTGACGCAGATGAACGGCTTCTTGGCGCGATTGGAGCGGCTGTGGACATAGCGCGCCAACACCTCCTTGCCGGTGCCGGACTCGCCGGTGATGAGCACCGAAGCCTCCGATGCCGCGATCTGCGTGGCGAGCTTGACCACCTGCGCCATCGCTTCGTCGCGGTAGACCAGATCGCGCGCATCGTCGGCCACGGCGGCGAGCACGGCCGCGATCAGCTCCGGGTCCGGCGGCAGCGGAATGTACTCCTTCGCGCCGGCGTGGATCGCGGCAACCGCGGCGCGGGCGTTGTTCTCGATGCCGCAGGCGACGATCGGGACATGGATGTGCTCCATCTCCAGCTTGGCGACGAGATCGCGGATATCGACGGCGACCTCGACCATCAGCAGGTCGGCACCCTTGCCGGAGCGCAGCACCGCGAGCGCCTGCTCGATCGTCTCGGCGTGGGTGACACTGGCGCCGCGATCCATCGCGATCTTGGTCGCGGTCGTGAGCTGGCCCTTGAGCGTGCCGACGATCAACAGTCTCATGATTGTGTTCCTTCAGTAATCCGCGCTTGCCGCCTCGAAGGCGCGACGCGCGGGCCGCCCCAACCTCAGTTTCGTTCCGACTTGATGATTTCGGTCATCGTCACGCCGAGCTTGTCTTCGACCAACACCACCTCGCCGCGCGCCACCAGGCGGTTGTTGACGTAGATGTCGATGGCCTCGCCGACCTTGCGGTCGAGTTCCAGCACCGCGCCGGGGCCGAGCTTGAGCAACTCGCCCACCTCCATGCGCGCGCGGCCGAGCACGGCGGACACCTGCACCGGAACGTCGAACACCGCCTCGAGGTCGGCGGCGCTGCGCGCGGTGTCGTCGCCGCCTGGCGCGAGCGGAGGCGTATCCGCCGCCACCGCTGGAGCCGCCGTGGCTTCGTCGAGGTTCGGCAGCGGGACCTTGTTGGCGTCACTCATTGCATGTCTCCGGTCTTCGGCGCATCGGCAACACGCCGCGCGTCGAGATAATGGCGGACGGCGCTGTCGATCGTCCGGTTGATGGCGGCCTGGTCGCGGATCACGCCGCCGTCGGCCCATTCGATCTTGCAGTCGCCCAGGGCGATATCCGGCTCGGCGACGACGACGAGACGGCCGTCGAAGCCGCAGCCGCGCGCGATGTCCTCGAGCCGCGTGCGCGCGGTGGCGTGCAGCGCATCGTTGACCCGCACGATGACATGCGGGGCGTGCGTGAGCTGCTTGAAGCAATCGGCGGCAAGGGCCGCAATCTCGGCGAACGGCTCGCGCGCGACGAGGGCCGGCGCAAGCTTGCGGGCGAGCGCCGTCGCAAGCTCGATCGATTCCGTTTCCAGCCGGCTTTCGACCGCGGCAAGGCCGCGAGCGAGACGCGACAGCGCGTCGCCGATCTGCTCGATCCCGGCCGCGGTGCGGCGCTCGACAACGGCCGCGATTTCCTTCTCGGCGGCGTCGAAGCCGTCGCGGAAACCCTTGGCCTCGGCCTCGGCGAGCTTGAGCGCCTGCTCGGACGGCGACAGCGGCCGGCCCGCGACGCCCACGGAGCCCGCGGCGAAGTCCTGATCGAACAGATATTTGGCTTGCGCTGCCACGGTCCTGTGTCCTTAAAAGATCAGCTCTTCGTCCGACTTGGTGATGATGATCTCGCCCTTGGTGGCGAGGTCCTTGGCAAGGTTGACCAGCGCAAGCTGCGCCTCGTCGACATCGCGCAGCCGCACCGGGCCCATCGCCTGCATGTCGTCCGCCAGCATCTTCGCGGCGCGCGACGACATGTTGCCGAAGAAGAACTCGCGCACCGGCTCGGTCGCGCCCTTCAGCGCGATGGCGAGCTTGTCCTTGTCGACGTGACGCATCAACGTTTGCGCGGAGCCGGAATCGATCTTCGCCAAATCGTCGAAGGTGAACATCAAGGTCTTGATGCGCTCGGCGGCCTCGCGGTTGGATTCCTCCAGCGCCGTCATGAATCGCGACTCGGTCTGGCGGTCGAAGTTGTTGAAGATTTCCGCCATCACCTCGTGGGCATCGCGGCGGCGGGTCTGCGACAAGCTCGACATGAATTCGGTGCGCAGCGTCTGCTCGACGCGCTCCAGCACCTCCTTCTGCACCGCCTCCATCTTCAGCATGCGGTTGACCACGTCGAGCGACAGGTCTTCGGGCAGGATGGCGAGGACGCGCGCGGCATGCTCGGGATCGAGCTTCGACAGCACGACGGCCACGGTCTGCGGGTATTCGTTCTTCAGGTAGTTCGCCAGCATCTCCTCCTGGACGTTGGCGAGCTTCTCCCACATGTTGCGGCCGGCGGGTCCGCGGATTTCGTCCATGATGTTGCTGACGCGCTCGGGCGGCAGATACTGCTGCAGCAACCGCTCGGTGGCGTCGTAATTGCCGAGCAGCGAGCCCGAGGCCGACAGCCTGCCGACGAATTCCAGCAGCAGGCCCTCGACGACGCCCGCGTCCACGGTGCCGAGCGTAGACATCACGATGGAAAGCTGGCGCAGGTCGTGGTCGTCGAGCAGATTCCAGATCTTGTCGCCGTGCCGCTCGCCCAGCGCCAGCATCAGCACCGCGGCGCGCTCCGGACCGGTGAGCTTGCGGTCGCTCTTGGGCCGCTCGGCCTGGCGCTCGGCAAGCGTGGCGACGACCGTCTCGATGTCGTTGGCGGGTTCTTTTTTTGCTGGTGCGGCCATGTCGCGTCAGGGATTTCGCGTGCTTGTTTTCGCTGTGCGGTCAGGCGGCGTTTTCGTGCAGCCAGCCGCGGATGATGGAAACGGTTTCGTGCGGATTCTTGTCGGCAAGTTCGCCGACCTTCTGCACCGACAGGGCGTGTACCTGCCCTTGCACCTGGGCCATGTCGATCATGGTGGACGTGCGGCTGGAAAGAGCGACCGGGTCGTTGCCCTGGCTGCCGCCATTGCTCGCGGCGATGGCGCTCGCGGGCACCACGATGGCGCCGGCGCCGGGACCCGCCAGCGCGCGCTGGCCCGCAGGCCCGGTGATCCGCCGCACCATCGGACGCACCACCAGGAACAGCACGAGCAAGCCGAGCAACGCCATCACCGCGATATCGATGCCATGCATGATGTCGTCCTTGGTGAGGTTGAGGTAGCTCATCCAGCCGCTGGCGGGCTCTTCAAGCTGCGGAGGCGTGGTTTCGGCGAGGCGGAGGTTGACGACCTCGACCTGGTCGCCGCGCTTGGCATCGAAGCCGATGGCGCTACGAACCAGGGCGGCGATGCGGTCGATGTCATCCTTGCTTCGCGGCTGGTAGACGAGTTCGCCCTTCTCGTTCTTGCTGTAGAGGCCGTCCACGACGACCGCGACGGAGATGCGGTTGATGCGGCCGCCCTCGATCACCTCGGTCTTGGTGCTGCGCGAGATTTCGTAATTGACGATTTCCTCGGTCTTGCGGTTCTGGTCGCGCTGCTGCTGTTGCGGCGGCGTGTCGGGATTGCCGCCGCGGAGATTGGCGTTCGGCAGTTCGTTGCCGACCGAGACCGCGCCGCTGTTGTCGCCGCTTGCCGTCACCTCCTCGCGCGTCTGGCTGGAGCGGACCACGCGGCCTTCGGGATCGTACTTGTCGGATGTCTGGGTGACCCGGTTGAAATCGAAATCGGCGGTCAGTTGCACCTGGGCGCGGCCGGGGCCGACGACCGACGTGACGATGGACTCGACCTGCTGGCGCAGCCGCTTCTCGAAAGCGATCTTGCGGTCGTCGGCCGCGATATCGCTGCCGTCGTCGCCCATGCTGCCGTCGGCCAGGAGCCGGCCTGTTTCATCGACAATCGAAACACGCTGCGGCTTGAGTCCGTTGACGGCGCTCGCGACCAGGTGGCGGATGGCGCGCACCTGCTGTGGCTCCAGCGTGCCGCGCACCTTCAGCACGATGGAGGCCGACGCCTCGGGCTTCTCGCGCGAGAACAGCACGCGCTCGGGCAACACCAGGTGCACGCGCGCCTGCTGCACACGGTCGATGGCGCGGATGGTGCGCGACAGTTCGCCTTCCAGCGCGCGCAGATGGTTGATGTTCTGCACGAAGCTCGTAGCGCCGAGCGAGTCGGACTTGTCGAAAATCTCGTAGCCGACGCCGCCGCCCTTGGGCAGCCCGCTTTCGGCGAGCTTCATGCGCAGGCGCGGCACCTGTTCCTTGGGCACGAGCACGACAGCGCCATCGGCCTTGATGGTGTAAGCGATGTTCTGCCGCTCAAGGTCCTTGACGATGGCCGCGGAGTCTTCGACCGAAAGATCGGTGAACAGCGGCGCCATCTGCGGCGCCGTCGCGCGCAGAATGAGGAAGGCGAAAAACCCGAGAAGCGCGAGCGCCACCCCACCCATCGCCATGATCCGGGCAGCGCCGAGTGTCCTGAAGAACGAAACGAAAGCTGGCACGGCAATCCCCTGAATCGGCTGCACCGCCGACCCGGCAAGAATTGCCCACCTTATGGTTACCGTGGAGTTAACGCGGCACGTCCCCGACGCCCGGAAGCGCCGCGCGCCCCATGGACTTCAACCTGAGATTTATTCGATCAGAGCCGCAACCTTGTTGTTCTTGGGATCGACCACGATCACCTTTTCGTCCTGCACCAGGAAGGAGTGCGCCTTCAGTTGCGGAATCTTGGCCGTCACCTCGACCGGCATGGGCTGAAGCGGAATGCCCGACGGAACCGTGCCGCCGATCCGCGTCGGCAAGCCGCCGGCATGGGGCTGCGGCTCGATTTTCATTTCCTTGATGATGATCTCCTTGACGATGTGGCGCTGCTCCATCGTCAGATCGACGGTCTCGCTCCCTCTCTCGACCTGGTTCGGAACGGGGAAGGACGGACTTTGCGCTTGCGCGGGGAAACCCAGCCCAAGCAAGGACAAGACCGCGACCGTAAGAGCGAAGCCAACATCACGCCCAAGGCGACGCTCAAGGCGACGCTCAAGACCATGCCTGTCGCGACGCTGCCGATGGTGGCCGCTCCATCCAATGTGCTCGGTCATGCGGGCCTCCTCTGTCTCAAGACGAATCAACGTCTCGTGACATGCATGGTTCCCGCACTGCACAACAACGTCGGGCCGCACACCCGTTTCTTTGCGACGATATTCGCCGCGCTCGGTGCTCCGGCACCGTCGCCAGAGCAGACCGCGAAAAACGCGCCTTCCGTCAAATCTGCGGATGGGCGCATTCCGGGACAGTGCTCTTTGCCGCCCGGATTTCGTCTTTCACGATGTCTGCCGTGCGCGAATAATATTGCAGCAAGCTCTGCGCGCGAATCTCACTGCACAACAGCGGCAAATGCGGCCGCAACTCGGCGCGGAACGCTTGCACCCATCCCTCCTCGCCGAGCGCGTGAAACACGTCGTCATAGGCGAACAGGAAATATGACACGAACCAGCGATACTGCGTCAGCTTGGTCGGATCGGCCTTGATCGCTTCATAGTCGGGCCGCAGGAATTGCGGATATTTCAGCCCGGCCTCCATGTAAGCGCCGTACAACTGCCGCGCATTCGCTTCGCGCGCGTTGGCGCGGATGGCATTCAGTTGCAGCAAAAAGCCGATCAGCGCGATGCAGGCGGCCACCGCCGAAATCCATTGCGCGGTGTTGCCGCGCCGCTGCCACCACGGGATGCTCGTTGGTGCCGGGGCATTGACGTTCGGGGAGACTGACATGCTGATGCCTCTGAGATGATAGGATCGTGGAGTCACCGCCAACCGATTATAGCGGAACGCACACGGACGCCGGCACCAGGGAACGCGACGGAAACCATGACCACGATCTATAAGATCTGCACCGCGACCGAATGGCGGGAGGCCGAACGGGCCGGCTCCTATCGGGGCTCCGCCGTCGATCGCAGCGACGGCTTCGTTCATTTCTCCACCGTCGAACAGACCGCGGAAACCGCGGCCAAGCACTTCGCGGGCCAGCGCGACCTCGTCCTGGTCGCGGTGGATGCAGCCGCACTTGGCGAGGCGCTGAGATGGGAGCCCTCGCGCGGCGGTGCGCTGTTCCCTCACCTCTACGGCCCGCTCGATCTCAAGGCCGTCCGCCACGTCGATCCGCTGCCGCTCGATCAGGCGGGGCAACATATGTTCCCGGATGGCTTTCACTCCTCGTCCTGAGAAGATCGCGAGCGGCCGTCTCGACTTGATCCGGGATGGGGCCTCATGGTTCGAGACGCCCGCCTTCGGCGGGCCCCTCACCATGAGGAGTTGCGACCAATGCGCGAAAAACTTATCCCCGCTCTCCGAACCGCATTTATCCTGTCCGCAGCCTTGCTCATCGAGGGCGTCGTCGATCGCGACGTTTGATGACGGAGCGGGGCGCGGTGTCCGAC
>Ga0182740_1000096_pt1 | contig 149105 bp, 145 predicted proteins | sample eDN5th37CKraftBY_FD_128872 | JGI IMG/M metagenome (GOLD analysis project Ga0182740, IMG submission 128872) | Enriched backyard soil microbial communities from Emeryville, California, USA - eDNA 5th pass 37_C Kraft BY (version 2) (version 2) | ecosystem: Environmental > Terrestrial > Soil >... | reverse complement strand
GGCGGCGTCCTTGGTCCGGCCGACGGGGGAGGTGCGGGCCAGGGTGTCGAGGATGCCGCGGCGGGCGGCGTCGAGGTCGTCGATCATCGCCGCGAGCTCGGCGTCGTCCGGAAGATCGGAGGCAGTGCTGCGGGCGATGCGCCAGGGCACGGTCTCGGTGGCCGCCGGAACCAGGGACAGTTCGTCGGCGGAACCCCACACGAGCAGCAGGGTGCGCAGACGGTCCAGGGTGCGATCGACGTTCTTCGCGGTGGTGCGACCGGCGAGCCGGTCCAGCAGCGCGCGGCGCGTGACGGGCTTCTCTGCGGCCCCGAGCCGGGCGAGCGCCTCGATGACCCCGAAGTCGCCGGTGGTCAGTTCGTCGGCGGCCCGGAACACCGACGCCCGCTGCTGGGCGCGGTTCGCCAGCACGGTCATCGTGGCCGGGGGCGGCACCACCAGATCCGGCCGGGCGCGCAGCAGCGCGGCGAGGTCGGAGTCGCGACGTCCGGTCAGCCACCGGGCGAGGGTGGGGGGCCCGGAGTCGGGCCCGGACGAGGTGGTCGGGGTCATTCGACCCAGATTAGAGACCTGAGGTGGCCCACTGCGAACTCACCTGCCAAAATGAGCGCATGGCGAACAATTCGAAGAACACGTACGTTGATCGCGGGTGGCCGGAACTTGTCGATGGCGATCTCGCCGTCACCGAGTTGTCCTCCACGCGTTCGGGTCCGCTCTCTCCGTACGGTGAGGAGACCGAGTTCCCGCTTCCGGTCGAGTCCCTCCCGTACACGCACCCGCAGACCGTCATCAACCGCTGATTCTCCGAACCTCAGGCTCTCGAACGCAGAGCTTCCGAACACAGAGAAGGGGCCCCGCACCGATCCGGTGCGGGGCCCCTTCTCTGTGTTCGTGTCAGTTCGGCAGGATGGCCGTGACCTGATCGACCAGGCCCTGATCGACCGGGATGCCGGCGGCGCGCAGCGCCTCGATGCCCTGGGCGAAGCCTTCCTTGGCGCTCTGCGGCGCGAGGAACGGGATGCTGTCCTGCAGGGTCGGCGCGGCCTCGGGGGCGGCCTGCTCCTGCGGCGTCTCGACCTTGTCCGCGAGCGTGCCGGAGGTCGGCGCCGAACGCTGGGTGGGTGCGCTGCTCAGGCCGAGGCTCGAGGAGCAGGACGGCCATGCGCCCCAGCCCTGGCCTTCGAGGACCCGCTCGGCGACGGCGATCTGCTGGTCGCGGGTGGCCTGGTGGGCGGTCGGTGCGTACTGCGTGCCGCCGTAGGCGTTCCAGGTGCTCGGCGAGAACTGCAGGCCGCCCTGGTAGCCGTTGCCGGTGTTGATACCCCAGTTGCCGCCGGACTCGCACTGCGCGAGGCGGTCCCAGTCGGAATCGGGGGCTGCGTTGGCGGTGCCGCTGAATGCGACGCCGGTGACGCCGAGAACCGCGCTGGTCAGCGCGAACTTCGCGACGGTACGGCCGGTGTTGGTGGGCTTGCGATGGCGTCCGCTCATTGCTCCGGTTCCTCTCCGCACGCGCCTACGAGGTCAGCTGTCGGGTTCGGGCTGAAGAGGTAGCCCGGCCGCGACGCTCCCGCTGGGAGCGATTCGGCTTCACCCCTAGGGCCGTTGCTGGTGCTCGTGCCCGGGTGCCTCCTGGGAACTTCCGCTCCCTGGGAGACCGTGTGGGTCCCCCGTTTCCTGTCCCCTGGATCGTTCGTTGGGGGTCCGGTTCCGCGGGACAGGATTTGGCGCGGCGGATCCGGGTCGGCCGGACCAGTCCGACCGGATTCGAAGGTAACGGTTCCGGGGGCGGAGTGTCACCAATTGATAACGCGCCATGTTTCGCGCGCAAGCAGGTGACCTGGACGGGAGTGCTCGAGAATCCGCAGGTAGCGCCCTATCTGCGGGCGCCCGGCGCGTTCGAGGCCGGAATGTTATCGGGACGTGATGTGACTAACGTCACAGGTGTGACTGGAGTGATCGGACGGAGACGATGTCCTTGCCGAGCGGCATCAGTGAGATCGGAATCATCTTCAGGTTCGCGATGGCGAGCGGAATCCCGATGATCGTGATCGCCATCGCGACCGCGGTCACGATGTGTTCGATCGCGAGCCACACGCCCGCGACGATCACCCAGATGATGTTGCCGATCAGCGAACCGACCCCGGCCGTCGGCTTGTCGACCACGGTCTTGCCGAACGGCCACAGCGCATACACGCCGATGCGGAACGCCGCGATGCCGAACGGGATCGTGATGATCAGCAGGCAGCAGATGATGCCGGCGAGGAAGTAGCCCAGTGCCAGCCACAGTCCGCCGAAGATCAGCCAGATGACGTTGAGCAGGAACTTCACGATCCACCTCCACGCGCGCGACGGCCCGACCGCAGGGCGAACGCGATTGCCAGCAGGAAGCCCAGCGGCCAGGCCGCGGTCAGCGAATACAGCACCAGGCCCGGTTTGCCGTCCGTGACGACCGGGGTCAGGAAAATCAGGACAACTGCGACGATACCGACGGCGAAGCACACCAGCGCTGCTTTCAGCAGGCCGTTGCCCGGACGCGTAGAAGAATCGGAAGTACCCACGTCGTCCACGGTAGTGGGTCGCGCAGGTACGTGGCCCTCGCACGGGTCGGGGTACACTGGCGGCCGTCTACGCGTCCCGCACCCGATTGCGGGGCGCGTTGTTTTGCATATCCACAGGTGCCCGGACGGGTACAGCTGTCGAGGAGCGGGTGAGCGCGGTGCCAAGCGGCAAGGTGAAGTGGTACGACGTCGAAAAAGGCTTCGGCTTCCTGTCCCAGGAGGAAGGCGAGGACGTCTACGTCCGGGCGTCCGCACTCCCGGAAGGGGTGGAGGCCCTCAAGCCGGGACAGCGCGTCGAGTTCGGCATGGCAGTCGGCCGCCGCGGCCCGCAGGCACTGAGCGTGAAACTGCTCGAACAGCCCACCCTGCGACAGAAGGGTGGTCGCCGCGAGAGCACCGCGGACAAGAAGCGGCGCAGCCCCGACGAACTGCACGGCATGATCGAGGACATGATCAACCTGCTTGAGGCGTCGGTCCAGAAGGACCTGCGGCGCGGCCAGTACCCGGACCGCAAGGCCGCCCAGCGGATCTCCGAGGTGCTGCGCGCCGTCGCCCGCGAGCTCGACTCCTGATTTTCGTCACCGCACTCACGACGAGGGCCTCCGGTGATGCACCGGAGGCCCTCGTCGTTGAAGATCGGGTCGTGTGACGGATCGGTCAGTAGGTCTGGAGTGCCCAGACCGCGTGGGCGATCGCGGTGCCCGTCTCGTCCTGCACGGCCGACGGCAGCTGGATCTCGACGCCGAGCAGCTGGATCGACGGATCGGACGGGACGGTGACCGCGCGCTGCTCACCGGGCTCGAAGAGGCGCCCGTCCACGAACGTCTGGCCCGTCTTGGGATCGCCGTAGACGACGATCAGGCGCCACGGGGCGTCGGAGATCTCGGACGGCAACGACAACTGCAGCGGGAACCCGGCCGGAACGTCGAGCATGCCCAGCGGATTCTCGACGCATTCCTCCAGGTAGAGGTTGCAGTGCTGGGTCGGCTCGACCGTCACGCTCTTGCCGTGCGCGAAGGCGGTGATCGTCGGGAGCTGCGGTTCGGCCGAGTCGACGAGCTTCCACACCACCGCGGCGAGACCACCCGCCGCCAGCAATACGACCACCGCGATCAGCGCGATGATCTTCTTCGTCCGGGCCTGCAGCGTCATCTGATTCCGTTCCTGCTCGAATGTCCGGCCGCGCGCGGGGTGCGCCGGCCGGCGGTCTCTTGGTCGGCGTGCTCGGGACGTTTACCGCCCAATCCGGGCAGCAGCGTCTTCCCACGGTAGGTCAGGATCGTCTGGGTCAGTCCCAGAACCAGCACCACCGTGACGACACCGAAGCCGATCCAGTATTCGGGCGGCAACAGGACCCCCAGCGCGCCGCCGGCCACCCAGCTCAGCTGGAGCACCGTCTCCGAACGTCCGAACCCGGACGCGATCGATTCCTCCGGCAGATCCTGCTGCAGCGACGCGTCCAGCGACACCTTCGCCAGGGCGCTCGCACACGCCGCGACCAGCGCCGCGGCGGCGGCCGCGAAGATGTTGTCCGTCGCCGCGACGATCGCGGACACGATCACCACCGCCGCGGTGCAGCGGACGACGATGAGCGCGGGACGACCCAGCGCCAGCCGCGCCCCCGTCGCGTTGCCGGCGAAGTTGCCGATCGCCGCGGCCGCGCCGACCAGGCCCAGCATCGCGGCCTGCACGAGCGGGTCGTGCTCGGTCTTGGACTTCGCGACGAACGCGATGAACAGGGTCAGGAATCCGGTCAGCACCCGGATCGTGCCGTTGCCCCACAGTCCGGTGACCACCGCCCGGCCCAGCGGCTGACGGCGTCGCGTGCCGGGCGGGGTGATCACCTCCGTCTTGGTGTCGAGCATCTCGGTGCGGGCCTCGGACCCGTGATAGGACAGCGTCGCCGGGACCTCGCCCTCGGTGACCTCCACCCACGCGGGGATCCGCATGCTCAGGTACGCGCCGAACGCGGTGATGCCGGCGCACAGCCACAGCGCACCCGACGAGCCGAACAGCCACGCCGCGGCGCCGGCGACCGCACCGGCACCCAAGGTGCCGCCGACCAGGCCGAACACGGTCAGCCGGGAATTGACCCGGACAAGATCGATCTCCGGGGGCAGCACCCGGGGCGTCACCGCCGATTTCAGCACCGAGAACGATTTGCTCAGCACCATCATCGCCAGCGCCGCCGGATACAGGCCCCAACTGTCGAAGTTGAACACGAGCACCACCGCAAGGACGCAGCGCAGCGCGAACGACGCCGCCAGCGCCAGCCGGCGACCGTGCTGCAACCGATCCAGCAACGGGCCGATCAGCGGGGCGATGATCGCGAAGGGGGCGATCGTGATGAGCAGGTACAGCGCGACCTTCGTCTTGTCCTCGCCGGTCGCGGCCGAGAAGAACAAGGTGTTCGCCAGCGCCACCGCGATCGCCGCGTCGCTCGCGAAGTTCGCCATCGTCGCGTACATCAGCGCCGTCAGCCCGGACTTGTCGGCGCCGTCCGCGGTGGCCGCGCGCCGGAACGTGGCGATGCCCTTGTTCGTCAGCTCCCGGCTGCGCAGGGCCGCGACCCGGGTCACGGTCAGCTTCCGCGGCATCCGCGGGGCGCGCGGTGCGTCGGACTCCGAGGCCGCGCGCGCGTCGTCGCGGGGTTTGCGATTCCCGTCGAGGGGGTGCAGCGGCGGCAGAGGAGTGCGCCGCGACCCGAGGTGCCGCGGGGGCGGATAGTTCCGGTAGCCGGGATGGCTCGCCTCGGGGTCGGGCCGGCCGGGACGCGAGGAGCGCGGAGCCGAACGGGAGTCGCTGCCGTCGGCGTCGCTGCCGTCGGCGTCGGCACGGCCGCGCGCCGGGTCGGCGGGTCGGCGCTCGTCCGGATCGGTCACGCCTCCGATTCTTCCCCACCGTCCCCGGGGGGCGCAGACAGGTCCCGGCGTGAGATGTGATCCATGGTGCTCACGGGACGAATCGCACCTCGAACATCGTGGGCCAGTACTTGCCGGTGACGAGGAACCGGTCGGTGCCCGGCACCTGCGCGATCCCGTTGAGAACGTCGATCTCCGCGCGCTGCTCGTCGGTGAGCGCGTCGCGCAGGGCACCGGCGTCGATGGTCGCGGTCACGCGCCCTGAGCCCGGGTCGATGCGGACGATCCGGTCGGTCTGCCACACGTTCGCGTAGACGGATCCGTCCTCGGCGCACTCGAGCTCGTTGAGGTTGTCGATCTCACGGCCGTCGACGCGCACGGTCGTGCTGCCGAGCACGTCGAAGGTCGCCGGATCGCGGAACGTCAGGGTGGACGAACCGTCGCTCATCACCAGACGGTCCCCGGCCGCGCACACGCCCCAGCCCTGGCCGTCGTACTCGACGTGGTCGCGGGGAGTCAGCGTGTCGCGGTCGCGGGCGATGGCCACCCCGTCCTTCCAGGTCAGCTGCCACACCGTGTCCCCGGCCACGGTGATGCCCTCACCGAACATGTCGTCGGGAACAGGCACCCGCGTGCGTTCGACGCCGGTGTCGAGGGCCCGCGCCGACAGGTACGACCGGCCGCTCCGGCCCGTGCCCTCGAGCAGTTCGCCGTCGGAGATCTCGAGCCCCTGGGTGAACGCTTCGGGATCGTGCGGCCGGGTCGCGACGATCTCGACGCGCAGCCGGTCGGCGGGCGGACCGGGGTCGGGGACGGGTTCGTCGCCGCACCCGGCGAGGATTCCGGCGGCGAGCAGCGCGGTGGCCGGGGCCAGGACACCGGCGGTTCGGATCGGCCCGGGGAGTTTGCTGCCCTGTCGCGGTCGCACGCTGCCATCATCGCAGTCGTCGGCCGCCGTCCCGGCGGCCAAGGGTCGCGCTCCCGTTCGGGTGCGGCAGAATGGGAGCCGTGAGTGCTGTGTCTTCTGCTGATGCCCCCAGCGCGGAAAGCTCCGCCGAGGCTGTGCGACCTGTCCTCGCCGATGCGGTCGACATCGCCCGCGCGGCTCTCGACGAGCTCGGCGAAGGCGGGATCGGCCCGCATCTGGGTGTGACCGCGGAGAACGACTGCGCGGCCACCCACCGTTTCGTCGCCGACCTGCCCGGTTACCGCGGTTGGCAGTGGGCGGTCGTCGTGGCCGCCGCTCCGGAGTCCGATCACGTCACGGTCAGCGAGCTGGCATTGCTGCCCGGACCCGACGCGCTGATCGCACCCGAATGGCTGCCGTGGAGCGAGCGGATCCGCCCCGGCGACCTCGGCCCCGGCGACCTGCTGGCCCCCGCCCCCGGCGATCCCCGCCTGGTGCCGGGATACGTCGAGACCGGCGACCCCGAGGTCGACGAAACCGCGCTCGAGATCGGTCTCGGCCGTCGTCAGGTCATGAGCCTGGAAGGTCGCCTCGACGCGGCCCAGCGCTGGTTCGAGGCATACGGGCCGGACACCGAGATGGCGAAGGCCGCCCCGTCGACCTGCATGCTGTGCGGGTTCTTCCTGCCGCTCGCCGGGTCGTTGCACGCGGCGTTCGGGGTCTGTGGAAACGAGTTCGCCGCGGACGGGCACGTCGTGCACGCCCAGTACGGCTGCGGTGCCCATTCGGACACCACGCTTCCGACCGGTGCCGGTTCGCCCCGCTTCGACGCGTACGACGACGCGGCGGTGGAGATCATCACGGTCGCCGCCCCGGCAGAGTCGGACACCGCCGCGCCGGCGGAGTCGGGCACCGTCGAGGCCGAAGGGCCCGAGCCGCCCGCCGAGCCGACTGTCACGGAGGAGTCGACGGTCACCGACGAGGCGCCCGCCAGCGAGGAGTCGACGGTCACCGATGAGGTGCCCGCTGCCGAGGAGCCGAGCGCCACCGACGAGGCGCCCGCCGAGGAGCCGACGGTCACCGACGAGGCGACGACCAGCGACGACACCGGCCGGCCGGAACAGACCGACTGACGTGACCCAGGCCGACCCCGCGGACCCGTTCGGTACCGCGGCGCTGCGGGACGGCACGCTGCTCGCGTGGCGGTCGTCGCCCACCCGCCTGCGGGAGGACACCGCCACCGAATCGGACCTCGTCCGTGCCGGCTACCGCGACCGGGTACTCACCGAACTCGCCCAGAACGCAGCCGACGCCGCGACCCGCGCGGGCATCACCGGCGCGATGCGGGTGTGGCTCGGCGACGACGGCCTGCACGTCGCCAACACCGGTTCCCCGCTGGACGGCCCCGGCGTGCAGGCGCTGACAGCGCTGCGGGCGTCCGCAAAAACCGGGGGAGTCGGACGCTTCGGTGTCGGCTTCACCGCCGTTCTCGCGGTCTCCGACGACATCGGGATCCGGTCCCGGACCGGATCGATCCGCTTCTCCGCCGAGCGCACCCGCGCGGTGTTGCGCGAGCACGACCTGACGCCACCGCGGTCCGGAGTGCCGGTCCTGCGCCTGGCGTGGCCCACCGCCGAACCTCCGGTGTCCGGCTTCGACACCGAGATCGTGTTGCGGTTGCGCCCGGATGTCGACGCGCGTGCTCTGCTCGACGGATTCCGCGCCGAGGCTGCGGAACTGCTGCTGGAACTGCCCGCCCTCGGCTCGATCACCATCGGCGACGACGAACTGACCCGCACCCGCACGGACCTCGGCGGCGGCGTCCACGAGATCGTCGTCGGCGAGCACCGCTGGTGGGAGGGCGAAGGACCGCACGCGCGCTGGCTGGTTCCCGTCACCGCCGCCGGGGAGATCACGCCCCTCGGCGACGACGTGCTGCGCGCCCCCACCCGGTCCGACGAGGAGCTGTCGCTGCCCGTCCTCGTCGTCGCCGACGTGCCGATGCAGCCGGACCGGCGACGGCTGCTGCCCGGCGCCCCGCTCGACCGGATCGCCGAGGGCTACGCGCGGTTCGCCGCGGCGCTGCCCGCGGACCAGCGGATCGCGCTGGTGCCGGTGCCCGGGTTCGCGCGCAGCGAGGCCGACGGACTGCTCCGGGAGGCCGTGCTCGCGGAACTGCGCACCCACCCCTGGCTTCCCGCCGCCGCTGGCGGCGACGACCTGGTGCCCGAACGGGCGACGGCGCTGGACGGGCTCACCGACGAACTGGCCGAGGCCCTCGCCGACGTCGTGCCCGGTCTCGTCGCGCCCGCGCTGTGCGGGCCGCGGTACGCGTCGCTGCTCGCCGCGGTGGACGTGCACCGGATCGGCCCGGCCCGGGTCGCCGAACTGCTCGCCGGACTCGACCGCGACCCGCAGTGGTGGCGCCGGTTGTACGACGCGCTCGAGCCGCTCGTCGTGGACGCGGTGGTCGCGGAGGAACTCGCGTCGATTCCGGTGCCGCTGTCGGACGGGCGTCTCGTCACCGGTCCGCGCACCACCGTGCTCGGAGCCGATCTGGGGGTGGACGGCCCGCTCGTGCTGCCGTGGGTGCGGCTGGTGCACCCGGACGCCGCTCACCCGTTGCTCGCGCGGCTCGGGGCCGGCACCGTCACCGCCGTCGATCTGCTGTCGGACCCCGCGCTGTTCGCCGCCGTCGAGGACGTCGACCCCGACGACGACGAAGCCGCCGCGGAACTCGCCGACACGGTGCTGCGGCTCGCCGGGCACGTTCCCGTCGGCTCCCTGCCCCGCGATCTCGGGGCCCTGCTGCTGCCCGACGTCGACGGCGAGCTGGTTCCCGCCGACGAACTGCTCCTGCCCGATGCGCCCCTCGCCGATGTTCTCGTCGACGAATCACCTTTCGGGACAGTCGATTCCAAGGTGATCGACCGGTACGGCGTGGACGCGTTGCGGGCCGTCGGGGTCGGCTGGGGTTTCACCGTGCTGCGCGCGGAATTGCCCACCGGTCCGGACCACGACCTGCCCGACGAGGGGCAGTGGTGGGAGACGGTCGACACCGACCCGGACACCCTCGTCGCGGTCCGCGACCTCGACCTCGTCGACGAAACCCGATGGGCAAGAGCCCTGACGCTGCTCGCCGCGGATCCCGACACCGCCGACGCGCTGGCCGACCGCGACGGGTACACCGCGTGGTGGCTGCGCACCTACGCGGTTCTCGACGGGCAGCCGCTGGGACGATTGCGCGCCCCCGACGACACGACCTTCGAGGGCCTGCTCGATCCGTGCCCGCACCCCGACGCCGACCGGCTGCGGGCGTGCCTGGCGTCGCCGGTCGTCGACAGCACCGCACTGGCCGCGCTGCTGCTCGACCGCCTAGCGGACCCGGACCGTGATCCGGCACCCGCGGTCGTCGCCGCCGCGCACGGTGCCCTCGCCGCCGCGTACGCGTCCGGGGTTCTCGACGTCGCCGCACTGGACCTGCCGGACGCCGTGCGCAGCATCGCCGGGACCGTCGTCGACGCGGCCGACGCGCTCGTGCTCGACCGTCCGTGGCTCGCCGCCGTCGTCCCCGCGGAACGGATCGTGATGGGCACCACGGCAACTGCGGGTGCACTCGCCGAACTGCTCGACCTCCCGCTCGCGTCCGACACGGTGTCCGCCGAACCGACCGGCCCGGGCCGGGCCACCGAATGGTCGCGGGAACCGCAGGCCGTGCTCGCCGCCGCGACCACCGGGGTGCCCCTGCCCCGGGGACCGCTGACCGTTCACGACCGGCTCGTCGTGAGCTGTTCGGGTGCGGTGACGGGGGAGCGCGAGGTGGCCTGGTGGGTGGACCGATCCGGCACCACCCACTGCACGCCCGCCGGGTTCGCCGCCGCCGTGGCGAGCGGTGGTGCCGGGTCGTGAGCGTCGACGTCGCGGTACTCGACTGGATGCTCGGCGTCCGGGAGCCGCCGATCACGACCGCCGTCACCGTCGTCACCCACACCGGCGGCACGGTGGGGGTCACGATCCTCGCGATCGTCGCGACCCTGTTGCTGATGCGTGCGTCGCGGCCGCAGGACGCGCTGCTCGTCGCCGGCGCGGTTCTCACCGGCTGGCCCGTGATGAGCCTGCTCAAGCTGCTGTTCGGTCGTGCCCGGCCGCCGCAGCCGGAGCGGCTGGTGGACCTGTCGACGCACTCGTTCCCGTCCGGCCACGCGATGATGTCGGCGATCCTGGCGGTCACGCTCGCGGCCGTTCTCGCCCGGTCCGCGCGTCCGCAGGGCCCGTGGCGCGCGGCGCTCTACGCCGGTCTCGCCGGCTACACCGTGGCCGTCGGACTCTCCCGCGTCTACCTCGCGGCGCACTGGCTGACCGACGTCGTGGCCGGCTGGATCCTCGGGTCGCTGTGGGCTCTGCTGTGGGTGTGGTTGGTCACGCGGGTGCGGATCCGTCGCTGACGCACCCGGCTCGCGGCCCGATCCGTCAGTTCAGCCCGACCTGTGCCCCGCGCCGGCCGCGGCGCGCGGCGCGCCGCTGAACGAGGAAGAGCGCAGATCCCAGCAGCCCCACCACGATTCCGGCCACGCACACCGGAAGCGCCGCCGACCAGCGGTCTCCGACGACGAGAACGACGACCGTCGCGACGAGCCACGCGACGGTGCCGAGGGCGAGCGCGGGCCGGGGATCGGCGAGGCGTCGGACCTGCGCGGCAACGTCATCTGCGTCTTTCACAATTTGCAGACTAGTAGTTCCGCGCTGCAATAATCTCCCGGTTGCGACTCGAGCAAATCTTCTCCGGAGTGGATATTCGACATGGCCGTAGGCACCGGTTTACTGGACACCTATTTCAAGATCACCGAACGTGGTTCTACGGTGTCCCGGGAAGTCCGCGGCGGTGTGGTCACCTTCGTCGCGATGGCCTACATCGTGGTGCTCAATCCGCTCATCCTCGGTAGCTTCTCGCCCGAGGACGCCACCGCCAAGGTCGACGTGCTCGGCAACATCCTGCCGATCAACCAGGTCGCCGCGGTCACGGCACTCGTCGCCGGACTGATGAGCATCGTGTTCGGCATCATCGCCAACTATCCGTTCGCGCTCGCCGCGGGCCTGGGCATCAACAGTCTGCTCGCGGTGACCATCGCGCCGCAGGTGACGTGGCCGGAGGCGATGGGCCTGGTCGTCATCGACGGCATCATCATCGTGGTCCTCGCACTGACCGGATTCCGGACCGCGGTGTTCAATGCGATTCCGCCGGAACTCAAATCGGCCATCGCCGCCGGCATCGGTGCGTTCATCGCGTTCATCGGCCTCGTCGACGCCGGTTTCGTCCGCCGCATCCCCGACGCCGCCGGCACCACCGTGCCCGTCGGTCTCGGCATCGACGGCTCGATTGCGTCGTGGCCCACCGCGGTGTTCGTCTTCGGTGTGCTGCTGATGGGTGTGCTGGTCGTGCGCAAGGTGCGTGGCGGTCTGCTCATCGGCATCGTGATCACCACGGTGGTCGCGGCGATCGTCGAGGCGCTCACCGACGTCGGGCCGTCGATGGGCACCAACCCGAAGGGCTGGAACCTGAGCACCCCCGAGGTGCCCGGGCAGGTGGCCGGCATGCCCGATCTGAGCCTGGTCGGTGAAGTCGACCTGTTCGGTGCCTTCACCCGCATCGGCGTGATCGCCGCGACGCTGCTCGTGTTCACCCTGGTGCTCGCGAACTTCTTCGACGCGATGGGCACGATGACCGGACTCGGTAAGGAAGCCGGTCTGGTCGACAAGGACGGCAACCTGCCCAACGTGGGCCGCGCCCTCGTCGTCGAGGGCACCGGTGCCATCGTCGGTGGCGCTGCCTCGTCGTCGTCGAACACCGTGTTCGTCGAGTCCGCGTCGGGTATCGCCGACGGCGCCCGCACCGGCCTGGCGAACGTCGTCACCGGTGTGCTGTTCCTCGCCGCGATGTTCCTGACGCCGCTGTACGAGATGGTGCCGATCGAGGCCGCCGCGCCCGCCCTGATCGTGGTGGGCGCCCTGATGATCGGGCAGGTCCGGGACATCGACTTCAGCAAATTCGAGGTCGCGTTGCCGGCGTTCCTGACCATCCTGGTGATGCCGTTCACCTACTCGATCGCCAACGGCATCGGCGTGGGCTTCATCACCTGGGTGGTGATGCACGCGGCGAGCGGGAAAATCCGCACGCTACACCCGCTGATGTGGGTGGTAGCAGCATTGTTCACCGCATATTTCGTGGTGGATCCCATCACCAACGTGCTCACCTAGAACATGTGTCGGTAGTTTCCGTGGCATAACGTATTGTGCTCGCCATGACATCGGAAACACGTGCACTGGCGGGCGATCTCGCCCTGGCTGTCGTGCGCCTGACGCGTCATTTGCGGGGGAGACGCACCGATTCGCGAGTGTCCCTGACCCAGCTGTCGGCCATGTCGACGCTGAGCCAGGATGGAGCGATGACCCCCGGGGCACTTGCCGCGCGTGAGAAGGTCCAGCCACCGTCGATGACACGCGTCATCGCATCACTCAACGATCTCGGTCTGGTGGAGCGCACGCCGCACCCGACCGACGGCCGTCAGATCATCGTCGACCTGTCCGAGGCGGGGCGGGAACTGCTGCGCGACGAGGCGCAGGCACGGGAGGCGTGGCTGACGGAGCGGCTGCAGCAACTCGATCAGAAGAGTCTCGACACGTTGCGCGAGGCGGTGGGCATCCTCACCACGCTCGTCACCGAGGACAAGTAACCACCTGCTCGTCGGTACGGCGGCGGCGACCGTGCCGCACCCGTACCGACGAGACCGACATCACCGCGCTGCGGACGGTCGTCGCCCTGTGACCGGCCGGTCGTCGACGCAGCGCTCCCGGCCGCAGCGGCCTGGCAGCGCGACATTCCGGTGGACCCGGATTCCCTCGCCCCGACGCCTGCACGCGAGGCGTGAACTGGGACAATGGGCGACGTGGTTCACGTCATCGACATCGACGATCCCGCCGACCCACGGCTGGACGATTTCCGCGATCTCAACTCCTCGGATCGCCGCCCCGATCTCCCGGGCGGCAAGGGCCTGGTCATCGCGGAGGGCGTGTTCGTCGTGCAGCGCATGCTCGACTCGCGGTTCACGCCCAACAGCCTGCTCGGCGTCGACCGCCGGCTCGGGGAACTCGCCGACGACCTGCGCGATGTCGACGTGCCGTACTACCGCGCCTCCGCCGAGGTGATGGCCGAGGTGGTCGGGTTCCACCTGAACCGGGGTGTTCTCGCCGCCGCGTCCCGCCCCGAACCCCTCGACCTCGGGGACGTGCTAGAGAAGGCGACGACCGTCGCGGTGCTCGAGGGCGTCAACGATCACGAGAACATCGGCTCGATGTTCCGCAACGCCGCCGGTCTCGGCGTCGACGCCGTGCTCTTCGGCAAGGGCTGCGCCGACCCGCTGTATCGCCGCGCGGTGCGCGTGTCCATGGGCCACGTGCTGCGTGTGCCGTTCGCGCACCTGCCGAACTGGCCGCACGACCTCGATCTGCTGCGCGGTCGCGGTTTCCAGTTGATCTCGCTCACGCCGAACCCTCGGGCTGTTACCCTCGCCGAAGCGATGACGGGGGAGAAGGTGGCTTTGTTGCTCGGTGCCGAAGGTCCGGGACTGACCGAGCACGCGATGCGTGCCACCGACGTGCGAGCGCGTATCCCCATGGCGCCGGGCACCGATTCGCTCAATGTCGCGACCGCTGCCGCCATGGCGTTCTACGAGCGGGTGCGGATCCCGAGATGACTCGCTCCGCTCCCTCGGCAACCCCGTGGGCAACCGGTCTGACCCTCACGGCGTTCGCGCTCATCGTGACCGTCGTGACGGTCGTCGCGTTCGGTTCGGTGCTGGTGGGCATCAGTCCGGTGCTCGCCTTCGGGGTCAACCTGGTCGCCGGTGCGGGTGCCGCCCCGACCTTGTGGGTGTGGAGCCGGATTCCGTTGTGGCGCTGGGTGGCTGTGGGTGTCGCCGCGGGCATTCCCCTCGGCTGGCTGATCCTGCTGACGTCGTTGTGATCTCCGGTTCGGCCGTCAGCGGAGGAGTCCCCACCAGCGACGTCGCCGTCGTTCCGGCGGTGGAGTGAAATCCGTTGCGGGCGGCGGTGTCTCGCCGTCGCGGTAGAGACCGAACCGCCAGACCTCGATGTCGGCCGGATCCGGCTCTCCGGATTCGCGGCCGATGTACCGGAATCCGAGCCAGGCCGCGTTGGCGGTCTCGACGAGACGGCGCGGATGGAACGGCAGTGCCTGCGGGGGAGGGGTGACATCGACGGGCCAGCGCACGGGATGGTCACCGGCCCAGAACGGTCGTTCCCACACGAACGGCACGCCGTGATCCTCGAAGATGTCGACGGTCGTCGCGCTGAACGCGCGTCGCAGTTCCCCGTGGTGCCACTGCGCGAACGCCCCCAGAGCCCGCGGCGGATCCGACCGGATCACGTAGGTGTGCTCGGAACCCAGTGTGTGCGTCCAGGTTTCGGGCGTCTCCGAGGGCTGCTGCGGCAGGTCGGGGCTGCACACCACCGTGACACCCGGATAGCTGCCCACGTACACCCGGTCCCGCTCGGTGCACGCGGCGGCCTCCACCAGCGGAACCCGTTCCAGCGGAACCGAATTCAGATCCGGATAGAGTCGCCCCACGAGCGCATGCGCGGAATCGCGGTCCGGGCGGGCGGAGCACAACACCGTGGCCGGTTCGGGGGCGTCGACGTACCAGAGAGTCGAGACGGACGCCGCCATCGGGACGGTCCTCAGGCGCGTCCGTTGCTGCGCACGCCGAGGAGCACGTCGTCCCAGGACGGCAGCGCGGGCTTGCCGCGCTTGTCCTTGCCCGACGTGTGTTGCGGTGCCAGCTTGGGCTGCGGATCGTCCTCGGAAACGGATTCGGCCTCGGCGTCCTCGTCGGAGTCGACGACCGGGGCCTCGGCCTCGGCAGTGACCTGCTGCTCGGCCGGCTCCGGCTCCGCTCGATCCAGGGTGATCGGCTCCGCGGCGGCCGACGCCCGCTCGCCCACCGTGTCGGTGTCGAGGGTGTCGTCGACGTCCCGAGCCGAGTACACCGGCGTCAGATACCGCAGTGGCCGGGCGCAGTCCGGATCGACGAGGTCGCTCGCGATGTCGTCGAGCGCGACGATCGTGCCGCCGTGCGCGTCGGGCTGATACCGCCAGTGCGCACTGTTGGTGGACCGTCCCGCGTTCCACTGCAGCTGCGCGACCCAGTGGCCGTCGTCGTCGCGCCACGCGTCCCAGGTCGCGGCGTCGATGTTGTGACCGCGGGTGCGGAAGGCCTGCGTGACGATCTCGAGCAGGGTTTCGACCGCGGGGCCGTCCGGCCGGACCGGGTGACCCTGCTGCGCCATCTCCGCGGCCCGTGACCGCTCGAGCAGCACCGGGTAGGCGAAACGCTCGACCTTCGCCATCGGAATGCCGGCTTCCTCGGCGACCTGCTCCACGGATGCGCCGCTGCGGATCCGGGCCTGGATCTCGCGGGGGCGGAGCTGGCTGTTGGTCTCGATCTGGATCTGGCCGAGACGCGCGAGGTCGCCGCGGGCGGCGGCGCGCAGGGTGTCGTCGACAGGGATGCGGAACTTGTCGCCGGTCGCGGGATCCGCGAGCACGACGTGGGAACCGTCGGGCTCGAGGCCGACCACTCGAAGCTCTCGCACCATGACCTCCTCGCGCCGGTTCGCGACTGACCCGCCCGACTGTAACGGAACGGTGGGGGCGGTGAGGTCAGGACACGCCGCGCCACGCCCGGCGGGTTGTCGTGCAACCTCCCCCGGGACGCGCTATGGTGCTGGGTTCACACGAAGTCTCGACCAGGAGTCGAGAGTTTCACCCGGGCCGGAAACAGCGGAGGACCGGACCCAGCGGGCCCGGTCCTCCACCGTCACGTGAAACTCAGAGCTGGCCGACGACCCAGTCGATGCACTTGGTGAGCTGGGTGACGTCCTCGGGATCGATCGCCGGGAACATGCCGATGCGCAGCTGGTTGCGGCCCAGCTTGCGGTACGGCTCGGTGTCGACGATGCCGTTGGCGCGCAGGATCTTCGCGACCGCCGCGGCATCCACCGAGTCGACGAAGTCGACGGTGCCGACGACCTGCGAGCGGTAGGCCGGATCGGCGACGAACGGCGTCGCGTACTCCGAAGCCTCGGCCCACTCGTACAGGCGCGACGACGAATCCTTGGTGCGCGCGGTGGTCCACTCCAGACCACCGTTGTTGTTCATCCACTCGATCTGGTCGGCGAACATCAGCAGCGTCGCGAGCGCCGGGGTGTTGTATGTCTGGTCCTTGACCGAGTTGTCGATCGCGATCGGCAGCGACAGGAACTCGGGCGTGAAGCGGCCCGACTCCTTGATCTCGGCGACGCGCTCGAGCGCGGCCGGGCTCATCAGCGCCACCCACAGCCCACCGTCGGCCGCGAAGCACTTCTGCGGCGCGAAGTAGTAGGCGTCGACGTCGGCGATGTTCACCGGCAGACCACCGGCACCCGAGGTCGCGTCGATCGCGATGAGGGCCTTCTCCGAACCCGCCGGGCGGGAAACCGGGACCGCGACACCGGTCGAGGTCTCGTTGTGCGCCCAGCCGATCAGGTCGACGTCGGGGTCGGCGACGATCTCCGGAGCCGAACCCGGCTCGGCCGACACGACGACCGGATCGCCGATGAACGGGTTCTTCTTCGCCACCGACGCGAACTTCGACGAGAACTCGCCGTACGTGAAGTGCTGCGAACGCTCGCGGATCAGACCGAACGCGGCGGCGTCCCAGAACGCGGTCGACCCGCCGTTGCCGAGGACGACCTCGTAGCCCTCGGGCAGCGAGAACAGGTCGCGCAGGCCGCCTCGCACCCGCGCGACGACGTCCTTGACCGGCTTCTGGCGGTGGCTGGTACCGAACACCGAGGCGCCGACGTCGACCAGCGACTGCAGCTGTTCGGGGCGAACCTTGGAGGGGCCACAGCCGAAGCGGCCGTCTGCGGGCTTGAGGTCGGCGGGAATGATCGGTGAAGCGTCAGCCATCGGAATGCGTGTCCTAAGCGTCGAGGGACAGGTGCACAGGTAGTCTAGACCGCCCGTGTCACCGGCCCCGACACCGCATTTGCGTCCGATCCGGCCGGGGCCCCTCCGATTCGCCCGAAGACTGCCGGGTCAGCTGTGTGCGATGGTGTCCCAGCCTTCGACGCTCTCGGGGGAGCGCGGATCCGGTCCCGTGTAGATCGCGGCCGGTCGCACGAGCTTCCCGAGGCGCTTCTGCTCGAGGATGTGCGCGCACCAGCCGGCGGTACGGCCGCAGGTGAACATCGCGGGCATCATCGCGGCCGGGACCTCGGCGAAGTCGAGGATCACCGCGGCCCAGAACTCGACGTTGGTCTCGATGGCCCGGTCGGGGCGGCGTTCGCGCAGTTCGGCGAGCGCGGCCTGCTCGAGCGCGGCGGCGACCTCGAAGCGCGGGGCGTTCAGGCGCTGGGCGGTGTTGCGCAGCACCCGGGCCCGCGGATCCTCGGCGCGGTAGACGCGGTGCCCGAAGCCCATGAGCTTTTCCTTGCGGTCGAGGATGCCCTTGACCAGCGCGCGGGCGTCGCCGGTGCGTTCGGTCTCCTCGATCATCGGCAGCACCCGGGCGGGGGCGCCGCCGTGCAGCGGTCCGGACATCGCGCCGACCGCGCCGGACAGGGCCGCGGCGGCGTCGGCGCCGGTGGAGGCGATGACGCGCGCGGTGAACGTGGAGGCGTTCATGCCGTGCTCGGCGGCGGAGACCCAGTAGGCGTCGATGGCGGCGGTGTGCGCCGGGTCCGGCTCGCCCTTCCAGCGGACCATGAAGCGTTCGGTGACGGTCTTGGCCTCGTCGATGCGCTTCTGCGGGACCGCGGGCTGGTAGATGCCGCGGGCGGACTGGGCGACGTAGGACAGCGCCATCACCGCGGCGCGGGCGAGGTTGTCGCGGGCGGTGTCGTCGTCGATGTCGAGCAGCGGCTGGAATCCCCAGATGGGGGCGAGCATGGCCAGGCCGGCCTGGACGTCGACGCGGACGTCGCCGGTGTGGATCGGGAGGGGGAACGGTTCGGCCGGGTGCAGGCCGCGACCGAACTTGCCGTCGACGAGCAGTGCCCACACGTCTCCGAAGGTGACACCACGCTCGACGAGGTCCTCGATGTCGACACCGCGGTATCGCAGTGCGCCGCCGTCCTTGTCGGGTTCGGCGATGTCACTGGTGAAGGCAACGACGCCTTCGAGGCCGGCAACGAAATCCTCGGGTACTGACGCGCGCGATGCCACGGTGGACTCTCCTTGTTTTCGTGCGGCCCGGTCCGGGTCGCACTGCTTGTGAGGCGAGGCGCCGGAATGTGATGGGCACCCCACCGCTGTCGTCGAACAAGACTGTAGACCTCCCCGCTGCAGGTCGGACCCGCAGTCTCCGGAGTAGCGTCTTCGCCCGTGTCGTCAGATCCGCAGAACCGACCCCGGCGTCCCGGGGAACTCGCCGCGATGCGCGTCGACTACGCGAAGGCCGGCCCCGAAGGGGCCGCGTCCGTCGACGCCGACCTCGAACCCGAAGACCTCGCCGGCGGCTGGCTGTCGCTGCTGAGGCGGTGGCTCGCCGACGCGATCGCCGCCGAGGTACCGGAACCGAACGCCATGGTGCTCGGCACGGTCGACGAGGACGGCCGCCCGGTGACCCGCACCGTGCTGTGCAAGGACATCGACGCGGACGGCGTCACCTTCTTCACCAACTACGAGTCGAACAAGGGCCGTCAGCTCGCGGCGCGGCCGTACGCGTCCGCGACGTTCGCGTGGCTTCCCGTGCACCGGCAGGTCACCGTGCGGGGACCGGTCACGCGAGTGTCGGCGGAGGAGACCGCCGAGTACTGGCACACCCGGCCGCGTGGTTCGCGGCTCGGCGCGTGGGCGTCGCGGCAGTCGCAGCCGATCGAGTCCCGGGTCGCGCTCGAACAGGCCATGATCGAGGTCGGAGAACGCTACGGCGTCGACGAGGACATCCCGGTCCCGCCGTTCTGGGGTGGCCTGCGGATCACCCCCGAGTCCGTCGAGTTCTGGCAGGGTCGTCCCAACCGCCTCCACAACCGCGTCCTCACCCGGCTCGTCGACGGGCAGTGGTCGACAGTTCGGCTCCAGCCGTGAAGCGCCTGCTCGCCGACACCACCCCGCTGCGCGACCCCGCCTACCGGCGGCTGTGGTCGGCGGGGGTCGTCACCACGATCGGCGCCCAACTCGGTGTGGTCGCGGTGCCGCAGCAGATCTACGAGATCACCCGCAGTTCCGCCTACGTCGGCCTGACCGGTGTGTTCGGGCTGGTCCCGCTGGTGGTGTTCGGTTTGTGGGGCGGGGCGCTGGCCGATGTCATGGACCGGCGACGGCTGCTGACCATCACCACGACCGGTCTCGGCGTGACGGCGCTGCTGCTGTGGGCGCAGGCCGCCGCGGGACTGAACAACGTGTGGTTGCTGCTCGGGCTGTTCGCGGTGCAGCAGGCGTTCTTCGCGGTCAATCAGCCGACGCGGTCCGCGATCATCCCGCGGCTGCTGCCACCGGGGCAGATCGCGGCCGCGACCTCGCTGAACATGACGGTGATGCAGTTCGGGGCGATCGCCGGACCGCTGCTCGCCGGGGTTCTCATCCCGGTACTGGGGCTGTCCGCGCTGTATCTGCTCGACGCCGTCGCGCTGCTCGCCACGCTGTGGGCGGTGGTGCGGCTGCCGGCGATCCCGCCGCTCGGGGAGACCACGAAGGCCGGGCTGCGCGCGGTTTTCGACGGATTCCGGTACCTGTCGACGCAGAAGATCCTGCTCGCCTCGTTCGTGGTCGACATCGTCGCGATGGTCTTCGGCATGGCCCGTGCCCTGTTCCCGCAGATTGCGCACGAGTCGTTCGGCGACCCGGTGTCCGGCGGCTTCGCCCTCGGCCTGCTGTTCGCGGCGATGTCCGTCGGCGCGGTGCTCGGCGGCGTGTTCTCCGGCTGGCTGCCGCGGGTGCGCCGGCAGGGGCTCGCGGTGATCGTGTGCATCGCACTGTGGGGTGTCGCGATGATCGGTTTCGGTGTCACCGTCGCGTTCGCCGAGCCCGGTGACGGTCCCGTGTTGCTCTGGATCGCGTTGGCGTTCCTGGCATTCGGCGGTGCCGTCGACATGGTGTCGGCGGCGTTCCGCTCGACGATGCTCCAGACCGTCGCGACCGACGAGATGCGTGGCCGGCTGCAGGGTGTGTTCATCGTGGTCGTCGCCGGGGGACCGCGCATCGGCGACGTCGCGCACGGTGTCGCCGCGGCGGCGGTCGGCACCGCGGTCGCGGCTGCCGGCGGTGGGGTGCTCGTCGTGATCGGCACCGCGCTCTGTGTGCTCGCGTTCCCCGCGTTCGTGCGGTTCCGGGTCGCGAAAGAGGTCGTGAGGGTGTCGTAGGCGCCGGTGTGTACTTGTGGCGGTCCCGACCGCCACAACGACACACGGGCGCGGAGGCGCCGATTCGGTGGTGTGGATCGTCGCGGCCGTGGAAACTGTGGGCATGTCCGATCCGAGGGATTTCGGTATCCAGGGGAACGGGTACCGGGCTGTGGTGTCCAGTGCAGGTGGTGCGCTGCGTCTGCTCGAACACGAGGCGCCCGACGGCGCCTACGCGCTCACCGAGAGCTGGCCGGCCGGGGAGCGGCCACCGCTGTACAGCGGTGTCGTGCTCGCCCCGTGGCCGGGCCGGGTCCGCGACGGCCACTTCTTCTTCGACGGCATCGAACACCAACTCGCCGTGACCGATCCGGAGCACGGCGCGGCGCTGCACGGGTTCGCATGGGCGAGCTATTGGGAGTTGTTGTCGCACAGCGAGAATCGGGTCGTGCAGGCGCTCGAGGTCGGACTGCACAAGGGCTGGCCGTACCAGTTGCGGCTCACCGTCACCCACGAACTGGGGCCGGCCGGGCTGACAGTCACCCACACCACGACCAACATCGGCGGCTATCACGCGCCCTTCGGTCTGGGTGCGCATCCGTACCTGCGGGCCGGCGACTCCGACCTCGACGACTGCACGCTGCAGATCGCCGCCGGCACGCGGCTGCCCGTCGACCCGGAGCGGTCCCTGCCGAACGCGTACTCGCAGCCCGTCGCCGACAGCGATTACGACTTCACCTCTCCGCGGTCGCTGCGCGGCGTCACGCTCGACGCCCCCTTCAGCGCGCTCGACGAGGACGTCGACGGACGGGTCCGGCACGACCTGCTCGGCCCGGACGGTCGCGGCGTGCGGTTGTGGACCGGCCCGGGCTTCGGGTGGGTGCACGCGTCGATCGCCGACGACTATCCGGGCCGCGGCCGTGCCCTCGCGCTCGCGCCGGCGACGTGCCCGCCGGACGCGTTCAATCTGGGCATCGACATCGTCGTGTTGCAGCCCGGCGAGACGTGGACCGGTCAGTGGGGGCTGAGCGCCCTGGTCTGACGGGGCCGAGTGCCCCGGTCCGACGGGGGTCGAGCGCCCTGGGTGTGACCGTTGTACCGGTGCGGTGCACATTCGGCCGGACACGCCGGGGGTGCCTCACCGCGCGCGATCCGGTATCGTGATATCGATTTGCGTGGAGTGTTGTCGCAGGTGAGCGGCATTCACGTCCGTCGGTGTGCGCCGATCGCCGGGCACGACGAGGGTTCGCCTCCGCTTCGCATGGGTAGCCGTCCCGGGACTTTCGACCGACCCTCCCTGGGCGCCCGCCCCGGCCAGCGGCTAGGTTCTACGTGAATGTTCGGAAGTTTCTCGTAGGTCTGAGCTTGAGAGGGATCCTTCGTGCCCGCTGAGAATGACACAAACCCCACCCTCAGCTACCCCGGTGGCGAGCACAAAATGTCGATCGCCAAGGCGACGGAAGGCAATGACGGTATCGAGCTGGGCAAGCTCCTTGCTGCAACCGGGTACACCACCCTTGACCCCGGTTTCGTCAACACTGCCTCCACCACCTCGGCGATCACGTACATCGACGGTGAGAAGGGCATCCTGCGGTACCGCGGATACCCCATCGAGCAGCTCGCGGAACGGTCGACGTTCATCGAGGTCAGCTACCTGCTGATCTACGGTGAGCTGCCGACCTCGGAGCAGCTCGAGGTCTTCACCGACAAGATCCGCCGGCACACGCTGCTGCACGAGGATCTCAAGCGCTTCTTCGACGGCTTCCCGCGCAACGCGCACCCGATGCCGGTCGTCTCGAGCGCCGTCAACGCCCTGTCGGCGTACTACCAGGACGCCCTCGACCCGGACGACCCGGAGCAGGTCGAGCTGTCGACGATCCGCCTCATGGCGAAGCTCCCGACCATCGCGGCCTACGCCTACAAGAAGTCCGTCGGCCAGCCGTTCCTGTACCCGGACAACTCGCTGTCGCTGGTCGAGAACTTCCTGCGTATGACGTTCGGGTTCCCGGCCGAGCCGTACGAGATCGATCCCGAGATCGCGCAGGCTCTCGACATGCTGCTGATCCTGCACGCCGACCACGAGCAGAACTGCTCCACGTCGACGGTGCGTCTGGTCGGTTCGTCCGACGCCAACCTGTTCACCTCGATCTCCGGTGGCATCAACGCGCTGTGGGGCCCGCTGCACGGCGGCGCCAACCAGGCCGTGCTCGAGATGCTCGACAAGATCAAGGCCTCCGGCGGCGACGTCAACGAGTTCGTCCGCAAGGTCAAGAACAAGGAAGACGGCGTGAAGCTCATGGGCTTCGGTCACCGCGTCTACCGCAACTACGATCCGCGTGCCGCGATCGTGAAGAAGACCGCCGACTCGATCCTCTCCAAGCTGGGCGCGGGCGACGAACTGCTCGAGATCGCCATGAAGCTCGAGGAAGCCGCGCTCACCGACGAGTACTTCATCGAGCGCAAGCTGTACCCGAACGTCGACTTCTACACCGGTCTCATCTACCGGGCGATGGGCTTCCCGGACCGCATGTTCACCGTGCTGTTCGCGCTCGGCCGCCTGCCCGGCTGGATCGCGCACTGGCGTGAGATGCACTCGGATCCGACCCTGAAGATCGGCCGCCCGCGCCAGATCTACACCGGCTACACCGAGCGCGCCTACACCGCCCTCGACGCGCGCTGACGCGCGTCCGAACGCAACCTCGACGAGGAGAACACGCATGAGCAAGCCGGAGATCGAGTTCCAGGACGGTCCCGCACCCACCGAGCTGGTCATCAAGGACCTCACGGTCGGTGACGGTGCCGAGGCCACCCCCGGCGCGAAGGTCGAGGTTCACTACGTCGGTGTCGAGTTCGACACCGGCGAGGAGTTCGATTCGTCGTGGAACCGCGGTGAGTCCATCACCTTCCCGCTGGCCGGCCTGATCGCCGGGTGGCAGGAAGGCATCCCGGGCATGAAGGTCGGCGGCCGTCGTCAGCTGACGATCCCGCCGGAGCTCGCCTACGGCCCGGCCGGATCCGGCCACCGGCTCTCGGGCAAGACGCTGGTGTTCGTCATCGACCTGCTCGATGTGAAGGTGCCGCCGGCGGTGCCGGTCGTCGAACCGGCCACCGGTCCGGCCCCGACCGAACTGGTCGTCGAGGACATCACCGTCGGTGACGGTGCCGAGGCGCAGCCCGGCGCGGTCGTGGACGTGCACTACCACGGCGTCGAGTACGACACGAACGACGTGTTCGACTCGTCGTTCAGCCGCGGCGAGTCCGTGAAGTTCCCGCTCGGGCGTCTGATCCCGGGCTGGCAGGAAGGCATCCCCGGCATGAAGGTCGGTGGCCGCCGCAAGCTCACGGTCCCGCCGGAGCTCGCGTACGGTCCCGCCGGTTCCGGGCATCCGCTCGGCGGCAAGACGCTGGTGTTCATCATCGATCTGCTGGGCACCAACTAGATCGATCCACGACGACGCCCCGCATCGCTCGCGATGCGGGGCGTCGTGCTTTCTCACCGATCCCGGTCCCGTTCCCGGACGAGGGTGGCCGTGGCGACGTCGCCGCTCCGGTAGGTGTTGCCGTTGGTGGTGAAGCGCCACAGTCCGTCGTCGCACCGCAGCCCGTCGAGCCGGGTCCCCGGAGACTTCTCGTCGATGCGGATGATGTTCCCGTGCTCGTCGACGAGCGCGACGTCGCAGCGACCGTCCTCGCTCCGGTGCATCGAGTCGGCGCCGGCGGTGCCCGCGAACCCGAGCAGCAACGGCGCGGTCATCATCATGGCGGCAATCAGCTTGCGGCTCTTCGACATTCGGTCCTCCGTGGACGATCGGGTGGTCTGATGCGTCCATCGTGCTCGCGGCCGGCGCCGCGGCGAACCCACCCGAGGTGTGGACCCGGCTCACCCCTGCGGGTTCGCGATCCTCACCGTCAGCCGCGCTCCGCCGAGCGGTGAGTCCTCGAGACGTGCCGTCCCGCCGTGCAGCGCCGCCTGCTGCGCGACCAGTGTGAGCCCGAGCCCGGAACCGGTGCGGGATGCGCCCGTGCCGCGCCGGAACCGTTCGAACACGACCTCCCGCTCCTCGGCGGGCACACCGGTGCCGTCGTCGTCGACGGTGAGCACCGTGTCGGGGCCGTCCGGGGTGACCGTCAGCCGGACGTGGCGGGCGCCGCCGTGCCGGACCGCGTTGGCGATCGCATTGTCGACGACGAGCCGGAGGCCCCCGGGCAGTGCCGGCACGAGACGACCGGGTTCCCCGTCGACCTCCACCGTCAGGCCCGGATACCGGCCGCGCGCCTCGGCGGCGGCCGCATCGCAGATCTCCACCGGATCGGTGTCGACGAAATCGTCGGTGCTCGACAGGTCGCCGCGGGCGAGACGTTCGAGATCGTCGAGGGTCGACTCCACCCGGCCCTGGGTGCGGACGAGGTCGCCGAGGATCTCGGTACGGTCGGCGGCGGCGAGGTCGTGGGTCGAGAGCACCTCGAGGTCGGTGCGCATCGCCGTCAGCGGTGTCCGCAGTTCGTGGGCCGCGGCGGCCGCGAAGTCCCGCGCGGTTGCGAGCGCCGCGTCGGTGGCGGCCTGGGCATATGCCACGTCGGCGAGCATCGCCCCGGCGGCGGCCGCGAGTTCGTCGGCCTCGCGGACACCGGATCTGCGGGGCGCGAGATCCGGATCCCGGAAGGCGATCCGGCCCGTGAGATCCACCAGCGGCCGCACCGCGCGGCCCCCGAACACCCAGCCGAGACCGGTGGCGACCGCGATCGCGCACAGCCCGGCGACGGCCAGCTGCCGGTGCTGCGCGGTCGTGACGTCCTGTGCCTCCGCGTACGGAACGGCGACCGACAGGCGGCCGCGCGTCGCCTCGACCGGTGCGGTGACGGCGCGGTAGGGAACATCGCCGACCGTGACGGTGTGGGCCCCGAGGTCGAGTTCGGGGAGCTGCGTCGGGGTGCTGCTGCGGACGTGGCCGTCCTTTTCGGCGCGGATCGTCACCGCGAACGCGCCGGCGTCGCCGAGCGCGGGCAGGAACAATCCGGCGGTCCCGGCGTTGGCGACGAGAACCTGCGCGGCGGTGTCGAGGCGGCGATCGAGCTGGGCGAGGTTGTTGCGGTCGATCTCGATCGCGACGAGCACGCCGAGCACGCCGACGACCACGGTCGTGCCCAGCGCCGTTGCTGCCGCAACCCGCGCTCGAAGTGAAAAACGGTGTGGCATCACGGTTCTCGCATCACGAATCCGACTCCGCGCACGGTGTGCACGAGTCGGGGTGCGCCGCCGGCCTCGAGCTTGCGGCGCAGGTATCCGACGAACACGTCCACGACGTTCGTGTCGGAGTCGAAGTCGTAGCCCCACACCAGCGACAGCAGCCGCTCGCGGGTCAGCACGATCCCGGCGTTGCGTGCCAGCACCTCGAGCAGCTCGAACTCGCGTTTGGTCAGTTCGACCGGCACCCCGGCGAGGTGCACGCGACGACCGGCAGGGTCGAGTTCGAGGTCGCCGACCCGCACGGTCGCCGAGGGTGCGCCACCCCGCCCGCGTCGCAGCATCGCCTTGATCCGCGCAACCAGTTCGGCGAGCACGAACGGTTTGGTGAGGTAGTCGTCGGCGCCGGCTTCGAGACCGGCGATGCGGTCGTCGACGGCACTGCGGGCGCTGAGCACGCAGATCGGGATGTCGTCACCCGCCTCGCGCAGCGCGGTCACCACGCCGGTGCCGTCGAGGACCGGCATGTTCATGTCCAGGACCATCGCGTCGGGCCGCTGCTGCTCGACGACCGCGAGCGCGTCGCGACCGTCCGTGGCGGTCAGGACCGCGAAACCGGACAGGCGCAGTCCGCGGCGCAGCGACGCGAGCACGTCCTCGTCGTCGTCGACGACCAGGACGGTGGCGTGGGCGCTCATGTGGGCATTGTGCCCTGTGCGTTCGCACCCGGGGCGGCGCCGAGCATCGACAGCACCAGCGCGACGTAGTTGCCGGCGAGCGCGTCGATGTCCATGCGGCCGGGCTGGTACCAGCGGGAGACGTCGATGCCGAGCGAGAGGATCGCCAGCGCCGCGGTGGGGACGTCGCCGACGGTGAACGCACCCGAGTCGACGCCGCGCTGGATCTCCCCGCGGATCACCGCGTCGGTCGCCCGCCGGATCTCGGCGATCTCCCGGTAGTGCTCGTCGGTGAGGGCGTGCAGTTCGTACTGGGCGACGCGGCACATCGTGTGGTGTTCGGCGTGGATGCGCACGAACCGGTCGACGATCGCGCGGATCCGCTCGACGGGTGTCTCCGCGCCGGCGGCGGCCGCGGTGATCGAGTCGAGGACGAACCGGTGCCCGATGCGGCTCGCCTCGAACAGCACCTCCTCCTTGGAGGGGAAGTGCACGTAGAGCGCGGCGGGGCTCAGTCCTGCGCCGACCGAGATGTCGCGGGTGGTCGTGGCGTGGTAGCCGCGCCGGGCGAACGAGTCCACGGCCGACAGCACGAGGCGCCGCGCGACGTCGGACTTGACGCCGGTCAGGGCGGCGGGGTCGCCGGGTCCGGCGGTGGTGGCGGTGCTGTCGGTCATGGTTGTCCGTCCTGGTCGATCGGGGTGCTCGTTGACATCATGCACCGTCACCGGTTTACTAAGTGAGCGCTTAGTCGTCCTGAAAGGATAGCCATGCCCGCTCCCGTCCTGTCCCGGCGTGACCTCGACTTCCTGCTGTACGACTGGCTCGACGTCGTGTCGCTGACCGGCCGCCCCTACTTCGCCGAGCACTCCCGCGAGACGTTCGACGGCATCCTCGACCTCAGCGCCGACCTCGCCACCAAGCATTTCGCCACGCACAACAAGAAGGCCGACGCCGAGGAACCGCGCATCGGCGAGGACGGGCGCGTCGAGATGATCCCCGAGGTCAAGGAGGCGCTCGACCAGTTCTCCAAGGCCGGGCTGCTCTCCGCGAGCTTCGACGAGTCGCTCGGTGGCATGCAGCTGCCGGTGACCGTGCTGCGCGCGGCGATGGCGTGGTTCCAGGCCGCGAACGCCGGGACCTCCGCGTACCCCTTCCTCACCGTCGGCAACGCCAACGTCATCGCCACCCACGGCACCGAGGAGCAGGTCGCGACGTACGTTCCGTCGCTGCTCGAGGGCCGGTTCTTCGGCACCATGTGCCTGTCCGAGCCGCAGGCCGGCTCGTCGCTCGCCGACATCACCACCAAGGCGATCCCCCAGGACGACGGCACCTACCGCCTGACCGGCACCAAGATGTGGATCTCCGGCGGCGACCACGAGCTGACCGAGAACATCGTGCACCTGGTGCTCGCGAAGATCCCCGGCGGACCGGCCGGCGTCAAGGGCATCTCGCTGTTCATCGTCCCGAAGTTCCTCGTGAACGCCGACGGCACGCTCGGCGAACGCAACGACGTCGCCCTCGTGGGCCTGAACCACAAGATGGGCAACCGCGGCACCACCAACACGCTGCTGAACTTCGGCGACGGCTCCTTCACCCCGGGCGGGCGCGAGGGGGCGGTCGGGTACCTGCTCGGCGAGGCCAACAAGGGCCTGTCGTACATGTTCCTGCTGATGAACGAGGCGCGCATCGGCGTCGGATTCCTCGCGACCGCCCTCGGCTACACCGGGTACCTGCAGTCGCTCGAGTACGCGCGCACCCGCACGCAGGGCCGTCCGCTCGCCGAGAAGGACCCGGCCTCCGCGCAGGTGCCGCTCATCGAGCATGCCGATGTCCGCCGCATGCTGCTCGCGCAGAAGGCGTACGTCGAAGGTGCCCTCGCGCTCGGGCTGTACTGCTCCAAGCTCGTCGACGAGGAGCGCAGCGCCGCGGACGCCGAGGCCCGCGACCGCGCCGGCCTGCTGCTCGACGTGCTCACCCCGATCGCCAAGTCGTGGCCGTCGCAGTGGTGCCTCGAGGCGAACAGTCTCGCGATCCAGGTACACGGCGGCTACGGCTACACCCGCGAGTTCGACGTCGAGCAGTTCTACCGCGACAACCGACTCAACCAGATCCACGAGGGCACCCACGGCATCCAGGGCCTGGACCTGCTCGGCCGCAAGGTGATCATGAAGGGCGGTGCCGGTCTGGCGCTGCTGGGCGAGACCATCGCCGCGACCGTCGCGAAGGCGCGGGCCGCCGGTGGCGCAGCCGCCGAGTACGCGCAAGAGCTCGAGGCGGCCGTCGTGCGTGTCGGTACCACCACGGCGAAGCTGTGGGCGGGCCGCGATCCCGAACTGGCGCTGGCGAACTCGTCGGTCTACCTGGAAGCGGTCGGACACGTCGTGGTCGCGTGGATCTGGCTCGAACAGCTCCTCGCCGTCGGCGACCGCGAGGGCGCCTTCTTCGACGGCAAGCGCGCTGCCGCCCGGTACTTCTACCGCTTCGAGATGCCGAAGACCGGCCCGCAGTTCGATCTGCTCGACAGCCTGGACCGCACCACGCTCGACGTCTCGCCCGAGGTGTTCTGAGCAATCACCATGTCACGGTGAGCGATTCGCCGACCGGGAGCGCATGCCACCGGTCGGCGTAGTCGTCGAGTCGTCCGACGATCTGCTCGACGACGGGTGGAATCTCGTTGCGGGTGACGTACGCGGGCAAGGTTTTCGCGAACCCGCGTCGCACCTCCCACACCGGAACGGCGATTCCCGCCAGTTCCTCCGATCGGGTCATGTCCTTCTTCGCCCGATCGGAGCGCTTGGCGCCCTTGGACTTCCGGTGACGGGCGGCTTTCGCCCGCTCGGCGGGATCGGCCGGCCAGAACAGACCGTTGTCGCCCGCCGCGAGCTGCCCGAACACCCCGAGTTCGATCCCGGCCACCTGTTCGACGAGCAGGTGCACCAGATCGTGCGGCAGATAGGGATGACCGCCGGGACCGTTGCGCGGAGCCAGCGACGCACCGGTTCCGCGGTGCACGGCGATGTCGTAGCTCGTACCGGGACCCTTGGTGAACACAACCTGCATGTTCGTACGGTAGATGCCGCGTGCACCCGCACGCACCCGAATTACCGACGGTCAGGCGGAGGCGCGGTCCACCAGCAACGTCAGGGCGTGACGCACCGTCTTCTCCAGCACCTTCTCCGGATCGCCCTCGAAGTACCGCTCCTCGTAACGGGTGCCGCCCGGTCCGGTCGTCGCGAAACACACTGTCCCCGGCGGACGTCCGTCCTGCGGGTCGGGTCCACCGGCTCCGGTGACGGCGACGACGAGATCGGCGTCCAGCAGCCGCGCCGTATGCTCGGCCATCGCCCGCGCCGCCGCCTCGCACACCACGGGACCCTCGGGTACCTTCAGCAGACCGTGCTTGACGGACCGTGAATACGCGACGATGCCGCCGCGGAACCATTCCGAGCTGCCCTGCCCGGCGCCGAGCCGCGAGGCTATCGCCCCGGACGTCAGCGACTCCGCGCACGCCACCGTGTACCCGTGGGCGTCCATGAGGTCGGCGAGCCGCTCGACCAGCTCCTCGGACTGCCGCGTGCCGTCCGCCACGTCACTCATTCGAGTCCCCTTCCCGGTGATCGGACCGGACCCACCGGCCCAGCAGTGTTCCGTCGTCGTCGGCCAGCAGGTGCTCGCGTCGCATCGACGTCGGCGCCGACACCGGGGCGGTCGCGATGCGACCCGCCGAACCGGCCGCCAGCATCGGCGCGAGCGTCAGGCACAGCTCGTCGACCACCCCGTCCGCGATCAACGTGCCGAACAATCTCGGTCCCCCTTCGCACAGCACCCGGCGCCAGCCGGCGTCGGCGAGCGCCGAGACGAGCGTGACGCCGTCGATCTCGTGATCGGCGACGACCCGCACGTCTGCACCGGCGTCGACCAACGCGCGACGTTTCGCATCGGATACCCGGGTACTGGTGAACACAACCGGCGGCACGAACGTGTCGGTGAACAGCCGCATCTGCGGATCGAGATCGCCCGACGCGGTGACCACCACGACCGGCGCGATCTCGGGCAGACCCGCCGCCGCGCGACGTTCGCGCAGCGCCGGACTCGTGCGCGCACCCCCGTAGTTCTCACCCCGGGCCGTGCCCGCCCCGACGACGATCACCTCGGCGAGCTCACGCAACATCCCGAAGACCTTCTTGTCGGCCGGGGTCCCGAGCCCGCCGGATCGGCCGTCCACCGCGACGGCACCGTCGAGCGACGACACGAAGTTGACGCGGATCCACGGCCCGTCCAATTGCGGGGAATAGGCGTACAGCGCGCGCAGGCCGGCGTCGTCGAGTGTTCGGGTGGGATCGATCGGGTCGTCGAGGCGGCGCATCCTCCGATCAGATCACGGGTATCCGCGGTGCCGCCAGCTATCCGCTGGTCCGATCGTCGGGAAGGATGGCTGGGGACCGAGCGGATACGAATTCCACAGGCGGCGCATCCATCCACAGATCGCCGCCGATCACCGGTTCGCGGACGAAGAGGCGGGCCGTCGTGCGGCACGCCGGCCGACATGGCAGAACCGCTGTTCCGACGCGATGCTCTCGCGGCCGGCCGTACCGATGCCGAACTGCGGCGGGCGGTGCGACGCGGCGACCTCGCACGGCTCACGCCCGGTGTCTATCTCGACAGCGAGGGACTACGGCATCTCGACGACGTCGGTCGGCACACGATCCATGCGCGGGCCGAGGGGCGAAACTCGGATCTTCGGCGGCACTCAGCCACATCTCCGCCGCCGTCCTGCACGGGTTCGACGTGTTGCGTACCGACCTGGGGCGGGTACACGTCACCAACGGGCGCGACGCAGGAGGGTATCGGTCGGCGACGCGCTACGGGCACGCCGGGAGGCTCGACGGGGACGTCGTCGAACTGGACGACATGCGCGTCACGTCTCCGGCTCGTACCGTCGTCGACCTCGCCCGGACGGTGAGTGAGGACGAAGCCGTCGTGATCGGGGACAGCGCCCTGCGCCACGACCCGGGGCTGTGTTTCGACGATCTGCTCGACGCGCCGCGAACCGGGATTGCCGCAGCCCGGCGCATCGTCGGCTTCCTCGACGGACGCAGCGAGAGCCCCGGCGAATCCCTCAGCCGGCTGCGGTTGCGCGACAGTGGCATACCCGACCCTGACCTGCAGCGGACCATCCGCACTCCCGGCGGCATGTTCGTGGCGCGTTTCGCGAGGGCACTCCGCCGTATCCGCTCGGCACCCAGTCAGACGCTGTGACGATCGTCGGGAAGGATGGCTGGGGACCGAGCGGATGTCGGGAGAGCCGTCGTCACGCGTCGTGGCCGGCGTCGATGTCGCGTACGTCCCGGAACGTCACGAGGTCGGTGAGGTCGCTGCGGAGTTCACCTTCGTCGGGGGCGAGCAGGAAGCCGACGTGGTCGCCGAGTTCGAACCGGCCGAGGATCTCGCCGGTGAACCATGCCGCGGCGTCCTCCAGGATGGGCAGGCCGTGCGGACCCTCGCTCCAGCGGCAGCGTGCGAACTTGTCCACCTCGTCGCCGGTCTCCCCGCCGAACAGCGCGGCCAGCGGCAGGTTCCGCTGGTCGAGGACGTGCACGGCGAGATGATCGGCCGCGGTGGCCACCCGAAACGTGCGGTTCTTGTCGGACAGGCCCACGAGGAACCGCGGCGGGTCGATCCCCGCTTGGGTGGCGAAACCGACCAGGCACCCGCTGCGTTCGTTCGCCGCGCGCGTGGTCACCACGAACATCGGATAGTCGAGGCGGTCCACGATCGCGGAGAACCCGTCGCTCGAGCCGCTGATGGCATCGGACATCGCCGCATCGTACGTCGGATGGACGCCGGGCGCGCGCGTTTGGTCGGCCGCCGAGCGCGGGTACTCATGGCGCCATGACGGTCGACGAAGGCTCGGGACGCACCGGTGGGACGGTCGCGCCCGACGATCCCCGCAAACCGGACTCACCGACGGATCTGACGAAACCGTCGTGGAAGTACGTGGTCCGCAGGACAGTTCGCGAATTCGGCCGCGACCAGTGCACGGACCTCGCCGCCGCGCTCACCTACTACGCGGTGCTGTCGCTGTTTCCCGCACTGCTCGTGGTGGTGTCGCTGCTCGGCGTGGTCGGGCAGGGACGATCCACGGTCGACGGAATGATGCAGATGGTCGAGGATCTCGGTCCCGCCTCGGCGGTGGACACCCTGCGTGGACCGGTCGAGCAGCTCGTGAACGCCCCGTCCGCCGGGCTCGCGCTGATCATCGGTGTGCTCGCCGCGCTGTGGACCGCGTCGGGCTACGTCGGTGCGTTCGGCCGGGCGATGAACCGCATCTACGAGATCGACGAGGGCCGGCCGGTGTGGAAACTGCGGCCTCTGATGCTGCTCGTCACGGCGCTGGCACTGATCGCCGCCGGCGCGACCGCCGCGATGCTCGTGATCAGCGGCCCGGTCGCGCGTGCCCTCGGCGATGCCGTCGGGCTCGGCGACACCGCGGTCACCGTGTGGAACATCGCCAAATGGCCGGTGATGCTCGTGCTCGTCGTGGTGATCGTGGCGGTGCTCTACTACGTGACACCCAATGTGGCACAACCGAAGTTCCGGTGGCTCAGCCTCGGATCGGTCATCGCGATCGGCACCTGGATCGCCGCCTCGGTGATCTTTGCGTTCTACGTCTCCAACTTCGGCAGTTACGACCGCACGTACGGTTCGCTCGCCGGCGCCGTGATCTTCCTGCTCTGGCTGTGGATCACGAACCTGGCGTTGCTGTTCGGCGCCGAATTCGATGCCGAACTCGAGCGCGGCCGTCAGCTGCAGGCCGGCATCGCGGCGGAGGAGTCGCTGCAGCTACCCGAGCGCGACACCCGGGTGAGCGAGAAGAACGACGCGAAGCTGCAGGAACTCGTCGACTACGGACGACGGCTGCGCACCGGCGCCGGCCACGACACGGAAGAACCCCACCGCTGAGCAGCGCTCGGCGGCGGGGTCCCTTCGTCTTCTGCTCTAGCCGCCGAGCTGCCGCTCCAGCGCCTCGAGCACCGCCGGGTCCTCGATGGTCGAGGGAACCGTGTACTGCTCGTGATCGGCGATCTGCCGCATGGTCTTCCGCAGGATCTTGCCGGATCGGGTCTTCGGCAGCGCCTGCACCACCGTCACGTCGCGGAAGGTTGCGACGGCACCGATCTGTTCGCGGACCATCGTGACCAGTTCCTGCCGGAGCTTCTCCGGATCGATATCGACGCCGGCCTTGAGGACGACGTAGCCGCTGGGCCGCTGGCCCTTGAGCTCGTCGCGGATGCCGATGACCGCGCACTCGGCGACGGCGGGGTGCGACGCCACGACCGCTTCCATGCTTCCCGTCGAAAGACGGTGTCCGGCAACGTTGATGACGTCGTCGGAGCGGCCGAGGACGAACACGTAGCCGTCCTCGTCGATGTACCCGGAGTCGCCGGTGAGGTAGTAGCCGGGGAACGTGTCGAGGTAGGAGCGGCGGTAGCGATCCTCGTCGCGCCACAGACCGGTGAGGGTGCCGGGCGGCAACGGCAGCGCGATGACGATGTTGCCCTCGGTGCCGGCCTCGACGCGCTTGCCTTCGCCGTCGACGATTTCGACGCGGTAGCCGGGGACCGGGACGGTGGGGGAGCCGGCCTTGAGCGGCATCGGTTCGAGGCCGCGCAGATTCGCCGCGATCGCCCAGCCGGTCTCGGTCTGCCACCAGTGGTCGACGACGGGACGGTCGAGGACGGCGGTCGCCCATTCGTAGGTGTCCGGGTCGAGACGCTCGCCGGCCGCGAACAGCGTCTGCAGCGACGAGATGTCGTACTTCTTCAGTTCCTCGGCGTTCGGATCGGCCTTGCGGACGGCGCGGATCGCGGTGGGTGCGGTGAACAGCGCACGGACACCGTATTCGGAGATGATCCGCCAGAACGCGCCCGCGTCGGGGGTGCCCACCGGCTTGCCCTCGTACATCACGGTCGTCGCGCCGACGAGCAGCGGCCCGTACACGATGTAGGAGTGGCCGACGACCCAGCCGACGTCGGAGGCCGTCCACCACACGTCACCGGGGGAGATGTCGTAGATGTTGCGCATCGACCAGGTCAGCGCGACCGCGTGACCGCCGTTGTCGCGGACCACACCCTTCGGCTTCCCGGTGGTCCCCGAGGTGTACAGGATGTACAGCGGGTCGGTGGCCGCGACCGGGACCGGATCGGCCGGGCCGGCGTCGGCGACCAGCTCGTCCCAGTCGAACCACGCCGCCGACGAGGTCTTGTAGTCCGCGGCCGAGCCCGGGATGGACTCGCGGTCCTTGACGATCACGGTGTGCGGCGGGGTCTGCGACAGGCCGATCGCCTGTTCGACCATGGGGAGATATTCGACGGTGCGGCCCGGCTCGAGACCGCCGGACGCGGTCACCAGGAGCGCCGGCTGCGCGTCGTCGATGCGGGTGGCCAGTTCCTTCGCGGCGAACCCGCCGAACACCACCGAGTGCACGGCGCCGATGCGGGCGCACGCGAGCATCGCGATGGCTGCCTCCGGGATCATCGGCATGTAGACGATGACACGGTCCCCAGCGACGATGCCCTGGTCACGCAGCACGCCGGCGAACACGGCAACCTCGTCGAGCAGCTCGGAATAGGTGTAGGTGCGCTTGGCCGGGACCATCGCCGAGTCCCAGATCAGCGCGGTGCGGTCGCCGTGGCCGGCCTGCACGTGCCGGTCCAGTGCGTTGACGCTGGTGTTGAGCGTGCCGTCCGGGAACCAGCGGAAGGAGGGCGCCTCGGAACCGTCGAGAGCCCGGGTCGGTGCGTTCACCCAGTCCACTCCGCGCGCGGCGTCGAGCCAGAAGGTCTCCGGGTCCTCCACACTCTGCCGGAACGCCTCCGCGTACGAGCTCATCGATTCGTGTCCTTCCTCCACACAGCACTGTGACGCCGAACACCTTATGCGACCGGACGGTGCCCCGGGTGCCACCCCGCGGTTCGGTGCGGATGCCGTGCGACGGACGGTCCGAATCGGTCGACGAGCGGGTGGCGAACAGTAACGTGGATTACATGCCGCTGCTCGCCGAAGACCTGCTGCTGTTGCTGCTGGACGACGAATCGGGCAAACCGATCGTGGACGGTACCCGGTTGCCGCGGGTGCTGGCCGGGGCGGTGCTGCTCGAACTCGCGCTCGCCGGGACCGTCACGCCCGACATCGACGGCAGCGTCGTCCGGAAGGGCCGGCTCGTGGTGCGCCCGGACCCGGCGCCGGACGATCCGGTGCTCGCCGACGCCACCCGCAGGCTCGCCGACGCGAAACCGATGAAACCGGCGTCGGCGATCGAGAAGCTCACCAAGGGTCTGCAGGACACGCTGATCGATCGAATCGTCGACCGGGGCTGGCTGCGGGAAGAGCGCGGTCGGATCCTCGGACTGTTCACGACGCGCCGGTGGCCCGCGGTGGACGAGAGTCACGAGCGGCACGTGCGCGCCGAACTGCGGGCCGCGCTGGTCGACGGTCTCACTCCGGCGCCACGGACCGCGGCCCTTGTCTCGATGCTCTCGGCCGTCTCTGCGGCCTCGAAGGTGTTCCCGGACGCGGACAAGCGTGCCGTGAACAAGCGCGCGAAGGAGATCGCAGAAGGGGAATGGGCGGGAGCCGCGGTCCGTCAGGCGGTCGAGGCGGTCAACACCGCGATGATCGCGGCCGTCACCGCGGGTGCCGTCGCGGGCTCCAGCGGGTGAGCAGGAATCTCGTCGCGCCGGGTCACCGGGGTCGGACGAGGGGCTGATCCCTCGCAGCTCGCCCGGTCGCCGCCTATCGTTGTCCCATGGACCCGCCCGTGACGCGGTACATCCAGCGCGACGGTCACGCACTGGCGTACCAGCTCGTGGGCGGAGGACCACACCTGGTGGCCTGGTTCTTCGAGGACATGATGCACCCGGACCTGATGTGGACCGATCCGCATCTGCACTACAACTTCGAACGCTGCGCCAGCTTCGCGCGGTCGCTGTTCTTCCAGCGGCGCGGCTTCGGGCTGTCCGATCCGGTCGACCACGTTCCGACCCTCGAGGAGCAGGCCGACGACGTCCTCGCGGTCCTCGACGACGCCGGTGTCGCGCGGGTGACACTGGTCGGAGCCTCCAGTACCTGCGGGGCGGTCGCCCTGCTCGCCGCCCGCTGTCCCGACCGGGTCGCCGGGCTGGTCCTCGCCGAGCCTTGGTCCGAGGCTCTGCTGTCCGAGGACGGCGAGCCGCCGCCCGGATGGACCCGCGCCCAACGGGACCGGTTCGTCGATTCCTTCCGGGGCGCGTACGCACGCTGGGGGCACGGCGAACTGACCTCCCTGGCGCACCCCACCCTCGATGTTCCGCACAACCGCCGCATCATGGCCATGCTCGAACGCTGTTCTGCCACACCGGCAACCGCGCAGCAGCATCTCGAGTGGGCGATGCGGGTGAGCTACGTGCAGGTGCTGCCCTCGATCCAGTGCCGCACCGAGGTGCTGCACCAGCCGGAGAGCCTGTTCGCCCGGGACGCCGTCCGCCGGGTCGCCGAACTCGTGCCGAACGGCCGTTTCCACGACCTGCCGCCGATCCCGGCCGGTGCGACCCTCGGCGAGGCGTTGATCCCGGTGCTCGACCACGTCGAGGAACTCGCCACCGGCACGGTCCGCCCGGTCGACGCGGACCGCTTTCTCGTGACCATCCTGTTCACCGACGTCGTGCGCTCGACCGAGGTGCTCGCGCAGCTGGGGGACAACCGTTTCGCGGAACTCCTGGCCGCACACGACCGGATGGTGCGCGGCGAGGTCGGGGCGGGCGGCGGCAGCCTGGTCGGCATCGCCGGTGACGGCACCCTGAGCGTGTTCGACGGACCGGCGGCCGCGCTGCACTGCGCGCATCGAATAGACAGTGCGGCAAGGACACTCGGACTCGCGGTCCGGGCCGGTGTGCACGCCGGTCCGGTCACCCGTGCGGGTCCGGAACTGACCGGGATGACGGTGCACCTCGGGGCCCGCATCGCCGCATCCGCCGGCCCGGGGCAGGTGCGGTGCTCACAAACGGTGCGCGATCTCGCGGCCGGTGCCGACATCGACTTCACCGACCTCGGCAGGCACCGGCTCAAAGGCGTCCCCGGTCAGGTACGGCTGTTCGCCGCGACGAACGGGGCCCGGCCGACGCAGTCGGCGGCACCGCCGCGCCCGACCATGTCCGATCGGGCGGTCCTGACCGTGGCGCGCAAGGCCCCCGGCGTGCTCCGGGAACTCGCGCGCCTCGCGGGCCGACGCGGCCGGCTGCCCTGAGGTCGGGAACGCCGGGGCCTGCGGTGACCTTCCCCGGCCGGCACGCTCCCGGGTCGGATCTTCAGTCGGGCAACCCCAGCCGGCGGTAGCGTTCGAGGCGCCGCGCGTACCTCGTATCGGCGGGTTCGCTCGCCAGATCGCCCAGTTCGACGGCCACGGCCGCGCCGACCCGCTTCACGAACTCCGTGGGTTCTTCTGTAGCATCCGGGAATTCGGGAATCACACCGTCGACTATGCCGTGGCGCAACAGATCTCGTGAGCGAACTCCTTGCGCGGCGGCCATCTGCGGCGCGTGCGTCGTGTCGCGGTGCACGATCGCGCTCGCACCCTCCGGCGGCAGCGGCGCCAGCCAGCCGTTCTGCGCACACAGCACGCGGTCGGCGGGCAGCAGCGCCAGGGCGCCCCCGCCGGTGCCCTGACCGAGCAGCACAGACACCGTCGGGGTCGGCAGAGTCACCAGATCGGCTATGCACCGGGCGATCTCCGGTGCGAGTCCCTTCTCCTCGGCCTCACGCGACAGCGAAGCCCCGAGGGTGTCGATGACCAGCACCAGCGGCAGCCGCAATTCGTCGGCGAGCCGCATCGCGCGACGCGCCTCGCGCAGCGCACCCGGCCCCATCGTCAGCGCGGCGGACTGGCCGCTGCGGTCCTGACCGAACAGCACGCACGACACGCCCCGGAACCGGGCGAGCGAGAGCAGCACCGTCTTGTCGGCCTCGCCCTGACCGGTGCCGGACAGCGGTACCTGCGCCGACGCGGCGTGCCGCAGCAACTGCCGGATCCCGGGTCGTTCGGGACGGCGGGACAGGATCACCGACTGCCACGCGGGCACATCCGGCACCTCGTCGATGTCCGTGACGGCCGCCTCGGCGCCCTCGTCCGGGCTGCTCGGCTCGACCAGCACCCGCAGCGTGCGGTGCACGAGCCGTCGCACGGCCTCGAGCGGTGCCACCCCGTCGATCACGCCGTTGGCGGACAGGTTCTCGGCGGTCTGCACGCCCGGCGGGAATTCCTCGTGGTACAGCGCCTTGTAGACGCGCGGTCCGAGGAAGCCGACGAGCGCACCGGGTTCGGCGGCGGTGATGTGGCCGAGCGAACCCCACGACGCGAACACCCCGCCGGTGGTCGGATTGCGCAGGTACACCAGGTATCCGAGGTGCGCGGCCTTGTGCGCGGCGACCGCGGCGGCGATCTTCACCATCTGCACGAACGCGAGCGTGCCCTCCTGCATGCGGGTGCCGCCGGAGGTGGGGGACGCGAGCAGCGGCACCCCTTCGGCGGTGGCGCGTTCGATCGCCGACACGATGCGCTCGGACGCGGCCACCCCGATCGACCCGGCCAGGAACGCGAACTCGCACGCGATGATCGCGATGGGACGGCCGTGCACCGTGCCGATACCGGTGATCACCGATTCGTCGACGCCGGAACGCTCGGCCGCACGAGCGAGTTCGGCGCGGTACGTCTCGTCGGCGCCGACGTCGACGGGTGTCGTGTCCCAGGAGACGAAACTGCCCTCGTCGAGGACGCTGTCGATGAACTCCCGTGCGGAGATTTTGCTGCCGGCCACGTCGCCTCCACCTGTCGTTCCTGGTGTCAAGCTATACCGGAGTGGTCGCCCGGTACTCGGCCCGACCCACCGGATGCCGACGCGTCCTGTGGTGGCCGCACCCCGTGCCCGTACTGTGGGTGCAGTAACCCGAGTCGTGCCGCGTAGACCCGTCGCAACACAGCTCACCGAGGCGTACGGGTCGCGACACAGAAATGGACGCAGTCGAGTGCACGACACTGCCGGTCGAGGGATCCAAGCCTTCATCTCCGAGGTCATCCAGCGTGGAGGCCGCGCCGAGCGGCTCGACCACCTGCCGCGCACCCCGGTCGAGGTCCTGGGTGCGGACGGAAACAGCCGCATCGTCCGCGTCCGGACCAGGATCGACGGGGACTGGCAGGCCAGACGGCAGGATGCCCTGCCCGACACCGACGACACCGGCTCGCAGTTCTGGGTGTTCGTCGACCTGGGAAGCGACCCGGCGGGCTACTTCGTGTTGCCTTCCGACGAGGTCGCGGCGGGCATCGCCGCCGAGGTGGACCTCTGGATGGCGGATGTCCCCGGCCGGACACACACAGGCAGTCACGCCATCCCCCTCAGCAGCGTCGTCCACGGCAAGGACTGCTGGGACCTGCTCGGCTTGGCAGCAGCCAAGGACACCACTCTGTACACCGACGACGACGCGGCCGAGGCCGAGGCCGAGCGGTGCGCCCGCAACCGTGCGAAGAAGGCAAGTGCCGGTGCGGTGCGCAAGTCGGTCGAACCCGAGGTCGTCGAGGACCTGCGGCTGCGGGTGATCGCCGACCGGGGCGGTTACCGCGTCAAGGGCCGGTTCGACCCGGCTACCGGCACCCTCGAGATCACGGCCGGTCCGATGGAGGGCCGACGATTTCCGGACCCGACGACCGCCGCCCGCGCGGTCGCAAGCTTCATCAGCGGCGACACCGTAACCTGCGACGGCGGCACATTCTGGCGGCTCGATCAGCCGGAATCGACGCCGCTACAGCGCTACCTCGACTGACGGACGTTCGCGTCGCGCGGTCACACGATCGGTTCGAGGCCGAGGAGAAGGACACCGCCGAGTGCGATCGCCGAGACCCAGACGGTGGAGACGGTCGCGAGGACGAACGGGCGCCAGCCGACCCCGCGGAGGACGGAGACCTTCACCCCGGTGCCGAGCGCGAACATCGCGGTGGTGAGCAGGGCGGTCTGGGCGAGTCGTGCGAGGTCGAGCGCCGGGTCGGGCAGCAGTCCGGTCGCCCGCAACGCCACGAACCCGACGAATCCGAGCAGGAAGAGCGGAACCAGCGGTGGCCGCCCGGCGGGGCCGTCCGTGGTGCTGCGACGGCGGGAGGCGACACCGATCCACGCGACCACGGGTGCGAGGAGCGCGACACGGGCGAGTTTGACGGTGACGGCGACCGCGAGGGCGCTCGCCCCGGCCGTTCCGAGACGGCCGGCATCGATCGCGCCGCCGGTCGCCACGACCTGCGCCACCTCGTGGACGGCAGCGCCCGCCCAGATGCCGGCCCGAGTCGTGTCGAGCCCCAGCAGCGACGCGGCGAACGGGAGTCCGGGGATCATGGCGGTCCCGAACACGACCACCAGCGCCACGGCCGTGACGACATGCTGTTTTCGGGCTGCGGTCACCCCTTCGACGGCCGCGACCGCGGCGGCGCCGCAGATGGAGAAGCCGCACGCGATGAGCAGGCGTTCGCCCCACTCCATGCCGAGAAGCCGTCCCACGGCCATTGTGCCGGCGATCCCACCCACCACCACGGCGGCGGCGAGGGCGAGCACGCCCCAGCCGAGGCCGAGAACATCGGAGAGCAGCAGTTGCAGGCCCAGAAGTGCCACTCCGATGCGCAGCAGCCGTTTCGAGGCGACCGCGATACCGGGCGCCGTGAAGGACGGTAGCGCAAAGAAATTGGTGATCGTCGCTCCGAGGACGATCGCGATCAGCAGCGGGCTGATGCCGGACAGTCGGGCGATGCCGAGTGCCGCGGCGGCACCCACGGCGCAGAATGCGAGACCCGGCAACGGAGTTCGCAGACGCGTCCGGATCGGAGGCGTGGTAGCGACGGTGGGGGAGAGAACCATTCTCCCACCGTGGCCCGAGGACGCCGAAACCGATAGACGTCATTCCGGCATCAGGGCATATCGATTCGATATGTCACTCGGGTTCGGTGGACCTGCCCCCTATGGTCTCGGATCGCCATTGGCTCGGGCTGCGGCCGAACTGCTTTCGGAACCAGCGGGAGAAGTTCGCGGGGGAGGAGAACCCGAGAAGTTCGGAGACCTCGGTGAGCGAGTACCGGGTGTTGCCCACCATGTGCGAGGCCAGTTCGGCGCGGGTGGAATCGAGCACCGACGAGAACGTATGACCCTCTTCGGCGAGTTTGCGGTGCACGGTTCGGCGATCGACGCCCAGGCTCCGGGCGACCTGCTCGGCCGAGCACCGTCCGGTGGGCAGCAGGAGTTCGATCAGCTCGCGGACCCTGCTCAGGGTGGTGACGTCCTCGCGCGCGTCGACTCCTTCGAGAATCTTCCGGGTGTAGGGGCGCAGCAGCGGATCCGACATGGCGTTCGGTGCGTCGAGATCCTTGGTGTACAAGGATATTCCGTCGAATCTCTCGGCGAAGAGCACCTCGGTTCCGAACATCCGGCGATAGGGAGCCGGATCGTGGGGTGCGGGACGGGTGAAGGACACCGAGAGCGGCCGCCAGGTCCGGCCCAGGAATCCCTTCAGTAGCTGGTGCAGCACCCCGACGGCCAGGTCGATCGATTGGGGGAAGTCGCCGGGCACGCCCACGTCGAGTTCGACGCGCAGGGTCGTGATCCCGCCGTTCTCGCTGATGTGGGTCCTCAGGGCCTCGTTGTACATGTGCTGGTAGCGCACGAGCATCTTCACGGCGCTGCGGACATCGGGTTCCTCGCGGACGACCAGGCTCAACGGGCCGAGATTGGAGAAGCGGCGCAGTCCGGCGAGCGCGATGCCGAAGTCCTGCCGGCCGGACGCCGTCGCCGAGTTCTCGAGCAGGGTTGCGATGGCCGACGCCGGCACCCAGCGGTCCTGGAGACCGAGACCGGCGGGATCGAGGCCGACGTCGCGGATCATGCCGGCGGGTTCGAGTCCGGCCGAGTGGGCGAGCTCGACGTAGTTGTTGAGCGATGCATAGCGGGCGAGTGGCTTCATGTCGTCACCGATGTCCCGAAATGAACAGGGTCATGTCCCATAGGGATAAGCATAGGGGTCGGGAGCCCACTAGTGTTAGTCACATCACAGAGATCGGCTCCACGAACACCGGAGCCGGACACGCACAGCGTCGGTGAATTCCGCGATCCCGCAACGGGATCGAACGCACCCCGAAACCGGGCCCCACCTGTCGCAGCCCGTCTGCGACCCGGTGCGGCCGTGAAGGAGATACCGTGGCGAAAGCCGTTCGCTTCTACGAAACCGGTGGCCCCGAGGTCCTCACCTGGGAGGCCGTCGAGGTCGGAGACCCAGGACCGGGCGAGGTCCGCATCCGTCACGAGGCCGTCGGCATGAACTTCGCCGACACCTACTTCCGCACCGGCCTGTACCCCGCGCCGCTGCCGGCAGGCATGGGCGTCGAGGCCGCCGGAGTGGTCGAGGCGGTCGGCGCCGGCGTCGAGGACTTCGCACCCGGCGACCGCGTCACCTACACCGGCAGCCCTCTCGGCGCCTACAGCACCGAGCGCGTGATGCCCGCCGAGCATCTCATCCATCTGCCCGACGCGATCCCGTTCGAGACCGCCGCGGCGATGACGATGCGCGGACTGACCACCTCCTACCTGCTGCGCCGGATCCGGCCGCTCTCGGCGGGCGACACGGTTCTGCTCCACGCCGCCGCCGGCGGTGTCGGCCTGATCTTCACCCAGTGGGCGAAGCTGTTGGGAATCAAGGTCATCGGGACCGTGTCCACGGAGGAGAAGGCCGAGATCGCCCGGGCGCACGGATGCGACGAGGTGATCCTCTACACCCGTGAGGACGTCGCCACCCGCGTCCGCGAACTCACCGACGGCAAGGGTGTCCCGGTGGTGTTCGACAGCATCGGCGCCACCACCTACGAGACGTCGCTGAACTCGCTCGCCCGCCGGGGTCTGCTGGTCTGCTTCGGCACCGCCTCGGGGCCGATCCCCCCGATCGACGCCATGCAGCTCGCGATCAAGGGCTCGCTGTACGTGACCCGCCCCGCGCTGGCGGACTACATCGCAGACCCGGCCGAGCGAGCCGAACTCGCCGGCGAGCTCTTCTCGCACGTCGCGGCGGGCGACATCATCATCGAGATCAATCAGCGGTACGGGCTCGACGACGCCGTCCGCGCGCACCGCGACATCGAATCCGGCCGCAGCATCGGCTCTTCGGTCTTCACCCTCTGATCTGCACCACCTCGAAGGACACTCCCATGACCACAACGCTCCCTCCGGCCGGCGACACCCGCACCGCATTCCGGGTCGAGCGGCTCACCGCGACGATCGGCGCCGAACTGTCCGGCGTGTACCTCGGTGACGTCGCCCGCGACGAGACGCTGTTCGCCCAGCTCCGCGCGCTGCTCCTCGAGCACAAGGTGCTTTTCTTCCGGGACCAGGACATCACCTGCGCCGAACACGTCGCTCTCGCAGAACGATTCGGTGCACTCGAGGACCACCCCGTCCTCGGCAGCCACCCCGAGCATCCCGGCCTGGTTCGGATCTACAAGGATCTCGACAGCGCGCCCGAGCACTACGAGAACGCCTACCACTGCGACGCCACGTGGCGGGAGAACCCGCCGATGGGTTGCGTGCTCCGGTGCGTGGAGACACCTCCCGTCGGTGGCGACACCATCTGGGTGAACATGGTCGAGGCCTACCGTCGTCTGCCGGATGCGGTGAAGGACAAGATCGCCGGCCTGCGCGCGCGGCACAGCATCGAGTCGAGTTTCGGTGCGGCACTGTCGACGGAGAAGCGGCATGCGCTGCACGCGCAGTTCCCCGACGCCGAGCACCCGGTGGTTCGCATCCACCCGGAAACCGGCGAGAAGATCCTGTTCGTCAATTCCTTCACGACGCACCTGGTCAACTACCACACCCCCGAGAACGTGCGATTCGGTTGCGACTACGCGCCCGGCGCCGGAGAACTGTTGCGCTACCTGACATCCCAGGCGGCGATCCCCGAGTACCAGGTGCGCTGGCGGTGGACCCGGAACAGCATCGCCATCTGGGACAACCGATCCACCCAGCACTACGCGGTCCAGGACTACTGGCCGGCCGTCCGCAGGATGGAACGCGCCGGAATCGTCGGCGACCGCCCCTTCTGACCTTCCCCCGATCCCCCCGATACCGATACGGAGACCTCCCATGCATTTCCACGACGACGCCCTGTTCCCCGAGTGCCAGGAGAAGCTGGTCATCACCGCGGCCCCCTACGGCCCGGAGTGGGAACCCTCCGACTTTCCCGAAGACCTGCCGCTGACCATGGAGCAGCACATCCAGCAGGCCGTGGACTGCTACGAGGCCGGCGCGACGGTGCTGCACATCCACGTTCGCGAACTCGACGGCAAGGGCTCGAAGCGACTGTCGAAGTTCAACGAGCTCCTCGCCGGCCTGCGCGAGGCCGTGCCGGACATGATCCTGCAGGTCGGCGGCTCGATCTCCTTCGCTCCGGAAGGTGAAGGCGCCGAAGCGAAGTGGCTGGACGACGACGTGCGGCACATGCTCGCCGAGCTCGACCCGAAGCCGGATCAGGTGACCATCGCGATCAACACCTCGCAGATGAACATCATGGAACTGATGACCGCGGACGACATCGCGGGTACCTCGATGGAACGCCCGGAGCTGGCCACGACCTACCGCGAGATGACGGTGCCCGCCGGACCCGAGTGGGTCGAGGAGCACCTGCGCCGCCTGCAGGCGGCGGGCATCCAGCCGCACTTCCAGCTGTCGAGCATCCCGCAGCTCGAGACCGTCGAACGGCTCATCCGCCGCGGCGTCTACACCGGACCCCTCAACCTCACGTGGGTGGGCATCGGCGGCGGCTTCGACGGCCCCAACCCGTACAACATCATGAACTTCATCCAGCGCGTCCCCGACGGTGCGTGCCTGACCCTCGAAACCCTCATGCGCTCGGTGCTTCCCGTCAACACGATGGCGATCGCGATGGGCCTGCACACCCGGTGCGGCAACGAGGACACCCTCTGGGGTCGCAAGGGTCGGAAGATGACCTCGGTCCAGCAGATCCAGCAGCTCGTCCGGATCGCCGGCGAACTCGGCCGTGAGGTCGCCACCGGCAAGGAAGCCCGCGACATCTACAAGATCGGCGAAACCTACCGCGACGCCGACGAAACCCTCGCCAAGCTCGGCTACGCGCCCAACCGTCGCCCCGGGCAGGTCGGCTTCACACAGCACGCCTGATCGACCTCGCTACACCCAGCGGTTCCGGGGCACGCACTCGCATCGTGCCCCGGGACCGCACCGCCCGCCGAGTCCCCACTCACCGAACCGTCTCCCCAGGAGCACCCATGGGACTGCACACCACCTCTGTCGCCGATCCGGGCGCCACCGTCGCCGGACCGCGCACCCGCTCACGGGCCTACCCGTGGATCGTCTTCGCACTCACCTTCGGTCTGCTGCTCTCCGACTACATGTCGCGGCAGGTCCTCAGCGCCGTCTTCCCCTTTCTCAAAACCGAATGGGCACTGGCCGATTCGGAACTGGCCTCGCTGACGAGCGTCGTCGCGCTCATGGTCGGGTTGCTCACCCTCCCGTTGTCGCTGCTCGCCGACCGGTGGGGTCGCGTCAAGAGTCTGGTGCTCATGGCCACGTTGTGGTCCGCCGCGACATTGCTGTGCGCGGTCGCGAGCAACTACGAGCAGATGCTCGGCGCCAGGTTCCTCGTCGGTGTCGGTGAAGCGGCCTACGGCAGCGTCGGAATCGCATTGGTCCTGAGCGTGTTCGCCCCGCGGATCCACGCGACCCTCAGCGGCGCATTCATGGCAGGCGGTTCGTTCGGCTCGGTCGTCGGTGTCGCGCTCGGCGGTCTGATCGCCGTGCATCTGAGCTGGCGGTGGTCGTTCGCCGCGATGGCGGTGTTCGGGCTTCTCCTCGTGGCGCTGTTCCGCGCACTCGTCAGTGAACGGAAGCTGGCGCGGTATTCGGTCGACGATGCTCCCGAAACGAAGGTCGCGTCACCGCCGGACGGCTTCCGGGCTCCCGTGTCGAGCCTGTTCACCAACCCCGCGGTGCTGTGCGCCTACGCGGGTGGCGGCCTGCAGATGTTCACCGCGGCGGTCCTGCTCTCGTGGACACCCAGCTTCTTCAACCGGTACTACGGCCTCGCTCCCGACAAGGCCGCCGCCGCAGCAGCGATCGTCGTGCTCCTCATCGGCAGCGGCATGGTCGTCTGCGGCGTGATCACCGACCGCGTCGGGCGCTTGGACATCGCCCGGAAGTGGACCACCGCCATCGTCTACTGCGCGATCTCGCTGGTGACCCTGGTAGCGGCGTTCCGCCTCGAAGCAGGCACCGCACAGTTGGTGCTCCTCGGCATCGGCGCGTTCTTCTCGGCAGGATCGTCCGGCCCGACGGCCGCGATGGTCGCCAACCTCACCCATTCCTCGGTCCGTGCCTCGGCCATGGGCACCCTCACCGTCGCGAACAACCTGCTCGGCCTCGCGCTGGGACCGTTCGTCATCGGCATCCTCGCCGACCGCCTCGGCCTCGTCGGCGCGCTGCAGCTGGCGCCGCTGATCTATGTCGTCGCCATCGTCGCGCTGATCGCAGGCAAGCGGCTGTATCCGGCGGGTCTGCGCCGCTTCGCCGAGCTGCGTGACCGCGCCGTCCAGGTCAGCTGACCCCGAACCGTACCTCGACGACCCCCGGAGCTCCCTGTGAACACTTCTTCGTCCCCGACCGTGGTCATCGTGCCCGGCCTGCGCGACCATGTCGCCGACCACTGGCAGACCCTCCTCGCCGAACGACTCGACGACGCCCGCATCGTGCCGCCGCTCGAACACCACAAACTCGATCGCGCCGCCCGCGTCGCTGCCCTCGACGCCGTTCTCGCCGACACCGCCGGTCCGGTGGTGCTCGTCGCGCACAGCGCCGGCGTCGTCACCACCGTCCACTGGGCACAGAATCCGACCCGCCCGATCCAAGGGGCACTGCTCGCGACCCCCGCGGACGTCGAACTGCCACTGCCGGCCGGATATCCGACGACGGACGAACTCGAACACGGGGGATGGACCCCGATTCCCCGCCGTATCCTGCCGTTCCCGAGCATCGTCGCGGCCAGCCGCAACGACCCGCTCGCCGGCTTCCGCCGGGTCGCCGGAATGGCCGAGGCGTGGGGGAGCCGCCTGGTCGATCTCGGTGACGTCGGGCATCTGAATCCCGCAGCCGGATACGGCTTCTGGCCCGACGCCGAGACGCTGCTGCAGGAGCTGATCGACGACACGAGTCCGGTGCTCTCACAGGCAGAGTGAGTTCTTCCGGGCATCACACACCGCAACGACAGGATCTACCCATCCCATGTTCAATCTTTCCGTGCTTCTCGAGGATTCCGCTCGCCGCTACCCGGACAGGGTCGCGCTGGTCCACGGCACCGAGCGGCTGACCTACGCCGAACTCGATGTCCGCGCCGACCGAATCGCGGCTCTGCTGATCGATCGCGGTATCCGGCCCGGCGAACGAATTGCGCTGACGTGCCCGAACATTCCTGCGTTTCCCGCCGTGTACTACGGCATCCTCAAGGCCGGGGGTGTGGTGGTGCCGCTGAACACCCTGCTCAAGCCCCGCGAGATCGCCTATCACCTGAACGATTCCGGCGCAGCCCTCTACTTCTGCTTCGAGGGCACGGACGAGCTGCCGACGGGCGAGTACGGTCGGTCCGCCTTCGCGGAAGCGGACGGCTGTCGCGAAATCCTCTTTCTCTCCGCAGATTCGGATGTGGTGACGACGGCCGACGGAAGCGATGCGCGACCCGTCGTCGACCCGGACTGGGTGGTCGGGACCGGTGCCGTGGTGCGCTGCCCGACCGACACCGCGGTCGTGCTCTACACGAGCGGAACCACCGGCCGGCCGAAGGGTGCGGAACTCACGCACGCGAACATGGTCCTCAACGCACTGACCGCGAACCGCCTGTTCGACAGCAATCCGCTGCGCCACGACACCTACCTGCTCACGCTGCCGCTGTTCCACTCGTTCGGGCAGACGGTGACGATGAACGCCGGGTTGTCTGTCGGTGCGACGCTGGTGCTCATGCCCCGATTCGAGGCGAAGGCCGCCCTGGATCTCATGCTCGCCGAATCGGTCACCGTGTTCGCGGGTGTCCCGACGATGTACTGGGCGCTGCTCGGCGCGGTGGACGAGTCCGTCGACGTGAAGCGGATCGCCCGCACACTCCGCCAGGCGATCTCCGGTGGGGCGGCGCTGCCCGTGGAGATCCTGACCCGGTTCGCCGAGCGCTTCGGCATCGGAATCCTCGAGGGCTACGGCCTGTCGGAGACGTCGCCCTTGGCGATGTTCAGCGACCCCGAGCGGGAGCCGCGGCCCGGTTCGATCGGGGTTCCGGTGTGGGGGATCGAGGCGATGCTCGTCGACGAGGACGGGAATCCCGTGACCGGGCCCGACGCGGTCGGTGAACTCGTGCTGCGCGGGCACAACGTCATGAAGGGCTATCTGGACCGGCCCGAAGCGACGGCAGAGGTGATGCGCGACGGCTGGTTCCGTACCGGCGACCTCGCCCGCAGGGACGACGACGGCTTCTACTACATCGTCGACCGGGCCAAGGACCTTATCGTCCGGGGTGGGTTCAACGTCTACCCGCGAGAGATCGAGGAGGTGCTGATGAGCCACCCGTCGGTCTCGCTGGCCGCGGTCGTCGGAATCCCCGACGAGCGGCACGGTGAGGAGGTCAAGGCATTCGTCATCCCCGAGGCGGGAGAACGACTCGGCGAGGCCGAGCTGATCGACTGGTGCAAGGAGCAGATGGCGGCGTACAAGTATCCGCGCCGGATCGAGTTCACGGCCGTCCTGCCCATGACCGCCACCGGGAAGATCCTCAAGCGGGCGCTGGTCGAGTCCGCCTCGTCGACGCAAGCGGGTGTGTCGTGACCGGCCCGGGAACCCGCCCGACCGTGGAACGCATGCGGGACGAGGGTTTCTGGAATCCGCTGTGGGACGACCTGGACCGGATGGACCCGGCGTGGACCGAGCAGTACATGGCCGCGGCCATGCAGCCGCTGCAGTCCGGCTCGCTCACGCCCCGGGAGATCCAGCTCCTGTGCATCGCGGTGGACGCCAGTTGCCTGCACATGTATGCGCCCGGCGTGCGGCGCCACATCCGTGCCGCACTCGAACTCGGCGTGGAACCCGAGGCGATCCTCGACGTCCTGAAGTTCGCGACCACCGTCGGGATCCACTCCTGCAACATCGGTGTGCCCATCCTCGTGGAGGAGATGGAACGTCGGGCTGCTTCGGGACCGGTGTCACCGCCCGAGGGCTTCCTTCCACGTGACGGTGCGGCCGATCCGCAGGATCGAACGCTGGTAGATCTTCGCCGCCACGACAGCGAGGAGCGCGGTGACCACGATCATGAGCACGATCGTGCCGACGATCTGGAACGGTGATGCGACGCCGGCCGCGATCCGCAGCGGCATGAGGATCGCCGAGAACGGCGGAATCCAGCTCAGTACCGTGCTCCACGTGGCGTCGGGATCGTCGACGGACGAGAACGCGGCGAAGAACATCGCGAGGATGATCATCATCAACGGACCAGAGGTGGAGTTGACATCCTCCTGCCGCGACACCATCGACCCGGCGGCGGCGTAGAGCACCGCAAAGAACGCGAATCCGAGGACGAACCAGCCGAGTGTGCTCGCGAACACCCCGAGCGCGGTGCCGGTGATGGTGAGCGTGTCGGTGGCCAGGGCGGCTCCGACACCGACAACGCCGTACGCGGCGAGCTGCAGCAGGCCGACGGCACCGATGCCGATGATCTTGCCCCACAACAACTGCAGCGGGCGCAGCGTCGACAGGAGCAGTTCGACGACGCGCGAGGACTTCTCCTCGACGACCCCCATGGCGACGTACATGCCGAACATCAGGATCTGCATGTACAGCAACACCACGGCGACGATCGACAGGACGACTCGCTGACCCTGCTCCGGATCGGGCGGGTCGATCGCTTCGACGACGACGGTCGATCGCGCGGTGGCGTCGGCGATCTCGGCGGGATCGACTCCGCGTTCGGTCAGTGCCGCCGACTGCGCGTCCTGCGCGACCGCGGCATCGAGAACGGTCTTCAGCCCGGCGTCGATATTCGATTCGGTGACGGCGGTGACGCCCGCGGGCTCGCGGGGGATCAGCACGACGTCGAGTTCGCCCGCGGAGACCTGTGCGCGACCCGTATCGCCGTCCGGTACTTCGGAGATCTCCAGCGGCATGCCGGTGGCGTCGCCGATCGCGCCGAGTGCTGCGCTCAGCTGCGGCGCGGCGACGACACCGACGGTGGGCCGGTCGTCGTCGGATCCGCCGAAGATCGACATCGCGACGATGCCCACCACGATCGCGACGAGCACGATCGCGTTGCTGACGACGAAGCTCTTCTTCCGAACCTGAGTGACGAACTCGCGTCGCGCGACGAGCCCGATCGCACGTGTCGTGGTCAACGGGGCGCTCATGCGGACACCACCTCCCGGAACAGATCGGCCAACGACGGTCGGTGCAGCGAGAATTCGTGCACGGGCCCGGTTTCGAGTGCGGTCTTCAGGATCTGCTGGTCGTCGACCCCGGGTGCGACGGACAGCACGGTCCGGCCGTCCGTGTGCTCGACGGTGCCGACGCCGGGCAGTCCGTCCGCCCAGTCGGGCGGTGCCTGCGGTGCGTGCACGACGAGGCGGGCGTCGCCGCCGGAGCGCAGTTCGTCGACGGTGCCGACGGCACGCATCCGGCCCTTCGCGATGATGCCGACGCGGTGGCACAGGCGCTGGACGAGATCGAGCTGGTGACTCGAAAAAACCACGGGAACACCGCTGTTCGCCTTCTCCATGAGCACCTCGCTCATGACGTCCACGGCGACGGGGTCGAGGCCCGAGAAGGGTTCGTCGAGCACGAGAACCGTCGGGTCGTGCACGAGCGCGGCGGCCAGCTGGACGCGCTGCTGATTGCCGAGGGAGAGCGAATCGACGGTGTCGCCGAGACGTTCGGCGATGCCCAGGCGTTCCGTCCACCGGCGCACCGCGCCGTCCGCGTCGGAACGGGACAGGCCGTGCAGCTGAGCGAGATACGACAGCTGTTGTCCCACTTTCATCTTGGGATACAGTCCGCGTTCCTCCGGCATGTAGCCGATGGTGCGGCGCACGTCGAGATCGACCGGCCTGCCGTCGAGCAGCACCTCACCCGAGTCCGCGGCGAGCACGCCCAGCGTGATGCGCATGGTGGTGGTCTTGCCGGCGCCGTTGCTGCCGACGAACCCGAACAGTTCGCCGGGCCGGACCTCGAAGCTCAGGTCGTCGAGGGCGACGATGTCGCCGTAGCGTTTGGTCAGGTGGCTCAGCGTCAAGGTCACAGATGGTCCTCCGGGTCGTCGTCGGGGCGGATCCAGGCCAGGATCATCGCGGGCAGGCAGCCGGCGAACAGGATCGAGGCCAGAGTGAAACCTCCTGCGGCGTAGGCCAGATCCTGGTGGTCGACGCTGTCCGTGGTCGATCCGAGCAGTAGTGCCAGGATGGGAATCATCACGAGCACCTGAGCGACACCGAGCCCGATCGACCGGGCGCTGTTGCGTTCGGAGATCTCCCGTTCGTCGAGCGCGTGCCGGGGTGCGTCGGACAGCCGGCTCGACACGATCTGCAGGGACGTCCAGGTCACGAGGAACACGAGTGTCAGCGGTAGCCAGGCGAGTGCGGCGAGCGGAACGAAATAGGTCGCGGTCGTGGCGACGAACATGCAGGCCAGCACGACGGCGAGAATCACGGTGAGCAGCCGGCGACGCGCTCGGGTGCGCCAGGTCGGGAGCCACCCGGACATCCGTTCCTGGTTGTCGAGGAATCTGCGCGTGCGACGCGCCTCGTACCGCTCGAGCAGGTTCTGCGCGGGCATCTCAAGCCTCCTTCGGTGCGGGACGGTGCAGCCCGGCGGACAGCGGCGCGAACTCCGTGCGCGAGAACACGGCCTCGACGGGCAGGCCGAACACGTCGCAGATGCGGAACGCGAGGTCGAGGCTGGGGTAGTGGTCGCCGCGCTCGAGAGCGCCGATGGTCTGGGGATTGACCTCGACCAATGCGGCGAGCTGGCTGCGGCTCAATCCGCGGTCCGCGCGGAGTACGCGGATCCGGTTGTAGATGGGGAGGGTTTCCCCACGGCGTACCGGGCTCATACAACAAAGTGTTGTGAAAACCCAACGATCTGTCAACCGCGTCGCCGAGCGAGTGGCACGCTCAGTCGATCTGAGGAGTCGAGCGATACATTCGCTCGGAAAAAGGGAAGGCCCGCCGACGCGTACGGTCGGCGGGCCGAATCCCGAGACGTCTACTGCTGGGGTGCGGACTTCTCCGGCGCCGTGTGCGGAACCGGGCAGCCGGGGGTGAAGGTGCCCATACTGTTGATGTCGAAGCCGTTGGGGTAGCTGCGGATTCGGGGCATGTCGTGGACGAACTGCGGCTTGCGTCGCGGCGGGAGGACGGCGAGCAGCCGGGCACGGCCCCGCAGCGCCCCGACCGAGAGCTTCCCGGCCAGGCTTCCGGGCTCGGGGTAGCGGAACGCGGCGAGCAGCGGCTCGTCCATGAGGCAGCGGCTGAACAGTTCGACCGCCGGCTTGGCGAAGCCCGGGTAGAACGACGCGAGCAGGTCCATCGTGGCGTCGGCGACGCGTCGACCGCCGGCGTCGAACGCGAAGTGCTCGGCCTCGTAGCTGTCCATGAGGGTCTCGAACTCACCGTAGGTGGCCGGAATGTCCTTGATGCCCATGTGACGCCCGAGGGCCTGGTAGTAGCGGACCGACGCGAGCAGTTCGTCGTCGGTCAGCTGCCGCCAGCCGTAGGCCTGGATCCAGCGCTGCGGGACGACCACGAACGTGGAGAGCACGTAGCGGAAGTCGTCGTTGGAAATGTCGTACATGCGGTGCATCTGGTTGATGCGACGGATCGCGGCCTTGCCCTCGGCGCTGTCGAATCCCTGGAGGAGCGGGACTTCGAGCAGGATCGAGGTGTCGTCGTAGCGCTTCTGGGTGGTCTCGGTGAACGCGCCGGTCGCGTCGAGCAGCGACCCGATGCTCGGCACCGCATACGTGCGGAACAGCGCGAAGCTCAGGGCCTGGTTGAAATCCCACGGGAATTCGTAGGTGGTCAGGTTGCGGTAGATCTCGTGGAATCGGCTCTCCGGGTCGAGACCGGCGTTGCGGTTGGGTTTGCTCACGGCTTCTCCTTCGCGTCCCGGTCGGAGTGTAAGTAGGGTTATATTTTTGTGCAAGAGGTCACAATCGAGGGACGTGGCCGGATCGGAGGAGACATGGCTTCGGACGGGGGAAAGAGGAAGGTACCCACGCGCGGCGCTCAGTTGCGCTATCTCGAGGCCGGACTCGACGTGCTCGGCAGGCAGGGTCACGCCGGACTGAAACTCGCGACGGTGTGCGAGGAGGTCGGCGCCACCAGCGGCTCGTTCTACCACGCGTTCCCCAACTGGGGTGAGTACACGTCCGCGCTCATCCACTACTGGCGCGAAACCAAGAGCGACCGCCTGATCGGCGATGCACGAGAGGTCGCCGACCCGGTCGAACGGCTCCAATTCCTCATCGACGTCGCCCTCAACCTGCCTCACGACACCGAGGCGGCCATCCGCGTGTGGGCGGCCCACGACCCCGACGTCCGGGCGATCCAGATCGAGGCCGACGAGGAACGTCGGCAGTTCATCGCCGAGGCCTTCTTCGACGCGACCGGCGACCGTGCGCTGGCCGAACGGCAGGCGACCGTCGCGATGTACATGCTCGTCGGGTACGAGAGCGGAACCCACCGATCCCGGGACGACCTGGCCTGGGCCTTCCGCACCTTCGTGGAACACGCACTCGCGGCCGTCGCCCAGAGGTGACCGCCGGGCGGATCAGTCCTCGTTGAACCCGCGGATCCGGTCCAGCTCTCGACGTTCCTTCTTCGTCGGCCGGCCGGCACCGCGGTCGCGGCGGGGGAGCGACGCGAGGATCTCCTTCGGCGGCGGCGGAGGACTGTGGTCGAGATAGGCGGTCGCCGCGATGGGGGCGCCGACCCGCTTGTTCACCAATTGGGTGACCTCGACGATCTTTTCGAGCCCGTGGGCGCGGACCCGGACCTCCGCGCCGATCGTCACCGGTGTCGACGGCTTCGCGGTCATCCCGTCGACGCGCACGTGCCCGGCCCGGCACGCCGCCGCGGCAGCCGAGCGGGTCTTGAACAGTCGCACCGACCACGTCCAGCTGTCGACCCGGACACTGCCGCTCATGCGTTCTCCTCGGTCAGCTTCCCGTCGTCGAGGCGCCACCGCCGGGTGCTGCGGGTGGTGTCGAGCATCCGGCGGTCGTGCGTGACGAGCAGCAGCGTGCCCTCGAAACTGTCGATGGCCTGTTCGAGCTGCTCGATCGCCGGAAGGTCCAGGTGGTTCGTCGGTTCGTCGAGCACCAGCAGGTTCACCCCGCGCGCCTGCAGCAGCGCGAGTCCGGCGCGGGTGCGTTCGCCGGGGGACAGCGACGACGCCGGCCGCAGCACGTGGTGGCCCTTCAACCCGAACTTCGCGAGCAGGGTCCGCACATCCGCGTCGGGCCAGTCGGGTATCTGCGCACCGAACGCCTCGACGAGCGGCTCGTCACCCTCGAACAGCCCACGCGCCTGGTCGATCTCACCGATCTCGACGCCGGAGCCGAGCGACACGCTGCCGGCATCGGGAGTCAACGTGCCGAGGAGCAGGCCGAGCAGCGTCGTCTTCCCGGCGCCGTTGGGTCCGGTCACCAGGATGCGGTCACCCCAGTCGACCTGGGTGGTCACGGGACCGAAACAGAAAGCGCCACGGCGAATCTCGGCGCCGTTCAGGGTCGCCACGACCGCGCCGCTGCGGGGTGCGGCCGCGATCGACATCCGCAGTTCCCATTCCTTGCGGGGCTCCTCGACGACGTCGAGCCGTTCGATGCGGCGCTGCGTCTGGCGAGCCTTCGCCGCCTGCTTCTCGGTGGCCTCGGCGCGGAACTTCCTGCCGATCTTGTCGTTGTCCTTCGACTTGCGGCGCGCGTTGCGGACCCCGTGCTCGAGCCAATTGCGTTGCATCCGAGCGCGATCCTCGAGCTGCTGCTTGGTGTCGGCGAACTCCTCGTAGGCCTCGCGCGCGTGCCGTCGCGCGACCTCCCGCTCGACGAGGTACGCCTCGTATCCGCCGTCGTACACGGCGATCTGCTGCTGCGCCAGGTCCAGCTCGACGATGCCGGTGACGGTCCGCGCCAGGAACTCGCGGTCGTGGCTGACCACCACGAGCGCGGTGCGGGTCTCGGCGACGAACCGCTCCAGTTGTTCGAGCCCGGCCAGATCGAGGTCGTTGGTCGGTTCGTCGAGCAGCAGCACGTCGTAGCGCGACAGCAGCAGCGCCGCGAGCCCGGCCCGGGCCGCCTGCCCGCCGGACAGACCGGTCATCGGGGCGTCGAGCCCGACGTCGAGGCCCAGGTCGGCGACGGTCTTCTCGGCGCGTTCGGCCAGGTCGGCGCCACCGAGCGCGAGCCACCGTTCGAGCGCCGGGGTGTAGTCGTCGACGTCGGATTCGCCGAGCGCCTCCGCCGCGGCGTTCATCACGCGTTCGGCCTCGGCGACACCGGTCCGTCGTTCGAGGAACCCGAGGATCGTCTCCCCGGCGATGCGCTCGGGTTCCTGGGCGAGATAGCCGACGGTCGCGTCGGGCGGGCTGAGGGTGATCGTGCCGGTCACGTCGGCGGTACCGACGCCGGCGAGCGTCGTGAGCAGTGTCGACTTACCGGCGCCGTTCGCGCCGACCAGGCCGATCACGTCGCCGGGAGCGACCGTCAGGTCCAGTCCGCTGAACAGGGTCCGTTCGCCGCGGGACGCGGACAGCCCGTCGATTCGTAGTGTTGCGCTCACCGGGCGATTATCCCGCCCCGGGTGTACGGGTCCGTCACCCGGGGATGCTGAGTTTCGGCGGTCGGCGAGGTCGGTATCGGTGGACAATCGGCGAAACGAGGGAGGCCGGCATGGGCACACCGGTGACGACGATCGACACACGGTTCGGTGATCCGGACGCGCAGCCGATGGCGTGGAGCGACACCGAGCGCCTGCTCACGGACGCGGAACTGTACTGGCTGAGCACCACCGGGCGCGGAGGGGGACCGCACGTCACCCCGCTGATCGGGCTCTGGCGCGACGGCGCGTTCTGGTTCTGCACGGGTCCGGGCGAGCAGAAGGCCCGCAACCTGCAGCACGAGACGCAGGTCGCGGTGACGACGGGCACGAACACGTGGGCCGACGGCGCCGACGTGGTGGTCGAAGGCGACGCCCACCGGATCACCGATCCCGCGCAATTGCAGACGCTGGCGGACGCCTACCTCGCCAAGTACGGAGAGCAGTGGCGCTTCGAGGTCGTCGACGGAGGATTCGGCGGCGAGGGATTCGGCGCGGAGGTGTTCCGGGTCGACCCGCGCAAGGTCCTCGTGTTCGCGAAACACCCGCACGGGCAGACGACGCACCGGCTGCGCTGAGCGCCGCGGCCGCCGAGCGTGCAGAACCTGTCGCGATTTTCGGTGGGACACAACAAGATCTGCGCACTCGGCCGGGGCGTCAGCGCGGGGGACCGGATTCGACGGTCAGCGTCGCGGTCTGCGCGGCACCGGTCTTGTCGCGCCAGCCGATCTCGACGGTGTCGCCCGGGCGTCGCGCCATCAGGAGGGTTTCGAGGTCGCCGTTGGAGGCGACGGGCTTGCCGTCGAACGAGGTGATGATGTCGCCGATGTCGAGCCCGGCGACCTCGGCCGGTGAGTCGAACGACACCCACAGCACCTCCGCGCCGCGGTTCTCGCCGTCTTCGCGGACGGTGGTGACCCTGACTCCGAGCAGAGGAGTCGGGCCCACGTGCACGGTGCCGCCGCCGGTGCCCGCGCGGATCTGCTCGACGATCCGCATCGCAGCGGAGATCGGCACCGCATAGGCCTCCGGGGCGACGGGGGTCTCGGCGGGATCCTCCGCGATCGCGCCCGCAGTGTTCACTCCCACGACGGCGCCGAACGCGTCGACGAGCGGACCGCCGGAATCGCCGGGCCGGATCGCCACGTCCGACTGCAGCATCCCGGTCAGCCGGTGCCGCGACCCGTCGGCCGAGTCTCGCACGAGCACATTGCGCCCGGTTGCGACGATCGTGCCGGGAGTAGCGACGACGACCCCACCGCCGTCGGCGTTGCCGAACGCGGTGACGGCGGAACCCACCCGGGGCGCCTCGGCGTCGGCGAGCGTCGCGACCGGCAGATCCCGGGCGCTGCCGAGCTGCACGACCGCGACGTCGTGGACGCGGTCGTAGCCGTTGACGGCGACGTCGTAGGACAGGCCGGTCGCGGCGCTGAAGGCGGTGATCTCGTCGGCGCCGCTGACGACGTGATGGTTGGTGAGCACGAGGCCGTCGGAGGTCAGGACGATCCCGGTTCCCGCCATCCCCGTCCACCCGTCGGTGGCGGTGATCGTGACGACGGCGGGCGCGATCCGGGCGGCGAGTTCCTCCGCGGTCGCGGGCAGGGGTGGTGCCGCCGGCACGGGTGGGGGTGGGGGCGGTACCACCGTGTCGACGGCGGTCGGTGCGGACAGCGTCAGGCTCGCGGCCGTGGCGAGTCCGACGACCAGCATCGACAGGCCGCGCATGCTCACCTCGCGGAGGCTTCCGTTTCGAGGTGGTCGACGAGTTCGCGGGCCGCGGCCCGGCCGGCGCGGTTCGCGCCGATCGTCGACGCCGACGGACCGTACCCGACGAGGTGGATGCGCGGATCGACGGCGACCTGGGTCGCGAGGCGGCCGGTCATGGTGATTCCGCCGCCGGGGTTGCGCAGGCCGAGCGGTGCCAGATGGTCGAGGGAACTGCGGAATCCGGTGCACCACAGGATGACGTCGACGTCCAGCTCTCGACCGTCCGGCCATCGGACACCGTGCTCGGTGATCTCCGAGAAGATCGGAAGATGTTCGAGCACACCGCGTTCGCGGGCGGCACGGATGGCCGGGGTGAGTGGGAGACCGGTCACCGACACCACCGATCCCGGAGGCAACCCGTGCCGGACCCGGTCCTCGACCACCGCGACCGCGGCCCGCCCCTCCTCGGGAGTGAATTCCTCGTCGCGCCAAGCAGGTTCGCGTCGGGTGACCCAGGTGGTTTCGGTGACGCGGGAGATCTCGTCGAGCAGTTGCACCGCGGAGATGCCGCCGCCGACGACGAGGACGTGCTTGCCCGCGAACTCGTCGGCCGTCCGGTAGTCCTTGGTATGCAGTTGCCGGCCGCGGAACCGTGCGGCGCCGGGATACCACGGCACGAACGGGTGCTCCCAGGTGCCGGTCGCGTTGATGATGCCGCGCGCGGCATACACGCCGTGATCGGTTTCCACGCGTAGGTATTCACCGCGGTCGCACACGACGATCACCTGGACGGGCCGACGCACCGGCAGATGGAATCGCTGCTCGTAGGCGCGGTAGTACTCCGGGACCGCCGCGGCGGCGGGTACCTTCCCGTCGGTGGTGTCGACGGCCTCGGCGAACGAGGATCCGGGCAGGTCGTGGAGTCCGTTGACGGTGTCGAGAGTCAGCGTCGGCCAGCGGTGCTGCCATGCCCCGCCGGGGCCGAACGACCGGTCCAGTACCACGAACCCGCTGTCCGGTTCCTTGCCGAACTTCTGCAGGTAGTAGCCCGCCGACAGCCCGGCCTGCCCGGCTCCGATCACGACGATGTCCACGAACGTGTCGGGATCACCGGTCGTCATCGTGTCCGCTCCCTGTCGTGGGTTGGTCTGTGGCAATCATGATGCCAACTGTCCGGGCGGTCCACCGGGCTATGACTCCGAGCCCTCGAAACCACGGGTGGAAATGTGATATCACTTTAATATCGCATTACCGACCACGACGAGGAGCGCGCCATGGCCGCAACGCAATCGACGATCACCGAACGCCCCGGGCGTTCCCGCAACGGCTGGCTGGTGCTCGGCATCGGGCTCCTCGTCGAACTGGCCGGCGTCGGGTTGATCGTGCTGGGTGCACTGCAGACGAACATTCCGCTGATCGTCGCCGGTGCCGTCCTGGTCGTGCTCGCGAGCGCCGCCCTCGCCGGTCTCGTGCTGGTCGAACCGAACCAGGCGCGCGTGCTGCAGCTGCTCGGCGGCTCCTACGCGGGCACACTCCGGGAACCGGGACTGCGCTGGATGAACCCGCTCAACACCCGCCGCAGGATCTCGACCCGGATCCGCAACCTCGAGACCGGCAAGGCGAAGGTCAACGACGCGGACGGCAACCCCATCGAGATCTCGGCGGTCATCGTGTGGCAGGTCCAGGACACCGCCCGCGCCGTCTTCGACGTCGACGACTTCGAGGAGTTCGTCGCGGTCCAGACCGAAGCCGCCGTTCGTCACATCGCCGGCAGCTACCCCTACGACGCGCCCGCCGACACGATGTCGCTGCGTCAGAATGCCGCCGAGATCACCACCAAGCTGTCCGAGGAGGTCGCCGAGCGCGTCCGGTCGGCCGGCGTGCACGTCGTCGAATCGCGCATCAACCAGCTCGCCTATGCCCCGGAGATCGCACAGGCCATGCTGCGCCGCCAGCAGGCGGGCGCGGTCATCGCCGCCCGGGAGCAGATCGTCATGGGCGCGGTCGGGATGGTCGCCACCGCCCTCGATCAGCTCGAGCGCGAGCACACCGTCGAACTCGACGAGGAACGCAAGGCCGCGATGGTCAGCAACCTGCTCGTCGTACTCTGTGGGGACCAGGGTGCCCAGCCCGTCGTCAACACCGGTTCGCTCTACCAGTAGTCAGGTCCGATCCGCATGGCCGAACGCAAGAAGCTGCTGCTACGGCTCGATCCGGCGGTCCACGACGCGCTGGCGAGGTGGGCGGGCGACGAGCTGCGCAGCACCAACGCGCAGATCGAGTTCCTGCTGCGGCGCGCGTTGACCGAGGCCGGCCGGATGCCCGGCCATGTGGAGAAGATCCGCCGGCCCGGTCGCCCGGCGAAGACCGACCGCGCCGAGCCGACCCCGGACGACACGGACGAGTGACGGGACGGAAATCCTTGCCCCGCAAGATGTTCGGATCGGATCACCGTGTCGCACGCCGGACGGTCACCGTGAACACCGAATCCGTGGGCAGTCGCGGCGTCGGCTTCGGACGGTTCTCCGGCGCGGTCGTGCCGACACGGACCAGTGCCTGCGGGCATCCGCCCTCGGGCAGCAACGTGCGGATCATCTCCCGGCTCTGCCCGAACTCGGTCACGTGGGTGAGCGGGCACGTGGCCAGGCGATCGACGGTGGCCTCGAGCAATACCGCCGACAGTGCCTCGCCCGCTCGGAGCCAGTCCTCGCACGTGTTTCCTTCGGTGCTGACCACGATGACGGTCGAGCGGTCGGTCTCCGGGGCGTCGCCCGAGGTGCGGCTGCCCGCCGGGAACCGGCGGCCGATCTCGACGCGCGCGCTCTGCTCCGCCGTGGCGAGCGCCTCCGGGGGAATTCCGAGGGATTCGACGGAATGGCCGGTCCACCAATGGAGTTCGGTCTGATACGCAGTGTCGTAGCGTCGCATCGCAGCGGTGAGCTCGGTGGCGGCACCGAGGACCTGGCGAGCATCCTCCGGCAACACCGTCACCCTCGTTCTCGGGTGGAGCACCTCCCGGAGCGGTCCGGGGAAGCCGGTGCCGGTCGACGGCGGCGCGAACGGCCTGCGGTCGGAATAACGCCTGCGGATCGCGGCCACGAGATCGAAATCGTGCGATGCCGGTCGAGCGCCGTGGCTGAACCGGATGCTGGCCAGATGATTGGAATGTTCTCCCACCGGCAGGCGGTCGATCTCGGTGGACCACTTCAACGCGGTCGCCGCGATCTGCAGGTGATGGAGGGCGGCGCCACAGCTCAGGACGAGTTGCCGCGCGGACGGATCCGTCGACGGCAACAGGCGGCTGCGGTCGCTGAAGAGGTCGAGGCGCCCGTCGGAATACGTCCACCGCCACGGTTGGCTGTTGTGCACCGACGGTGCGCGGCAGGCGAGATCGACTGCCATCCTGACCGTGTTCACATCGGGAATCCGTGGGTCCATGACCACTCCTGGGAGTGCAGCCCGCCGTACAGCCGACGAGTGTGCTGATCCGCTCCCCATCATTGTTCGCCGCCCCTGATTTTACCGCGAGCGACAGGCGCGACCGCGTGGAACGCTCAGGCTCGCCGGATGGGATGATGCCTGCGCCAGGATCGGAAGGTGAGGCAAGGAACATGATCGGGATCAGCCGCGACGGTGACGTCGTCACGATGAAACTGCAGCGCGCCGAGCGGCGGAACGCGCTCAACACCGAGATGTGTGTGCAACTCCGCGAGTGCATCGAGCAGGCCGTCGAGGACGACGCGCGCGTCGTCGTCATCACCGGTGAAGGACCGGCGTTCTGCGCGGGTGCCGATCTGTCCGGTGACGTGTACGCGGAAGGGTTCCTCGACAGCCTCACCGAGATGCTCACGACCATCGAGACCGCGCCGATCCCGGTGATCGCCGCCGTCAACGGCCCCGCGATCGGGGCCGGTACCCAGCTCGCGCTCGCGTCGGATCTGCGGGTGGTCGCGCCGAAGGCCCGGTTCGCGGTGCCCGCCGCCCGACTCGGCATCTCGGTGGACCGATGGACCGTACGCCGGCTGGCGACGCTCATCGGTGGGGGAGCCGCCCGCGCGGTGTTCCTCGCCGCCGATTCGATCCACGCGGACGAAGCGCTCGCGCGGGGCCTGGCCAACCGGATCGGCGACCTCGAGGCGGCGCAGGCATGGGCGCAGGAGATCGCGGCACTCGCGCCGCTGTCGCTGCGCGCGATGAAACTGTTCCTCAACGACGACGGCACCCGCGACGAACCGTCGCCGGAACAGATGTCGGCGCTGGCCGCGGCATGGCTGAGCGAGGACGCACAAGAGGCGCGCGTCGCGCGCGCCGAGAAGCGCGATCCCGTCTTCCGCGGAAAGTAGCCGCCCGCACCTCGGGCACGACGCCCAATCCCCATTTCGATCCGAGAGGGATCGGGAGACGCGCCCTACAGTGGTGTGGTGAGCGTCAAACAGGCTGCCTCGTCCGCCCTCGCCGGAGCCGGATTGCTGTGGGTGGCGCGTGCCGCCCGCGGTCTGCCGACCTCGATCGGTGCGTCCGTCGCCGACATCCGGCCGTACGCGGCGGGTTCGCCCCGCTATCGCGACGGCCGGTTCCACAACTCCGAGCCGAGCAGCACGCTCGGTCCGGAGGCGGGCGGTGGTTTCCTCAAGGACATCCTGACCCGCGGGTCCGTCGGAACGCCGCGGACGGAGGTGCCGCTCGCACCGCCGCTCGCGCCGGTGGACGCCGCCGAGCTGGCGGTCACCTGGTACGGACATTCCAGCGCGCTCGTCGAGATCGACGGGCACCGCATTCTCGCGGACCCGGTGTGGAGCGATCGGGTGTCGCCGTCGGAGACGATCGGGCCCGCCCGCATGCATCCGGTGCCGGTGCAGCTCGCCGAACTGCCCCGCATCGACGCGGTGGTGATCTCCCACGACCACTACGACCACCTCGACCGCCGCACCGTCGAAATGCTTGCCGCCACGCAACGCGACATCCGGTTCCTGGTGCCGCTCGGTGTCGGCGCGCACCTGCGCCGGTGGCGGGTTCCGGAGGAGCGGATCGTCGAACTCGACTGGGATCAGCACACCGAGGTCGGGGAGCTGACGATCACGTGCACCGAGGCCCGTCACTTCTCCGGTCGCGGATTCGCGCGGGACATCACGCTGTGGTCGTCGTGGGTGATCGCCGGTCCGACGCGCCGTGTGTTCTTCGGGGGCGACAGCGGATACACGAGGCGGTTCGCCGACGTCGGGGACCGGTACGGTCCGTTCGATCTGACGCTGCTGCCGGTCGGCGCGTACGACCGTCGCTGGCCGGACATCCACATGAACCCCGAGGAAGCAGTGCGAACGCACGGTGACCTCGGTTGCGTGGACCGCCCCGGCAGTCTGCTCGTGCCCGTGCACTGGGGCACCTTCAACCTCGCCTTCCATGCGTGGTCCGAGCCGATCGCGCGGCTGTTGCCGGCAGCGCAGGCCGCCGGGGTCGCGACCGCGGTCCCGATGCCGGGGCAGCGGGTCGACGCGCTCCGGCCGGGTGCCCAGCATCCGTGGTGGGTGTCCCTCGGCTGAGACTTCGCACGATGTGCCGTTTGCCCGACTCCTGCCGTGGGTACCAAGGAGCACACGGATTCCGCGTCCGGCTCGGGTGGCCGGACCCCGGCGCGAGGAGGTTCTGATGTCGACGGATGCCATCGTGATTCTCAAGGACGATCACAAGGAGATTCGACGGTTGTTCCGTGCCTTCCGGGGTGCGGGTGAGAACGCGGAGAAGGAGAAGGGGCAGCTCGTCGACAAGATCATCGAGGCGTTGACCGTGCACACCTACATCGAGAACGAGTGCATGTATCCGAAGGTCCGCGATCTCCTGCCGGACCTGGAGGAAGACGTTCTCGAGTCCTACGAGGAACACCACGTCGCCGACGTGCTCGTCACCGAGCTGGCGGGAATGTCGCCTTCCGACGAGCGATTCGACGCCAAGGCCACGGTGCTGATCGAGAACGTCGAGCACCACATCGAAGAGGAAGAGGAAGAGTGGTTCCCGCAGGTTCGTGAGCAGCTCGGCCGTAAGAAGCTGCAGGAGATCGGTGCGGAGATGCTCGAACTGAAGAAGAAGGCGCCGCGCTCACCGGCCCAGCCGTCGGCGCTCAAGAAGACGGTCGACGCCGTTCTGGCCTGAACCTGTTCCGGTGCAACGGAAGTCCGGGGAAGAAGCGCGCTCACATGTCCTCGGCGTCGCGCGCTTCTTCCTCGGCGATCCGGCGGGCGTCGCGGCGCCTGCGCCATGCGATGATCGCGAAAACCGCTGCCGCACCGCAGATCCCGCCGACGATCATCCCGAGCCACGTTTCCGGATCCTGGTCGAGCGGTGCGGACAGGCGGGCGTAGATGCCGACCGCCCCCGCGATGTACAGCGCAGCGGCGAAGATGGCGCGGGGGCGCCACGTCTTGGCGGAGGCGTACACGTCGACGTCCTGGGAGCGTGCGTAGGCGGCGGTGACGATCGAGACCACGAACCACGCGAGGATGATGCCGAGTGCGGTCCACGCGCCGACGCGTCCGGCGACCCACGGGAGGACGGCCGTCGCGACGAGCGCAATCCATTGGGTCAGTTGGAATCCCACTGCGGACGCTTCGTTCCAGACGTCACGCTGACGTTCGTCGCGGTAGAAGTCGTCGTCGAGATCCCCGATCACGCGAGCGGCCTTGACGAATGCGGTCATGGGGAGTCCTCCTCGGTGAGTGGAAACAGATCTTCGACGGTGGTGCCGAGGGTGCGGGCAAGCCGTAATGCGAGGTAGACGCTCGGCGCATAGTCGCCCTTCTCGGTGGACACGATGCTCTGACGGCTGACGCCGACCCGCTCGCCCAGTTCGGCCTGGGTGATCCGCAGTTGCTTGCGGAACTCGCGAACTCGGTTGCTTCCCGGTGTGCCTGCCACGAGTGGAAGTCAAGCATCCTTGTCATCCGGTGTCAAGAGTGCTTGTCTTTTCCTGACCCAGGCTCGTTTCGCGGGAAGGCGGAGCGGGTACCAGTGCGTCATGGCGACACCCGCAGGTACCGCACATTCGACGTCCGCGACCGGCCCGGCCGTGAGCGGCCTCCGGGCGCTGCGTCTGGTCGCGACCCTCGGCTTCCCGTCGGTCGCCGCCGGGGTGATCGCCCGTAGGTCCCGGTCGATGGCGCTGCTGGAACGGTTCGGCGCCGACGCGTCCGCCGTGCACGCACTGCGCCGGCTGCGTGCGGAACACGGCTCCGGGCCGCTGCGGATCGAATTGCCCGGCAGGCGGCTGGCGGTCGTGCTCGACCCGGCCGATGTCGGCAGGATCCTCGAGGACTCGCCGGACCCGTTCGACCCCGCCACCCGGGAGAAGAAGGGTGCACTCTCGCCGTTCCAGCCGCACGGTGTGCTCATCTCGCAGGGCTCCATCCGCTCCGAACGCCGCCGGCTCAACGAAGAGGCACTCGACACCGCGCACACCCTGCATCACCTGGCCGAACCGATCGTGGAGGTCGTCGACCGGGAGGCGGTCGCCCTCCTCGAATCGGCGATCCGCACCGGCACTCTCGACAACGACGAGTTCACCCGAACCTGGTGGCGCATCGTTCGCCGGATCGTCCTGGGCGACTCCGCCGCCGAGGACAACGACATCACCGACAGATTGAAAAAGCTTCGCGCGAACGGGAACTGGTCCTATTTCATTCCCGAGCGGAGCCGTCTTCGCGACCGCTTCACCGAAGACCTGTATCGCTACGTGGACCGGGCCGAGCCGGGTTCGCTCGCCGGAGCACTCGCCGCGCTACCCGCCGGAGGTGCGACCGATCCGGTCGGTCAGATTCCGCACTGGCTGTTCGCGTTCGACGCCGCGGGCATGGCCGCTGCGCGCACGCTCGCGCTGTTCGCCGGTCACCCGGGGCAGCGCGGGACCGCACGCGCGGAGATCGCCGCCGGTGACGCCGAGAAGCCGCAGCCCTACCCGTATCTGAGGGCCGCCGTACTCGAATCGGTGCGTCTGTGGCCGACGACGCCGATGATCCTGCGGGACTCCACCCGCGACACGGTGTGGGGCCCGGAGCAGGAGCGGTTCACCATTCCCGCCGGCACCGGATTCATGATCCTCACCGCCGGTTTCCACCGCGACGGCGAGACCGTGTCGTTCGCCGACGAGTTCGTCCCCGAGGTGTGGCTGGACGGACGCGCGGAGAGACGTCCGGAACTGGTGCCGTTCAGCGCCGGACCGGCGGCGTGCCCCGGCCGCAACCTCGTGCTGCTGGTGACCAGCACCCTGCTGGCGCGGATGCTCGCCGCTGCGGACTTCCGGGTCGTCTCCGATCCGGTGCCGGCCCCCGACCGTCCGTTGCCGAACACGTTCGACAACTTCGGGCTGAAATTCGAGGTGGCGCGCACCGCCGGTGCGCCCGGGGTGAGGAGGAGCGACATGAACGCGTCCGGCAAGCACGACGAGGACGAGGGCTTCCACCGGGTGTCACCCGACCCCGAGGAAACCCCGCAGGACGACGATCTCGAATCGGATCACGGGGATCGGCCCGACAGCGGCACCGACGCCGGCCAGGAGGCGACGGATCCGGCGCGCCGGGCAGGAGAAGAAGGCGGGGCCGGCGAGTAGTGACGGGGGCCGGTCCTCACTCGGCCGGCGGATACGGATCCTTCAGCAGTACGCGGGCGAGATGCGCCGTGTTGCGGGCGAGGGTCGCCGTCGCCGAGGCGACCGCGTCGGGCACGGAGTCGAGGTCGTTGTAGTCACCGGGCGTCATCGCTTCGCCGTTCCAGTACGTGCACCCCTGCGCCGGGATCGTGTACCCGCAGTCGTCGAGCGCCTGGAACAGACTCGCCACGATCGCGTGTGCCCCGTCCTCGTTGCCGACCACCGCCGCGACCGCGACCTTCCCGAACAGGATCGGGCGGCCCTCGTCGTCCGTCTCGGAGAGTTCGGCATCGAGTCGTTCGAGCGCCCGTTTGGCCACGCTCGACATCTGGCCGAGCCACGTGGGGGTCGCGATCAGCAGGATGTCGGCGTCGAGGATGCGCCGTCGGACGTCCGGCCATCGGTCGCCGTTCCCCATATCGGCCTCGACGCCGGGACGGATGTCGAGATCGACCAGCCGGATCGCCTCACCGGTCACGTCGTACTTGCCGAGCTCGGCGAGGACGTGTTCGGTGATCAGATCGCTGCTCGACGCGGCCGGGGACGGCTTGAGCGTGCAGACCAGTGCGAGCGCCTTCAGAGATGTCATGCCGTCGCGGGTACCCGTGCCGCTTCGCGGGTGAAACGCGGTCCTGCCGCTCGGTGCGCGATCGCAACTTCCCCGCGCTGGCATAGCCTGTTCTTCATGTCAGTTGAAGAGCCCACCGCGGTCGTCGGTGCCGGTGAGACGGTCGTGACCGATCCCGCCCATGTCGCCGGCGGCCTGACCACCGAGCAGGTCGCCGAACGTGTGGCGCGGGGCGAGACGAACGACGTTCCCGATCGCGCGTCCCGGTCCGTCAAGGACATCGTCCGCGCGAACGTGTTCACGCGGATCAACGCGATCCTCGGTGTGCTGTTCCTCATCGTGCTGTCCACCGGCTCGATCATCGACGGCATGTTCGGCCTGCTGATCGTGGCGAACAGCGGCATCGGAATCATCCAGGAGATCCGCGCGAAACGGACCCTGGACAAGCTCGCGATCGTCAGCCAGACCAAGCCGGTCGTACGGCGCGACGGACGGTCCGCCGAGCTCGCCCCGCGCGAGGTGGTGCTCGACGACATCATCGAACTCGGTCCCGGCGACCAGTTGGTGGTCGACGGTGTCGTCGTCGAATCCGAGGGCCTCGAGCTCGACGAGTCGCTGCTCACCGGCGAATCCGACAACGTCGACAAGGCGCCCGGCGCGACGGTGATGTCCGGCAGTTTCGTCGCGTCGGGCAGTGGTGCCTACCGTGCGACGAAGGTCGGTCGCGATGCCTACGCGGCGCGGCTGGCCGAGGAGGCCAGCAAGTTCACGTTGGTGCACTCGGAACTGATGGCCGGCATCAACAAGATCCTGAAGTTCATCACCTACCTGATGATCCCGGCGGGTCTGCTCATCATCTACAACCAGCTGTTCTCGAGCGGCGAGTCGCTCGGTCCCGCGCTGAGCGGCATGGTGGCCGCGCTCGTGCCGATGGTTCCCGAAGGCCTCGTGCTGATGACGTCGATCGCGTTCGCGGTCGGGGTGGTCCGGCTCGGGCAGCGCCAGTGTCTCGTGCAGGAACTGCCGGCCATCGAGGGCCTGGCCCGCGTCGACGTGGTGTGCGCGGACAAGACCGGAACCCTCACCGAGAACGGGATGCGGCTGGCCGAGATCGTGCCGATCGACGGCGCGGACGAGAACACGGTCCGCGCCGCGCTCGCGGCGATGGCCGGCGACGATCCGCGCCCGAACGCGAGCGTCGCCGCGATCGCGGAGGCCCTGCCCGACGATCCGGGTTGGGGTGCGGCGACCGCGACCGCCCCGTTCTCGTCGGCGAAGAAGTGGAGCGGCCAGTCCTACGGTGCCCACGGCAACTGGCTGCTCGGCGCCCCCGACGTGCTGCTCGATCCGGCATCCGACGCCGCCCGCAAGGCCGAGGAGATCGGCGCGCAGGGGCTGCGGGTGCTGCTGTTCGCCGAGAGCGACCGTCCCGTCGAGGACGAGGCCGCGCCGGGCACCGTCACCCCTCGTGCGCTGGTCGTGCTCGAGCAGCGGGTGCGGCCCGACGCGAGGGACACCCTCGAGTACTTCGCCGGGCAGAAGGTCGACGTCAAGATCATCTCCGGTGACAACGCGGTGTCGGTCGGCGCGGTCGCGTCGTCGCTGGGTCTTTCGAACGGGGATCGGCCGGTCGACGCGCGCACCCTCCCCGAGGACCCCGACGAGCTCGCCGAGACCGTCGCGTCCGCGACCACGTTCGGCCGGGTGCGGCCCGATCAGAAGCGCGCGATGGTCGGGGCGTTGCAGTCGCGTGGGCACACCGTCGCGATGACCGGCGACGGCGTGAACGACGTGCTGGCCCTCAAGGACGCCGACATCGGAGTCGCGATGGGCTCGGGCAGCCCCGCAACCCGCGCGGTCGCGCAGATCGTGCTGCTGGACAACAAGTTCGCGACCCTGCCGCACGTGGTGGGGGAGGGCCGCCGCGTCATCGGCAACATCGAACGGGTTTCCAACCTGTTCCTCACCAAGACGGTGTACTCGGTGCTGCTGGCGTTCTTCGTCGGGGTCTCCGGGGTGCTGTCGCAGCTGTTCGACTTCGATCCGCTGCCCTATCCGTTCCTGCCGCGGCACGTGACGATCGCCGCCTGGTTCACCATCGGCATCCCGGCGTTCCTGCTGTCGCTGGCCCCGAACAACGAGCGTGCCCGGTCCGGGTTCGTGCCCCGCGTGATGCGGCTGGCGATTCCGTCGGGCGTGATCATCGGTGTCGCGACGTTCGTCTGCTACGTGCTCGTGTACGGGGGACCGGAGCAGACCGAGCAGCAGAAGATCCAGGCCGGTACGTCCGCGCTGATCACCCTGATCATGATCGCGCTGTGGGTGCTCGCGGTCGTCGCCCGGCCGTATCAGCTTTGGAAGATCGTGCTGTTGATCGGATCGGTGCTCGGCTACGTGATCCTGTTCACGGTGCCGTTCTGCCGCGAGTTCTTCGCGCTGGACCCCTCGGACCTCGGATACACGACGATCGCGTTCGTGTGCGGCGCCGTCGGTGTGTTCCTGGTGGAGGTCTCGTGGTGGGTCACCGGGCGTCTGCACGGCGAGCACCGCCGCCTGTTCGCCGCCCCGGACGATCTGCTCCCGGGCGTACACTGACCGGCGTATTGCGAACACCCTCGGCAAGAACCGTTCCGCTTCGACGGAAGGAACAGCAGATGGGCTTCATGGATACGTTGAAAGGCTTGGTCGGCAAGGGCAAGGACTACGCCGCCGAGAATCCCGACAAGGTCGGTTCGGCCATCGACAAGGCCGGCGATCAGGTGGACGAGAAGACCGGCGGCAAGTACGCCCAGCATGTCGACAAGGCGCAGGACGCGGCGAAGAAGCATCTCGGTGCCACCGGTGGCCAGGACGCGGGCACACCGCCGCCGGGTGCGCCGCCTGCCCAGCCCCCGACCCCGCCACCCGGGACGGAGCAGCCCGGCCCGCCGCCGGGACCCGGTTCCGGATAGCGTTCCCGGAGATCCTGCGTCGGGTGTGGCAGGCTTCCTTTCGCTCGGTACCCGAACGAAAGGAAATGCCGTGGGCTTCTTGGACAATGTGAAGGGCATCGTCGACAAGGGCAAGGAACTCGCCGCCGATCACCCCGACGTGGTGAACCAGGCGATCGAGAAGGTCGGCGACCTGGCGGACGACAAGACCGGTGGCAAGTTCTCCGGCCAGGTCGATGCGGCGGAGAACGCCGCGAAGAACGCCCTCGGCACTGCCTGATCCGACATGGCTCGCGTGCGCCGGAATCGACCGGCGCGCGTGAGCCGCGCAGCGGTCGGACACGTGCACACGTACGGACGGGTGCGCGTGTCCGCTAGCTGCGCGAATACTCCCGATCCGGCGTCCTGACCGAAACGACCGACCGCCATCGCCGCGCGTGGCAGAGCAGAATCGTTGCCGTGAACGGGACCTGGATACTGTTCGTCGTCATCGCGGCGATCGCCGTCACCGGACTGGCGACCCGGCGCAATCTGCAGGCGCCGCTGGTGCTCGTCGCGATCGGTGCGGCCGCGTCGTTCATCCCTGGACTGCCCCGGCTGGAACTGCAACCCGAGGTGATTCTCGGTGTCGTGCTTCCGCCGCTGCTGTATTCGGCCGCGCTGCGGTTCTCCGTTCCCACCTTCCGGCGCTACCTGTCGCCGATCCTGCGGCTCGGCATCGTCACCGTCCTCGCGACCGCCTTCGCGGTGGCGTTCTTCGCGGAATGGCTCGTCCCGCAGCTGACGTTCGGCGCCGCACTGGTGCTCGGTGCGGTCGTCGCCCCCACCGACGCGGTCAGTGCCGTCGCCGTCGGGCAGAAACTCGGACTGCCGAAACGGGTCATCGCGGTACTCACCGGGGAAGGGCTCGTCAACGACGCGACCGCCCTGACCCTGTTCACGGTCGCGGTGTCGACGGTCGCCGGCACCCGGGTGTACTTCGACTCTCCGGTCATGTTCTTCGGCTACGAGGTGGCCGGCGGTGTCGCCGTCGGACTCGTGCTCGCGGTGGTCGTGCATCAGGTTCGGCTCCGCATGTACCACTCACCACTGGAAACGTCTCTGGGACTGGTACTTCCGTTCACCGCCTATCTCGCGGCCGAGGAGATCCACGCGTCCGGGGTGCTCGCTGTGGTCGCCGCCGGCCTGTACATGGGGCACCGCGCCACCGACGCATCGGTGAACACGCGGATCCAGGAACGCTACGTGTGGGAGAGCCTGGATCTCCTGCTCGAGATGTTCGTCTTCGCGTACATGGGACTGCAGCTGAAGTTCGTGCTCGACGACGTCACCGACCACGGCTACGACGTCGCTCTCGCGCTGCTGTACGCGCTCGCGGTGCTCGTCGTGGTCATGGCGGTGCGGCCCGCGTGGGGTCTGCTGAACTGGGGACGCCGCCGCGTCACCCGCGACATCGGGCTGGTCCGGCTGGGCCGCGACCGGTTGAGTTTCCGCGAACACCTGGTCGTTTCGTGGGCGGGGATGCGCGGTGTGGTGACCCTCGCCGCCGCCGGTGGTATCCCGTTCGTACTCGAGTCCGGCGAACCGTTCCCGGGTCGCGACATCATCCACCTCATCGCGCTGGTCGTCGCCGTCGGAACCCTGCTCATCCAGGGTGCGACCATGCCCGCCCTGATCCGCAGGCTCGACGTGCACGACCCGTACGAGCGGCTCCGCAACGAGGAGCAGCGCGCCCTCGCCCGATCCATCGTCGAAACCGCCGCCCACGGCGAACTCCGGAACCTCGCGGAGCACCCGCCGTCCGGGTTCGACGCCGAGTCCGTGCGCCGCATCCTCGAACGGGTGCGCCGATCCATCCAGGCCCGCGTCGACGCCCAGGCCGTCGAATCGGAGAACGAGGACGACCGCAACCTCGACGCGAGCGCACTGTTCGACGAATTCCGGCGCTCGATCCTGCGTGCCCAGCGCACCGCCCTGATCGCCGCGCGCGACGAGGGAACCCTGGACGACGAAACCCTCCGCATCGAACTCGAAAGCCTCGACGTCGAGGAGGCCGCCGCGGAGGAACGGATCGACCGCCGCGGCCGGACGTGAGCGGCCCGGCAGAAATCGGGTAGTGCACTACGCGTGCGTCCCGGACGTCGCCGGAAGACTCTGGGAACATGCGAAATACGGGGGCGGCGGGTGGGCGGCGCGGAGCGGCTGCCGGCATCTGCATGGGCGCGGTTGCGCTCGGTCTCGTGTTCCTCGGGTCGACCCGTGGCGAAGCATCGCCGGACCCGGGCTCGGTGTACACCTCGGGTTCGTGCTGCGACAGCGAGATCGTGTCGACCACCACGGTGACCGAGACGGTGTACGTGCCCACGACGGTCTACGAGACGGTGTACGTGCCCACGACGGTCTACGAGACGGTGTACGTGCCCACGACGGTCTACGAGACGGTGTACGTGCCCACGACGGTCTACGAGACGGTGTACGAGACCTCGACGGTGTACGAGACGAGAACCGAAAGCGTCACCGAGACAGTCGAAGTGGGCGGAACCGCAACCGAAACCGTCACCGGGTCCGTGACGGAGAACCGGGCGCAGCCACCGCGCGCGGTCACCGAAACGGTCACGGCATCGGCCGGATCGCCGATCACCGTGGCCTCGCCGCCGGACCCGCCTGCTCCCGCCGATCCTCCGAAGAACACGGCCACAGTGGCACTGACCGGACTCGGCGCCGGGGCAGGGGCACTTGCCGCAGCGGTGCTCGTGACGCGACTTCGCCGGCCGGGTGAACGCCGGACTCGGCACAGGACTCCGGAGGTGCGTGCGGTCGTCCGGCGCGACCGGAATCCGCGGACCACGGTCGAGGACCGGGAGGGACCGACGGTGGGGATCGACTTCCGGGCCCGCTCGTGGGACATCCGGACGACAGGAGACAACTCATGACCGATCCGAACGCGATCACCGCGCGCACCGTGTTGCTGCCGGGCGTTCCTCCGGACCGGTCGGCCGCGGCGGTGGCCGACGTCCTCGGCCGGTTCGGCGCTGTCCGTGCCGCGGTGAGGGCGCTGAACGCGATCCCCCCGGATGTGCTCACCGCCGTCGATGCGGAGGTGGCCGCCGCGATCGCCGACATCCTCGAGGTCGGCCTCGACGACCTGTTCGCGCAGGGCCGGCAGCGCTACCGGCGGTTGCGTGACGCGGCCACCACGTCCCTCACCGGCACGAAACAGCTTGTGTCGCTGGACAGCACGCGGATCACGGCGAGCCGGCATCCGTCCGTCGAACTGAGCCTCGACGGCGTGCTCGTCGGTCGCGTCGACCTCGACCTGACCGTCGAATACGACCTCCACGGTGTCGTCGCGGTCGTCGAATCCGGTGCGCTGACCGCCCTGCGCTTCGGAGAGTGCGACGTCGCCGTCACGTTCGCGGTGCGGCCGGTGGGCACCGTGCTGCAGCGTCGAAGGACCTTCTCGGTGGGAGCGCTGGCGCCGATGAGGGAACCGGTGCCGCTCGTCGGTTCCGCGCGGGCACGACCCGCCTGACGCGTTGCGGCGGTCCGCGGCGTCCGAGGTTCTAGCTTTGTATGCATGATCGCGACCGACCTGTTCGAGCATCCACGCCTGTTCGAACATCCACGTCTGCAGCGCCCGGCCCGGTGGGGTGAGCAGTGACCGGCACTGTCGTCGTCGCGCTCGTCGTGGTGGCCGCGCTCCTCGCCGGCGGTATCGCCGCGGTGTGGGCACGGACCCGTCGCGTCGTCACCACCCCCGCCGAACGCGCCGTGCACGCGACGCTGCACACCGCCTCGCTCGCCGCGCGACCGCTGCGCCGCGGACTCGACGCGACCTCCGCGCAGGAGGCCGCGCCGCACCTGCGGACCCTCACCGGCGCGCAGGCCGTGGCACTGCTCGACGCCGACGGCAACCGGCTCGCATGGCACGGGTTGTACGAGGGACTCGCCGACCAGATGCACGACGCAGCTATCCGCGCGATCGAGGGGGAGCGTCGCGTGCTCGTCGGCCACGGCGATCTGGTGCGCGGACCCGAAGAGCTCGCGGCGCGGGCGTTGATCGCCCAGCCGCTGATCATCGACGGCGTCGGCGTGGTCGGGGTGCTCGGCGTCGTCACCACCACCGAACCGGGCCCGGCGATGCTCGGGGTGCTCGCCGAGGTCGCGGGATACGCGTGCAGCCAGATCGAACTCGCCGAGCTCGACGCGTCCCGCGCGCGGCTGGACCGCGCGGAGGTTCGTGCGCTGCGCGCCCAGATCAGCCCGCACTTCATCTACAACGCGCTCAACACGGTCGCCTCGTTCGTGCGCACCGACCCGGACCGGGCCCGCGAACTGTTGCTCGAGTTCGCGGACTTCACTCGGTACTCGTTCCGTTCCGCGGGCGAGTACACGGTGCTCGCCGACGAGCTGCGCAACATCGACCGGTATCTCACGCTCGAGCGTGCCCGGTTCGGCAACGCGCTCGACGTGCGGTTGCAGATCGCCCCCGAGGTCCTGGGGGTAGTGCTGCCGTTCCTCGCGTTGCAGCCGCTGGTGGAGAACGCGGTGCGGCACGGGATCGCCGGGAAACCGACGCGCGCCGGCACCATCAGCATCGTCGCCGCCGACGAGGGCACCGACTGCGTCATCAGTGTCGAGGACGACGGCATCGGCATGGACCCGGAACTCCTGCGCTCGGGTTCGCTCGACGCGGTCGCCGACCGCGAGGACAGCGGTGTCAAGGAGTCCGCGCACGTGGGCCTGGCGAACGTCGACGACCGATTGCGGGCGGCGTTCGGCAACGATTACGGCCTGGTCGTCGAGACCGCACCGGGCGCCGGCACCAAGGTCAGCATGCGGGTGCCGAAGTTCCGGCCGGGGATCCGACCGTGACCGGCGGCGGGGCATGGCACGATGATTCCGTTGTGAACGACAATCCGGAGTCCCTCACCGTGCTGGCGGTCGACGACGAGCCGCCTGCCCTCGACGAGCTTGCCTACCTGCTGCGCCGGCGCGACGAGATCGGCTCGGTTCATACCGCGGGCGACGCGACCACCGCGCTGCGGCTGCTGCGCGACGGTGGCATCGACGCGGTCTTCCTCGACATCAACATGCCCGGGCTCGACGGCCTCGAGCTCGCGGGGATCCTCCGCAACTTCGCGCAGCCACCGTCGGTGGTGTTCGTGACCGCGCACGACGACCGCGCGGTCGCGGCGTTCGACCTGGGTGCGGTCGACTATCTGCTCAAGCCGCTGCGCGAGGAACGGCTCGCCGAGGCGGTGCGACGGATCGCCGAACGCCGCCGCAGCAGCAGCGACCAGGGCGGCGCTCCGTCGTCGTCCGACGAGGTGATTCCCGTCGAACTCGGCGGGGTCACGACGCTGGTGCCGCGGTCGTCGGTGCGGTGGGTCGAGGCCGACGGCGACTACGCGCGCCTGCACACCGCGACCGGTTCCCACCTGGTGCGCATCCCCATTTCGACGCTCGAGAGCCGCTGGGCGGACGCCGGATTCCTGCGGGTACACCGGTCGTACCTGGTGGCGCTGCCGCTGGTGACGGGCATCCGCAGTGTCGGATCCGGCCTGGTGGTGTGCCTGCGGCCGGAGGGGGACCAGCAGCCGGTGGAGCTTCCGGTCAGCCGCCGCCACACCCGGGAACTCAAGGACCGGCTCATCCGCGGTCCCATGCAGACCTGGACGGCCCGATGAGCACCGCCGGTCCGCCGCCGCGGGAACGGGTGGTGCTCGCGCAGCGGCGCGGAGCCCGCATGGTCCGCACCCGCGTCGAGGTGCAGCAGCAGACGCAGATCGGCGACGCGATGGTGCGCGGCCTCGTCCGGGCGCAGCTCGGGCTGGCGTTGCGGCTCGCGCTCGTCGCGGTGTGTTTGCTGGGGGCGCTGCCGGTGCTGTTCGCCCTGGTTCCCTCGCTCGCGGAGGTGACGCTGCTGGGGCTGCGGCTGCCGTGGTTGCTGCTCGGTGTCGTCGGCTATCCGGTGCTGCTCGGCATCTCGTGGCTGTACGTGCGGCTGGCCGAACGCAACGAGCAGGACTTCACCGACCTGACCGACGACTGAGCCGCGATGGGCACCGGTTCGATTCCCGTTCTCACCGTCGTCGGCCTGATCGCCGCTGCCGCCGCGACCGTCGCGATCGGCATCTACGGCGTCCGCCTGGCACGCACGACCTCCGACTTCCTCGTCGCGTCGCGCACGGTCGGGCCGCGCTGGAATGCCGCGGCGATCGCGGGGGAATACCTGTCCGCCGCATCGTTCCTCGGTGTCGCCGGGCTCGTCGCGAAGTACGGCGCCGACGCCCTGTGGTATCCGGTGGGCTTCGCCGCAGGCTATCTGGGCCTGTTGCTGTTCGTCGCCGCACCGCTGCGCCGGTCCGGCGCCTACACGGTGCCGGACTTCGCCGAGTTCCGGCTCGGCACGCGCTGGGTGCGCACCCTCGCGATGATCGTCGTCGCCGTCATCTGCGTGCTGTACCTGGTGCCGCAGTTCCAGGGGGCGGGACTGACGCTGAACATCCTGCTGGGGCTGCCCGAGTGGGTGGGCGTGGCCGCGGTCGGGGCGATCGTCGTCGGCAACGTCGTCGGCGGCGGCATGCGGTCGATCACGTTCGTGCAGGCGTTCCAGTACTGGCTCAAGCTCACCGCGGTCGCGCTGCCGGCGCTGGTACTCACCCTGCATTTCCTCGCCCACGACCGGGTCCTGACCGAGGCGGTGCCGCCGACCGTCACCGATCGCACCACCGTCGACATCACCACCGATGTGATCGTGCAGGTGGGGGAGCCGCTGCAGGTCGACGTCACCGGGCACATCGACGGCCGGCCGGTCGCCGGTCCGGTGCTGCTCGCGCCGGGCCAGCACGAGCTGTCGTCGGGAACCGAGCTCGTGCTCGCCGCCGGCTCGCCCGTTCCGGTCGTTGCGGGTGCGCCGCCGGACAACGACTCGTGGGCCTCACCCGGAAACGGATTCGGCGGGGACTACCCGATGTTCCAGGTGTACTCGCTGATCCTCGCGACGTTCCTCGGCACGATGGGCCTGCCGCACGTGCTCGTGCGGTTCTACACCAACCCCGACGGCCGCACCGCGCGGATGACCTCGCTCGCCGTGATCGCCCTGGTCGGCATGTTCTACCTGTTCCCGACGCTGCTCGGCGTCTTCGCGCGACTGTATGTGCCCCAGCTGCTCATCACCGGACGCTCGGACGCGGCGGTTCTGCTGCTGCCCGGATCGGTGCTGAGCGGGTGGGGTGGGCAGCTGCTGGCCGCGCTCGTCGCCTCGGGTGCGATCGCTGCGTTCCTGTCCACGTCGTCGGGCCTGCTGGTCAGCGTCGCGGGCGTGCTGTCGACGGATGTGCTGCGCGGCCGGGTCCGGGACTTCCGGATCGCGGCGGTGCTCGCCGGGATCGTGCCGCTCGCGTTGTCGCTGTCGGTGACGTCGCTGGACCTGTCGCGTTCGGTGGGCCTGGTGTTCGCGGTGGCGGCGTCGACGCTGTGCCCGCTGCTGATCCTGGGTATCTGGTGGCGGGGCCTCACCGCGGCCGGGGCCGCCGCGGGGATGGTGCTCGGCGGGCTGGTGTCCGGGACCGCCGCGATGGTGGTGGTGCTCGCCCCCATCGATCCGGATCGCGGCGGCTGGCCGGCGGTGCTCGTCGGCTACCCGGCCGCGGTGAGTGTGCCGCTGGCGTTCCTGGCGATGGTGCTGGTCTCCCTCGCCACCCGCCGGTCGGTTCCCGCGGATGTGGGGCGCACCTTCTCGCGCATGCACGTCCCGGAACGGCTCGGCATGGGCCGCGACCGTGAGATCGGCGCATTCGGTGCGGGCACGTCCGGTGCCGATAAATCCGTTTCGGGGGATCGGACGCGCCGTTCGTCGCGGTGAGTCGACCGCTCGGCGCACGACACGACAGCTCGGCGTGCGATCGGACCGCACTCCTTATGCGTGTGACCGTCGTCTCATTACCGTCTGTTCTCACTACAACTCACAAACCGAGGAGTCGGCAGTGACCACAGTCAAGAGTGGGCTCGACGCGCCGGTACGGCGCGAACCCACACCCCAGGACTTCGTAGCCATGCAAGCGAGCCCGGAATTCCAGGAATTGCGTAGCCGGTTGCGGCGGTTCGTGTTCCCGGTGACGGTGTTCTTCCTCGCCTGGTACGGGGTCTACGTGCTGCTCGCGACGTACGCCGCCGACTTCATGGCGACGAAGGTGATCGGCAACATCAATCTCGGCTTGATCCTGGGCTTCGGTCAGTTCGTGACGACGTTCGTGATCACCGCCCTCTACGTGAAATTCGCAGGACGCGAGCTCGATCCTCGGTCCGCCGCGATCCGTGAAGAGCTGGAAGGACCGGCACAGTGACCGTTCTCGCGCAGAGTGGGACCGCCGATGTCGGCAACCCGCTGATCAACATCGCGATCTTCGTCGCGTTCGTCGTCGTCACCATGGGCCTGGTCATCAAGGCCAGCCGCACCACCAAGAAGGCCTCGGACTTCTACACCGGCGGCGGCCAGTTCTCCGGCCCGCAGAACGGTTTCGCGATCGCCGGTGACTACCTGTCGGCCGCGTCGTTCCTCGGAATCGCCGGTGCCATCGCCGTGTACGGCTACGACGGCTTCCTGTACTCCATCGGCTTCCTCGTCGCGTGGCTCGTCGCGCTGCTGCTCGTCGCCGAACTCCTGCGCAACACAGGGCGTTTCACGATGGCCGACGTGTTGAGCTTCCGGCTCAAGCAGCGGCCGGTGCGCATGGCCGCGGCGCTGTCCACCCTCGCGGTCTCGCTGTTCTACCTGCTCGCCCAGATGGCCGGTGCCGGTGGCCTGGTCGCGCTGCTGCTCGACATCCACGACAAGGCCGGTCAGGCGATCGTCGTCGCGGTCGTCGGTGTGCTCATGATCGTGTACGTGCTCATCGGCGGCATGAAGGGCACCACCTACGTGCAGATGGTCAAGGCCGTCCTGCTCGTCGCCGGCGCCGCGATCATGTTCGTCCTCGTGCTGTTCGCCGTGCGCGGCAACTTCTCCCAGCTGCTCGCCGACGCGCAGGCCATGGCGTCGAACTCCTCGGACGCGGCGGTCGCCGGTCGCGACATCCTCGCTCCGGGCGCGAAGTACGGCATCAGCGACATGACCCGCATCGACTTCGTCTCGCTCGGTATCGCCCTGGTGCTCGGCACCGCCGGCCTGCCGCACGTGCTCATGCGCTTCTACACGGTGCCGACCGCGAAGGAAGCCCGCCGCTCGGTGACCTGGGCGATCGCGCTCATCGGTGCCTTCTATCTGTTCACCCTGGTCCTCGGCTACGGTGCCGCGAAGCTGGTCGGCCCGGACGTCATCCTGAACGCCCCCGGTAAGGAGAACGCGGCGGCTCCGCTGCTGGCCTTCGAACTCGGCGGCACCCTGTTCCTGGCGATCATCTCCGCGGTCGCGTTCGCCACGATCCTCGCGGTCGTCGCGGGTCTGGCGATCACCGCGTCGGCGTCCTTCGCCCACGACATCTACGCCAGTGTCATCAAGCGCGGCAACGCAACCGAGGACGAGCAGGTGCGGGTCTCGCGCATCACCGTCGTCGTCATCGGCCTGATGTCGATCGTGCTGGGCATCCTGGCGATGGGCCAGAACATCGCCTTCCTGGTCGCCCTCGCGTTCGCGGTCGCCGCCTCGGCGAACCTGCCGACGCTGCTGTACTCGCTGTTCTGGAAGAAGTTCAACACCACCGGCGCACTGTTCAGCATCTACGGCGGTCTGATCAGCTGCCTGCTGCTGATCGTGTTCTCCCCGGCCGTGTCCGGCAAGCCGTCGTCGATGTTCCCGAACGCCGACTTCGCGCTGTTCCCGCTGTCGAACCCCGGCATCGTGTCCATCCCGCTGGCCTTCGTCCTCGGCATCGTCGGCACCTACGTCGGCCGCCGCAAGGTGGAGGATCCGTTCAAGCAGGCCGAGATGGAGGTCCGCTCGCTCACCGGTGTCGGTGTCGAGAAGGCGGTCGCCCACTAGAGACAGTCGCCCCCAGGAGAACCCTGGCGGCGAACCCCTTCGGTGCCGCGCTCCCACACCCGGGAGCGCGGCACCGTCGCGTTGCGGGTTCCCTGCTGTTCCGGTTCTGCCACTGCGCAACCGGCAGTTCGAGGACCTACTGCGCAGCCGGAAGTTCGAGGAACGTGAAGGGGGCGGTGTCGACGAACCGATCCGTGACGTTGCCGCCGAGCCCACCCTCGAGTGCGGTGTCGCCGAGCAGATCGAGCTTGCGCGCCGGCGCACCCTCGGTGAAATCCAGCTCGGAGAGGTCGACCCACAGGACGTTCGGGCGCGTCGTCGACGCGAACACGTAGCGCTTGCCGGTCAGGTCACCCACGGTCTGCCAGATCGTCTGTGACGCATAGGGTTTGTCCGGATCCGGAACCCGGAACGGCTGCGCCGCATTGCGGATGACACTGAACATCCCGGCGACGGCCTCCACCCCGCTCTCGGGTTCGGGAAGCCGGCCGACGTAATAGGCGGCGCGGGCGAACCTGTCGGCGGCGTCCGTGGTACCGGGCAACGGCTTGTCGCCACCGAATCCCTCGACCTCGCGGAGCAGTTCGAGCTGCTTGTCGTAGGTCGGTGAATTCGTCATCACCTGATAGCTGCGGTCGTGCCAGACGGTGGCCTTGCCGTCGACGTACTCGACGATCGCCGAATCACCCGTCGCATCGTCCAGTGCGAGGTGCACCGTGGGCACCTCGCCGGTGGCCGGGTCGCCGAGAGGAACGACCTGCACCTCGGTCTGCTCGATCCACGCCGCCGCCTCCGCGACCGTGGCGAAGTTGTCCAGGAAGTACTGCATCCACACAGCCATGCTCAGCGCCGGCCGGGACGGGTCGTAGGTTCCGTAGTCCGACTCCGCGAGCCAGAGGATGTGTCCCGACAGGCCGGCCTCGTTCATGCCGTCGACGGTCATCATGTCGAAGGCCGCGGCGACGACGCTGCCGAACTTCGACGTCCAGGTCAACGAGCCGCCGACGCCGTCCCGCCGGTCGATTCCGCGCGGCAGGGACCACAGATTCGTCCCCGTGTCGCGGTGATAGTCCATGTTGCGGCCGACGAGTACCGATCCCGCCGCATCCGGCCACACGACCCTGGTGCACATGTCTTCTCTCTTTCCCGCCCGCCGGGCACATGCGTATCGAATAGGTTGGGAACATCGAGGGGCGTATTCGACTGTGGCACATTCGCCACCGGCGCCGGGCGAAACGGCGCGAACCGTCACCCGGCGTCGGTGTTGAAGGCGTAGGAGAAGCTGTCGAGATCTAACCGAGGCGCGGCGGCGCCGTGCGGTACGTCGCGGGGGTGGCGCTGAGCCGGATCGGGTTGGCGATCTGGCGGAGCGGAGCGTCCCGGTCCGGATCGTCGATCGACACGACCGGCGACAGGCCGAGGCGCTCGGCGAGGGCGACGGCGTCGGCGATGTCGTTGAGCGGCCCGCACGGCACGCGTGCCGCGGTGAGGGCGTCGAACCAGGCGTCGGCGGTGTTCGTCGACAGCAGTTCGTCGAGGATCTTCGTCAGTTCCTCGCGGTTCGCGACGCGTGCGGTGTTCGTCGTGAACCGGTCGTCGGATGCGAGTTCGGGCGCCCCGAGAACCTCTACCAGCGAGGCGAACTGGCGGTCGTTGCCGACGGCGAGGACGAACGGCCGGTCCGCGGTGCTGAACACCTCGTAGGGTGCGATGCTCGGATGCCGGTTGCCCATGGCCTTCGGCACGACGTCGGCCGCCACATAGCCCGACGACTGGTTCGCCAGCGCCGACAGCAGCGACGACAGCAGGTTCACCTCGACGCGCTGGCCCTCACCGGTCCGGTCGCGGTGCCGGAGCGCGGCGAGAATGCCCAGCGCAGCGTGCATTCCGGTGATGACGTCGACGACCGCGACACCGACCTTGGTGGGGGTCGCCGGGTCGGGCCCGGTGATGCTCATCAATCCGCCGACCGCCTGGATGAGCAGGTCGTAGCCGGGCAGGTTGTTGTTGCCGCCGAACCCGGTGATCGAGCAGTACACGATGTCGGGGTTGAGTTCGCGGGCCTGCTCGTAGCCGAGGCCGAGCCGATTCATCGTGCCGGGCAGGAAGTTCTCGACGACGACGTCGGCGCGGGCGACGAGGTTACGGGCCTCGTCGAGCCCCGCCTCGGTGGTCAGGTCGATCGACACCGACCGCTTGTTCCGGTTGACACCCAGGAAGTACGTCGACTCGTCGCCGACCCACGGCGGACCCCAGTGTCGGGTGTCGTCGCCGAAGCCCGGGCGTTCGACCTTGACGACCTCCGCCCCGAGGTCGGCGAGCAGCATCGTGGCGTAGGGGCCGGCGAGCACGCGACCGAAGTCGGCGATCACCAGCCCCTCCAATGCCCCTGTCACCGGAAGGCTGCCTCTCCGGTCAGGGCCTTGCCGATGGTCAGCTGGTGGACCTCGGAGGTGCCCTCGTAGGTCAGCACCGATTCGAGGTTGTTGGCGTGCCGGATGACGGGGTATTCGAGGGTGATGCCGTTCGCACCCAGGATGGTCCGGCACTCGCGGGCGACCGCGATGGCTTCGCGGACGTTGTTGAGCTTGCCCAGACTGACCTGCTCGGGGGCGATCTCGCCGCGGTCCTTCATCCGTCCGAGGTGGTAGGCGAGCAGATGGCCCTTGCCGACCTCGAGCGCCATGTCGGCGATCTTGGCCTGGGTGAGCTGGTAGCCGGCGAGCGGCTTGTCGAACACCTCGCGGGACTGCGAGTACTCGATCGCGGTCTCGAGGCAGTCGCGGGCCGCGCCGATCGCACCGAAGACGATGCCGAAGCGGGCCTCGCCGAGAGAGGTCAGCGGTCCGCGCAGGCCCTTGGCCTTCGGCAGCATCGCCGAGGCCGGCAGGCGCACGCCGTCGAGGACGAGTTCCGAGGTGACCGAGGCGCGCAGCGACAGCTTGGAGTGGATCTCCGGGGCGGAGAAGCCGGGGGTGTCGGTGGGGACGACGAAGCCGCGGATGCCCTTGGCGCCCTCCTCGAGGTCGGTCTGAGCCCACACGACGGCGACGTCGGCAACGGACCCGTTGGTGATCCACATCTTGGTGCCGTTGAGGATCCAGTCGTCACCGTCGCGCTTGGCGTTGGTGCGCATCCCGGCCGGGTTGGAGCCGAAGTCCGGCTCGGTCAGGCCGAAGCAGCCGATGGCCTCGCCGGCGGCCATGCGGGGGAGCCATTCCTGCTTCTGCTCCTCGCTGCCCCAGTGGTGGATGGAGAACATCGCCAGCGAGCCCTGCACCGAGACGAGGCTGCGAATACCGGAGTCGACGGCCTCGAGCTCGAGGCAGGCCAGGCCGTAGGCGGTGGCGCTCATGCCGGCGCAGCCGTAACCCTCGAGGTGCATGCCGAGCACGCCGAGCTGCCCGAGTTCCTTCGCCAGCTCACGTGCCGGGATCTTCGCTTCCTCGAACCACTGGGCCACGTGCGGACGGATGCGTTCGTTGCCGAACTTGCGAACGGTGTCGCGGATGTCGATCTCCTCCTGCTCGAGCAGGGAGTCGAGGGCGAAGAGCTGGGTCAGCGACTGGGGGTTGGACATGACTCTCTCCGGGGGTCGAGGAACGTTTGTCATAACGTTTGCGAGAACGTTTGCACGAACGATTGCGTGCCCTACGCTAAGGGGCGTGCTCCGGGCTCGTCAACCCGGAACTCGAACTCGATGCGAAACGAGCAGGAGAGCCGAATGTCCCGTCCCGACCGTGCGCCGACGCTCAAGGAGATCGCCGAGCGTGCCGGCGTGCACGTCTCGACGGCCTCCCGCGTGCTGCGCCAACCCGAACCCGTCGACGGCTGGTCCGAATCGGCCCTGCGAGTGCGGGAGGTCGCGGCCGAGCTCGGCTACCGGCCGAATCTGTGGGCGGCGAGCCTGCGCACCCGCAAGACGACCACGCTCGGCGTCGTCATGCCGCGGCTGACCGACGGGGTGGTCGCGACGACCTACCAGGGCATCGAAGAAGCCGCGACGAAGGCCGGGTACTCGGTCCTGCTGTCGAGCCCGCCCGACGACCTCGAGGCGCAGCGCCGTGCGATCACCCTGCTGGTCGGGCGGCAGGTGGACGGACTGTTGCTGAGCAGCCTGCACATTCCCGGACGCCCGTTCGTCGAGTCCCTGGGGCTCGGGCAGCTGCCGATCCTGACCGTGACCCGGCACGCCGACGCGGGACTGCCGTTCGTCGTCGGTGACGACTACCGCGGCGGAGCGCTCGCCGCCCGGCACCTGCTCGATCGCGGCTACACCGACCTCGCGATCATCGCCGGTCCCGACCATGCGAGCACGGCCCGGGATCGGCGCGACGGCTTCCTCGACACCTTGCGCGAGGCGTCGGTGGAGGTTTCGGCCGACCGGATCGTCCCGTCGAGCTTCGACGTCTCCGGCGGTGTGGAAGCGGGCAGGGCGCTGCTCGACCGGACCGACCGGCCCCGCGCGATCTTCGCGGTCAGCGACACCATCGCCATCGGCATCCTCGGCGTCGCCCGCGACCTCGGGCTGTCCATCCCGGACGATCTCGCCGTCGTCGGCTACAACGACATTCCCGTCGTCGCGCAGCTGCCGGTTCCGTTGACCACGGTCCGCTCGCCCGCGCACGACATCGGGGTCGCGGCCGTCCGCCGCCTGCTCGACCTGGTTCGCGACGGTGACGCCGAGTCGATGCGGCTGCCCGTGGAGCTGGTGGTACGCGCCTCGAGCTGATGCGATGCCGGGGCATGCGCAGGCGGGCTCCGTGTCGAATGTGCCTCCGTGACGATGCGTGCCTTCGGCCGAGGTCGCATCGTTTTCGGAGCGATAGGATGACCCGGCAACAACGGCGACCCGTTCGAATTGTGGAGGTGGACAGCGCGCATGCCCTCGCCGCGCAGGATCGGGGCTCCCGATGCGAAGAATCGGACGGTCCTGCTGGACGCCGCAGAGAAGGTCATGCTCGAGTACGGCTATGCGGCCGTCTCGTCCCGCCGCGTCGCCGAGCAGGCCGGCCTCAAACCGCAGCTCGTGCACTACTACTTCGTGAACATGGACGAGTTGCTCGAAGAGGTGTTCCGCCGTCGCGCCGACCAGGGCCTCGAGATGCAGAGGAAAGCGCTGGCATCACCGCAGCCGCTGTGGGCGCTGTGGCGGTTCAGCAGCGACCCGTCCGGGGTGGCGCTGACGATGGAGTTCATGGCGATGTCGCGACACCGGCCCGCGCTGCGGAAACTCCTCGCCGACTACTCCGAGCGGTTCCGGCGCGACCAGGCGGATGCGATCGAGGTGCTGCTCGACCGGTACGGCGTTGCGCACGAGGATTTTCCGCCCGTCGTCGCGTCGGTCCTCACGACCAGTCTGTCCCGTGTCGTCGTGATGGAGGAATCGCTCGGCTTCACCCTCGGCCACGCCGAAACCATCGAGCGCGTGGAACGGTGGCTCACCGCGGTCGAGGGCGAGTGGGGCAGCCCGAAGCGATAGACCGGGCGGTCAGCGAATCATCTTGCCGCGGCGGTATTCTCGTCCTCCCCACACGCCGGTCTGGGCGGTCGCGATTGCGTAGCTGCCGCATGCCGCGGCGATGGGGCAGCGGCCGCAGACCTCGGCCGCGTAGTCGAACGACTCGCTCGGGTCGGGGAACCAGCGGTCCGGGTGCCCGTCGCCGCGGCAGGCGGCGGCCGACCAGTCCTCGTCGTCGGCGGTCGGCGGGTGCTCGGCCAGGTACGTGGTCACGGCGGTGGGTGAGCGGCGCATGGCAATCGACAACCTCGTTCTCTCACAATGTAAGTGGTGATCGTCGAGGCGTGATGGTCCCGCGACGGCCGAGATCGGCCGATGGTCACCGTGACGGTGGCGAAAGCTCGGGGCGCACACGCCCCGAGGTGGGGCGTCAGTGGACGCGGACTCCGGTGTTCGGACCGGAATTTTCGAGAACTCGATCCAGGAAACGAATCTTCTTCTGCGACATGCGCTGCGAGTGCGAAGCGGTGTGCATCGGAGTTCCTTTCCGGTCGAGTTCGGCTGCTCCGGGCGCCCAGTGTGCCATGTCGAAGCGCGGAGGTGTGGGAATTTTTCTTCGGTGTCAGATTCGGGGTTCGATCCGGGAACGCAGTGTCGCCACTCCGGGACCGTCGAGTTCGTCGGCGACGCCGGAACGACCGGTCATCGCCATCAGCAGTGCTTCACCGGGTCCGTGGATCTCGGGTCCTCGTCCCGTGGCCCAATCGACGTCCGTGGCGACCAGTCGAAGGCCGTGGATCCGCCGGGATGCACCGATGGGCGGCGCGAAACGTGCGAAGCGGAGAGCGAGTTCGAGCCGCTCGGCGGAATTTCTCGCGGGATGCCGAGCGGGCCCACTGCTGTATCTCCGGCCGGCCCCGAATGCACTCGCCGTGTCGGAATCCGCTCGGACTGCAGCGTGAGCGAATTCGTACTCGGCGCGTCGATCGTCGGCCGGTCGCGTGCTCGCAGCGTAATGCCACGGGCCGACACGAAACGGTGATCCGCGAAGCGGGCTGGCGAGGCGGCCGGATCGGTGTCTACGCTTCCGCACATGGCGAAACTCGAGGTCACCACCCGCGTCCCGCTCGATCCGGAACGAACCTGGGCCACCGCGTCGGACCTGCACCGATTCGACGAGTGGCTCACCATCCACGACGGCTGGCGCAGCGAGCTGCCCGAGGAGCTGACGGTGGGCACGACCGCCGAATCCGTGGTGTCCGTCAAGGGACTGCGTAACCGGGTCGCGTGGAAGGTCGAGGAGATCGATGCCCCGCACCATCTGGTGCTGCGCGGAAACGGCAAGGGCGGAACGAAGTTTCGGCTGCTGCTCACCGTCACCGGAACCGCCGGCGGGTCGGACCTGTCGCTGAACATCGACCTCGGCGGGGCTCCGCTGTTCGGGCCGATCGGGTCGGGTGTCGCGCGCACTCTGCGCGGCGATCTCGAGGCGTCGTTGCGGAAATTCGCGGAACTCTACGGCTGACGACTATTCGAGGACGGGCGCTCCGCCGGTTCCGGCGAGCCACTGCGTCGCGAACTCGTCGAGCGTCCCGTCCGCGTAGAGGCTGTCGATCGCGGCCGACACACACGGCGTGAGCGGGCTGTCCTTCTCGAGCACCATTCCGAAGAACTCGGTGACCTCGTTGGGCCGCGGGAACTGACCGACGACCACCGTGCCGGAAATCTGCTCGGTGATCTGGAACCCCGTCGGAAGATCCACCACGATTCCGTCGACCGTCCCGGCCGCGAGGGCGGACTTGGCGTCGTCGGTGGTCTCGAAGGCCACGGGTTCGGCGTCGGCGTGGATGGTGTCGGTGATGGCGAGCAGGCTCGTCGAACCCTGTTGCGCACCCAGTTTCATCCCGGACAGGTCCGCCAGCGAGGTGGCGGCTGCCGCGGGGCTGCCCTGTCGCGCCACGATCGCCTGCCCGACCGCGTAGTACGGGGACGACAGGTCCACCGCGTCGCGGCGGGTGTCGACGATCGTGACCTGTCCGAGCGCCGCGTCGAAGGACTTGTCCCCGGGCGCGATCATCTCGTTGAAGCCGACCCGCTCGATGCGGACCTGCTCGGGGGTGTAGCCGAGTCTTTCCGCGACCGCGGCGGCGACCGCACCTTCGTACCCCCGGCCGTTGGCGGGATCGTCGTCGACGAACCACGGAGCGTAGGCGGGATCGTCGGTGGCGAGGGTGAGTACCCCGTCGGTGTGGGTGGTGCGGGAGCCGGGTCCGCAGTCGTCGATCGCGTCGGTGGGTGGGATCCGGGTCGTCGCCGGTGCGAGCGACGTGGCGGTGGCGGGGACCGGATCCGGTTCCGGCGATGCGGTGCAGGCGGCCGGAATCGCCGCGACGGCAATGATCACCGCCGCAGCGCGCAGGCGTCGCAGCGGGGACAACACGCGGGCAATACTGCCTTCCCCGTCCCGATCCAGCAAGATCAACGCGAACGATTGGCACAATGAGGTGATGCCGACCCGCACGTTCGGGGACCGTCGCCTGAAGCTGACCAACCTCGACAAGGTGCTCTACCCCCGCACCGGTACCACCAAGGGTGAGGTGATCGACTACTACGTGGCGATCGCCGACGCGATGCTGCCCCACGTCGCCGGTCGTGCCGGCACCCGCAAGCGCTGGCCGAACGGCGTGGACGACCAGTCGTTCTTCGAGAAGAATCTGGCGGCGCACGCCCCCGGTTGGCTCGACCGCCGGACGCTGCACCACAAGCAGCGCACCGTCACCTATCCACTGTTCGATTCGGTGGCCTCCCTCGCGTGGCTCGGGCAGCAGGGTGCGCTGGAACTGCATGTCCCGCAGTGGCGTTTCGCCGGTAACACGCGAGGCGCCGCGACGCGCATCGTGTTCGACCTCGATCCCGGCCAGGGTGTCGGGCTGGCGGACTGTGCGCAGGTGGCGCGCCTCGTGCGCGACACGGTCGCCGAACTGGGATGGACGGCGTATCCGGTGACCAGCGGCAGCAAGGGAATTCACCTCTACGTCCCCTTGGATCGGCCGCTGCAGTCGGACGGGGCGTCGACCGTCGCGCGGACCGTCGCGACGAATCTCGAGAAGCTGCACCCCGACCTGGTGACCGCGACGATGGCGAAAGCCGCTCGGGGAGGCCGGGTCTTCGTCGACTGGAGCCAGAACAACGCCGCCAAGACGACGGTCGCGCCGTATTCGCTGCGCGGTCGCGACGAGCCCTGGGTCGCGGCGCCGCGCACCTGGGAGGAGCTCGAGGACCCCGGTCTGTCGCAGCTGCGGTTCGACGAGGTGCTCGCCCGTGTCGAGGCCGACGGTGATCTGCTCGAGGGGCTGGATCCGCCGCTGCCCGGCCAGGATCGGGCGGACGCGCTGGCCGAGTACCGCGGCAAACGCGACGCGTCACGCACGCCCGAACCGGTGCCGGATACGGTTGCCGCCGGTGGTCCCGGCGACCGGTTCGTGATCCAGGAGCACAATGCCCGGCGGCTGCACTACGACCTGCGGCTCGAACGCGACGGCGTGCTGGCGTCGTGGGCGGTGCCGAAGAACCTGCCCGACGAAACCGGCCGCAACCACCTGGCGGTCCGCACCGAGGACCACCCGCTCGAATACCTCACGTTCCACGGCACCATCCCGAAGGGCGAGTACGGCGCCGGCACGATGACGGTGTGGGACACCGGCACCTATGTGGCGGAGAAGTGGCGGGACGACGAGGTCATCGTGCAGTTGCAGGGCCGTCGCGTGCAGGGTCGCTATGCCCTGATCCGCACCGAAGGTACCCAGTGGCTCGCGCACCTGATGAAGGATCAGACGCCGTCGCCGTCCGGGCCGTTCCCTCGCGACCTCGCGCCGATGCTCGCGACCCTCGGCGACGTGAGCGGCCTCGAGGAACGGGACTGGGCGTTCGAAGGCAAATGGGACGGCATCCGCGCCATCGTCGAGGTCCACGACGGCGGACTGCGCATCCGTTCCCGGTCGGGTCGTGACATCACCGCGGACTATCCGTCGCTCGGGGTTCTCGCACAGATCCTCGACGGTCACGACGCGGTCCTCGACGGCGAGATCGTCACCTTCGACCCGCACGGTGTGTCGAGTTTTCCGCTGCTGCAGTCCGGTGGCCGGCCCACCTTCCTCGTGTTCGACATCCTCTATCTCGACGGAGTCTCCCTGCTCCGCAAGACGTACAGCGACCGCAGGCGGGTGCTCGAACTGCTGGGTGCGGCCGCGCCCGGACTGGAGGTGCCGGAGACGTTGCCGGGCGGCGGAACCGAGGCCCTCGAGGAGAGCCTCGACCGCGGTTGGGAAGGGGTGATCGCCAAGCGGCGCGACTCGGTGTATCTGCCGGGCAAGCGCGGCACCGCGTGGATCAAGGCGAAGAACTGGCTCACCCAGGAGGTCGTCGTCGGCGGATACCGGCCCGGTCAGGGTGCCCGGTCGGACACCTTCGGTGCGCTGCTGCTCGGGGTGTACGAGGGCGACGACCTCGTGTTCGTCGGGCGCGTCGGCTCCGGGTTCGACGACCGCACCCTCACCACGCTGACCGCGTCCCTCGACCGGTTGCGGCGGCGCACCTCGCCGTTCGTGGAGGCCATTCCCACCGCCGACGCGCGCGGCGCCGTGTGGGTGACCCCGCGACTGGTGGGGGAGGTGCGTTTCCAGTCGTGGACCGACGGCGGCCGGCTGCGGCACCCGATCTGGCGGGGGCTGCGCGAGGACATCGAGCCCGCCGACGTGCGTCGCGCCTGACGCCACGTGTCTCATTCCCCTGCTAACGTTCTCGAATCTGTGTCGGGTGTTCGGGAGGGGCGAAGTTGGCCGAGGATTCCGGGACGTCCGTCCGCGCAATCGGTGTTGTCGAGGACCACGAGTCGGTGGTGCTCGGTCTGGGCGCGATGCTCGCTGCCGAACCGGACCTGGAACTGGTGTGTGCCGCACCGACCGTGCAGGAGTTGCTCGCCCGCAATGTCCGTCTGGATCTCGCGATCCTCGATCTCCGGCTCGAGGACGGATCGTCACCGAAGAGCAATGTCGAGCAGCTTCGGGCCGCGGGCATCGAGACGCTGATCTTCACCGGCGCGGAGAATCCGTACCTGGTGCGGTCCGCCGCGCGGGCGGGTGTTCTCGGGGTGGTGCGGAAATCCGCGCCGGCGGCCGTGGTGGTCGAGGCGATCCGGACGGCGGCGTCGGGTGGGCAGGTCGTGAGCACGGACTGGGCCGCGGCCATCGACGGGGACCCCGACCTGGGGGACGTCGGCCTGAGCCCCCGCCAGCTGGAGGTTCTCGAACTGTATGCGTCCGGGGAGAAGCTCGATCGGGTGGCTCGGCTGACCGGGCTCGCGCCGCAGACGGTCAACGACTATCTGCAGCGCATCCGGCAGAAGTACGCGGAGGCAGGCCGGCCCGCGCCGACGAAGACGGACCTGTACAAGCGCGCGGTCGAGGACGGATTGCTGCCGATTCCCGAACGTCCGCGGGCGGCGAGTGAAGGTCCGGGCGTCTACTGAACGGCATTTTGTAAGCAAAGGTAACGATGCCCCCGGTTTCTTGGGCAGAGGAATATCCGTCTCGGCACGCATGCGCAGTTTGCGTAGTTTCGCAGCAGATCGCTCGACAACGGAGGACCTGCCCATGACCAGCATGCTCGAACGCCCTGTGGACCAGGCGATTGTCAAGCCGACGCTGTCGGCACGGGAAGTGGAGATCCTGCGCGAATGGTTGATGAGCGACTCCAAGTCGAAGGCGGCGGCACGACTGTTCGTCGCTCCGACGACGGTGAGCACCCACATCGCCCGCATCCGGGACAAATACGCGCTGGTCGGCAGAGCGGCCCCGACGAAGGCCATGCTGCTCGCCCGGGCCTTGCAGGACGGATTGATCGACATCGACGAGCTGTGAGCCGGCGCGTCCGGTTCGACGAGGGTGGTTCCGCAGGCGACCGGTTCGTGCGGGTCTTCGTCCGCTTCGTGGTCCTCGGCTACCTGTTCTACCTGGTGCCCGTAATCGGCTACATGCCCACCGCCGCCGCCGTGACCGCCGGATGGTGGACGCCGCTCGCCGTGACCGCGATCGTCGGCTCCGCGCTGGCGATGGGCGCGGCGACGTTCCATCCGGACGTGCGCTGTCTCCGCCGCACCGCAGCAGCCAATGCGTGGCTGTTCGTTGCGGTGACCGTGCTGTGGTGGCCGGCCTGGAACGGTGGACACATCGCCGGCGACGACTACCTGTGGCTCACCCTCGTCCCCGGGCTGCCCGCGCTGTCCGCGGTCGCGGCATGGCGAAGCTGGCGTCCGTTCGCGTATCTCGCCGTCGTCGAAGTGCTGGTGCACGCCACCGACCGGATCGTGCGTGACATTCCGGTCGGAGATCATGCGCTGCCGTCCTTCGCGTTCATCGCGACCTATTCGATGATGTTCGTCGGGGCCGCCACCATCGGGCTCGCAGCCGGCCGGACCCTCGACGCGACGATCGCGACCACCCACGCCACCGCGTCCGCTGCCGCCGCGGCCGAGGCGAAGTCCGCGGAACGGACGCGGTTCGCCGCGCTCGTCCACGACCGGGTCATGTCGACGTTGCTGTCCGCGGGCCGCCAGGAGACGGACGAGCGAGTGGTCGGGCAGGCCCGGCGCGCGATCGCCGAACTCGACGATCTCCGCGTGAACTCCGGCGACGACCCGGGATCCGATGTCGGCGGCGTGGTGGCTCGGCTTCGTTCCGTCGCAACCGAAGTCGACGAGAATGTCGGGTTCGTGGTGAACATCGCTCCCGGCGCCGCGGGCACGCCGTACCCGCGCGACGTGGGCGCGGCCGTCGCGGCCGCGCTCGCCGAGGCGCTCCGCAACAGCGTCCGTCACGCGGGCGCGGCGGCGACGCGTGCGGTCACCGTCGACGCCGCTGCCGGAGCCCTCACCGTGACCGCGGCAGACGACGGTATCGGGTTCGATCCGGCCCGGGTCGGTGGCCGCCGACTCGGCATCGCCGTATCCATCGGTGCGCGCATGCGGGCGCTCGACGGCGGCGACGCGACGGTCGAGTCGGCGCCCCGGCAGGGCACGATCGTCACAATCACCTGGCAGGAGCCGAGATGACCGGACCCGTCCCCGATATCCGTGATCTGCTCGGGATGCGTACCCCGGCCGCCTGGGCGCTGGTCGCCCTGTATGCCGTCACCTGCGTCCTCCTCGCCGTCGACGCTGCGCCCGACGCCGGGGCGATCTGGCCGCTGATACCTGCGGCGGGGGTGTGTATCGCCGCCGCGGTTGCGCTCGTGGCGGTCCCGGGCGACCCGATGCCGCTCGGGCCGTCGATCGCGCTGGCCTCGAGCGGCGTGGTGTCCTGCGGGTTCGTGCTGTTGGCCGGCCCGCTGCCGATGCCCGATCTCTTGCCGCTGTGGACGGTCGGTCTGTCGAAGATCATCTTTTCGTTCATGTGCGTGCGGGGGCGTGTCGCGCTCGCCTGGCTTGGTTATGTGCTGATGTTCGCGACCGCCATCGTCGGTGCCGGGGAGGCCGGGGAAGTCGGATTCGTCGTCGTGGCGATCAACGCTGCTCCCGTACTCATGGGCACCGTCTTCGCATACATGATCCGACCGGTCGTCCGATCGATCTACGAGTTGCGGGAGCAGTCCACGCAGCGGATCGCGGCGGAGGCCGCGGCGTCGGCGATGATCGAGGAACGCGACGCGCAACTCGACAGGCTCGACGAGCTCGCTCGCCCGCTTCTCGAGCGCATCGCGTCCGGATCGGAACTCGATGATGCCGAACGCCTCGAATGCCTGGTGCTCGAAGCACGGCTCCGCGACACAGTGCGGGCCCCCATGCTGCAGAACCCCGCCCTCGTCGAGGAGGTTGCGGCCGCACGCCGTCGCGGGGTGGACGTCGTGCTGCTCGACGACCACGGAATGGACGACGCCGAACCCACTGTCCGGGATCGGGTTCAGGCGGCCATCGCCGACGAGCTCGCCGCCGTGACGGACGGCTCCGTCACCGTCCGGGTGCTTCCTCCCGGCCGGGCAACGATGGTGTCCGTACTGGTGAGCGGAGAATCGGTGCGACGCGCGGAGTTCGGGCCCGACGGCAACCGGCGGGACCGGACCGTAGGGTCTTCCGCGTGACCGTCACCAAATCGCTCGTCCTGTTCGCCCTCGCCGCCCTGTTCGAGATCGGCGGTGCCTGGCTGGTGTGGCAGGGCGTGCGGGAACATCGCGGCTGGATCTGGATCGGCGCCGGGGTCATCGCGCTCGGCGCCTACGGATTCGTCGCAACACTGCAGCCCGACGCCAACTTCGGCCGGATCCTCGCGGCCTACGGCGGGGTGTTCGTCGCCGGTTCGCTGCTGTGGGGCGTGGTGATGGACGGGTTCCGCCCCGACCGGTGGGACATCGCGGGAGCCCTGGTGTGCCTGGTCGGCGTCGGGCTGATCATGTACAGCCCACGCTGAAACGGCGGGGTGGCCGAATCCGCCACCCCGGGTGCCTATCCGGTGGGTGTGCCGGTCCACAGACTCGACCGCATGACAACTCACACCACCTCACGCCTGTCCCGCACCCTCATGACCGGATACGGCATGCTCGCCTACGGCGCGTTCCTCGTCGTATTCCTCTACGCCATCGGATGGGTCGAAGGACTCGTCGTACCCCGCACGATCGACGAGGGGCCCGCCGCACCCACCGCGGTCGCGGTGGTCATCGACCTCGCGTTGCTGTCGATCTTCGCGGTGCAGCATTCGGTGATGGCCCGGCCCTGGTTCAAACGCCGGTGGACCCGTATCGTTCCACCACCGATCGAACGCGCGACCTACGTCCTGTTCGCCAGCGCCGCACTGGCACTGGTGATGTGGCAGTGGCGTCCGATACCGCAGCAGGTATGGGACGTCGAGACGATGTGGCTGCGCGTCGTCCTCTACGCCGTCTCGCTCGGTGGGTTCGCACTGGTTCTGGCGTCGACATTCGCGATCGACCACTTCGACCTGTTCGGTGTCCGTCAGGTGATCCGCAATCAGCTCGAATTGCCCGCTGCCACCGCGGAATTCCTCACGCCGCGCCTGTACCGGATCGTGCGGCACCCGCTGTACGCAGGCTTCCTGATCGCGTTCTGGGTGGCGCCCACGATGTCCGTGGGAGGACTCATGTTCGCCGCGGTCACGACCGTCTACGTCCTCGTCGCCATACAGCTCGAGGAACACGACCTCATCGGCACCTTCGGGGACAGGTACCGCACCTACCGGACTCAGGTGCCGATGCTCGTGCCGGGCCGGCGCCGCGTGTCACCGGTGCGTGAACTCAGCCGTTCCTGAACTCGGGACTGCGAACTCAGGGAACGAAGACCATCCCGGTCGCAGGCGTCGAGTTGCAGACCGGTCCGCTGCCCAGGCTGACCGAACCGAACACGGTGGTCAACACGTTGCCCGAGCCGGTCTTCGCCACACCCGACAGGTTCGGGTAGGTACCGGTCAGGTCGGTGATTCCGGCCTGACCGGTGTCGCGGTTCAGCCAGGCGACGGTGACCTGACCGGCGGCGGGCACCGGTCCCAGAGCGGGTGCGCTCGTGAACAGCACCTCGCCGGCACCGATGGGCGGCGACGCTTCGGGGCCGGGCTGCGCGGTGATGGCCGAGAACGACGCGAGGCTGCCCTGGTTGAGGCAACCGATGGTGACGGCGGTCCCCAGTCCCTGAGGCGGGGCCGCTGCCGCGACGCCGGTGAAGAGTGCGGCCGCCGCAATCGGCGCCGCAACGGCAAGGATTCGACGGGTCATTCGCAGGGCGCTCATGCTGCTGCTTCCTCGAAAGGGGATGTCACGTCCGGGCGTCCACCACTGCGCTCCCCGAAGCGCACGCGGCGCGTCCCGCGTACCGTTTGACTCGATCGAGTTTATCGACCGGTTTCGGTCTCGGGGCTGTTTCGGTGATCTTGGCGCAGTCGATCGAGGCGATAGAACTCTCGTGCGTTGCCGGACAGGGCCGCCGCGCCGAGCTCGGTCCCGAGAGCATCGACGACGAGTTCGACGTCCTCGTCGCGGAACGGGCGGGGCGCTCGCGTCGACGGCAGATCCGTGCCGAACATCAGCGCCGACGGATTCGCCGCGGCGACGGCCCGCAGTGCGGACGGGACGTCGAAGTCGACCCGCCCGAACCCGGTGGCCTTGACCCGGACCCCACGCTCGGCGAGTTTCAGCAGGTGGGGGAGTCCTTCCGCGGAGAGCCCGAGATGATCGATGCTCACCGCGGGCAGCCGCTCGATCGTCGCCGCAAGTCCGGGCAGGTCCCGGGCATCGACATACAGTTCGGCGTGCCACCCGGCGACCTCGTGGACGCGGCGTGCGAGTGCGTCGAGGTCGGTGATCGACGCCGATCCGCCCCGTCGGACGTTGAACCGGACCGCGCGGACCCCGGCCGCATCGAGCCGGACGATCTCGTCGTCGGTCGCCGATGCCGGAAGCTGTGTCACTCCGACGAAGCCCGTGCCGAGGACCTGCAGCGCGTCGAGCAGGTAACTCTGGTCGAAACCCTGGAACGAGCCCGACACGACGGCGCCGCCGGTCACGCCTAGCGTGGCGACGCGCGTCCGATAGTCGGTGGCGGTGAACGCGGGCGGCAGGTAGCCGTCGTTCTCGATCAGCGGGAAGCGCGGATCGATGATGTGCAGGTGGGCGTCGAACACCGGGAAGTCGGACACACGGCAACGGTAGTGCGGTGAAGTGCCCCCGGCAGGATTCGAACCTGCGACACCGGCTTTAGGAGAGCCGTGCTCTATCCCCTGAGCTACGAGGGCGTGCACAGGAGACGGGCGGGCCGATTCGCTGCGCGGATGTGAGTGTAGCGGTCGGGGAGCAGGGGTTGTGACGCGGTCGATCCGTGCGCTCACATCGGGCGGGGAAGGGTTTCCGAAACCGACGCGTCGGTCCGATTCCCGATACTCGAGATAAAGGAAACGTAACGGTGGCGCATGGCGATATCGTTTTGTTACCTTGATTCGGCCAGGAACGGCCGGAACCCTCCGGACGGAAGCGGACGAAGACGAGGTAGCAACTGTGGGACGGCACCAGCGCGGACGTGACGAGGTCGCAGCATTCGAGTTCGACCTGCCCGGCACCGCCGCTGAGCGAGGCCGTCACCGCGTGGAGCCCACCGGTCCCTCGGTTCCGGTGAAGGCCGCGACCGTCGCCGCCGCGACCGGCGCCTTCTTCGCCGTCGGTGCTCAGCTCACCGCGGGTACCGCCGCTGCCGCCCCGGCGCCGGCCCAGACCGGTTCGCTGCCGTTCGAGGTCCCCGAGGGCCTGCTGCCCGCCGGATTCGAGATTCCCGCGGTCCCGGGTGTCACCGCCCCCGTCGACGCCCACGGCCACGTGCACGGTCCCGAACTTCCCGCCCCGCTCGCAGACCTCGTCGACCAGTTCGGTGACGCCGGGCAGTGGTTGAACGACCTGAACCCGATCAAGCCGACGACGGTGCAGCCGGTGTCGGGCACCCTGACCTCCGACTTCGGTCAGCGCTGGGGCTCGCACCACGGCGGCATCGACATCGCCGCCCCGATCGGCACCCCGATCAAGTCCGCCTCCGACGGCACGGTCCTCGACGCCGGCCCGGCCTCCGGCTACGGCCAGTGGGTGCGCGTGCTCAACGACGACGGCAGCACCGCCGTCTACGGCCACGTCGACACCTACCAGGTCGCCGCGGGCCAGCGCGTGAGCGCCGGCGACCAGATCGCCACCGTCGGTAACCGCGGCTGGTCCACCGGACCGCACCTCCACTTCGAGGTGTGGGATCAGGACGGCAACAAGACCGATCCCAATGCGTGGCTGAACACCCGCGGTGTCGTCGCCGACTGGAGTAGCTACCGCGCCGTGTAACCCGATCCGGGGATAGTATCCGGGGATAGGCCGGACGTTCGTCGGCTACCGGATCGAACGGGGACGTCATGGGCACCGAGATCAGGATGCGATCCTTCACGCGTGACGACCGACGTCAGTTCCGCCGCAAGGTACAGGCCTGCGTGTCGGTGCTCGATCGCATGTTGCGCGACGACGCCTTCATCGATGTGCACGAGCCGCCGGAACCGCAGCTCGGCATGGAGATCGAGTTCAATCTCGTGCGCGACGACATGGCGCCGGCGATGTCGAACCTCGAGGTTCTGGAAGCGATCGACGACGCGTCGGTGTTCCAGACCGAACTCGGGCAGTTCAACGTCGAGATGAACGTCGAACCCGGTCGGCTGACCGGCGACGCGACCATCGAACTCGAAGAAAAGCTCCGGCAGTCGCTGCGGCGCGCCGACGAGCGAATGCACCGGCAGAACGCGCAACTCGTCATGGTCGGGATGTTGCCGACGCTCGAACTCCACCATCTCGGCCGCGAATGGATCACGGCGAACCCTCGCTACGAGGCGCTCAACGAACAGATCTTCGCGGCGCGCGGCGAGGACATCGAACTCGACCTCGACGGGGTGCCCCTGCCGGGCACCGAGGTCGTCGAACAGCTACGGGCGGACACCAACTCGGTGGTGCCGGAGGCGGCGTGTACCTCGCTGCAGCTCCACCTGAGGGTCGCGCCGGAGGAGTTCGCCGCGCACTGGAACGCCGCGCAGTGCCTCGCGGGCGTGCAGGTCGCGTTGGCGGCGAATTCGCCTTTCCTGGCGGGGAAGGCGCTGTGGCACGAGAGCCGGATTCCGTTGTTCGCGCAGGCAACCGACACCCGCACGCTGGAACTCAAGAACCAGGGAGTGCGTCCGCGCGTGTGGTTCGGGGAACGCTGGATCGACTCGGTGATCGACCTGTTCCAGGAGAATTCCCGGTACTTTCCGGCGCTGTTGCCCGAGGTGTCCGAGGCCGACCCGGAGACGGACCTGGCGGCGGGTCGTGTCCCGGAACTGCGTGAGCTGCAGATGCACAACGGCACCATCTACCGGTGGAACCGCCCGGTCTACGACATCGCGGACGGTCATCCGCACCTGCGCATCGAGAACCGCGTGCTGCCGGCGGGGCCCACCGTGCTCGACATGATGGCCAACGCCGCGTTCTACTACGGCGCGCTGCGGGCCCTCGTCGACGCCGAACTCCCGATCTGGCACCGGATGAGTTTCGATGCGGCACAAGGGAATCTGGGTATCGGCGCGAAATACGGACTGGATGCGCGGTTGTACTGGCCCGGTCTGGGCTGGGTCGGCGCGGACGAACTGGTGTTGCGTCGGCTGCTGCCGCTGGCGCACGCGGGACTCGAGGCGTTCGGGTTGTCGTCGCGGGCGCAGGACCGTTACCTCGGGATCATCGAACAGCGCAGTCTGAGCCGTCAGACGGGAGCGGCGTGGCAGCGTGCGCAGATCGCCCGTCGGGAGGCCGCGGGGGCGGATCGCCGAACCGCGCTCACCGAGATGATGCGCGACTACGTGCGCAACATGGCCGGAGGCCGGCCCGTGCACGAGTGGGAAGCCTAGTGTGGCACCGGGTTCCGGCGCAGGCCCGAGAACATATGCAGGATAACCGTTTCCATTTCGCGTGACGTCGATTCGGTTTCCTCGGTGCCGGCCAGCGGCTTCGCGGGCGCCGCACAGGAGGTCGAAGAGCAGTCGCGTGGTGATCTCGATCGGCAGCGGCTTCAGTTCACCGGCGTTGTCCAGTTCGACGAGCAGTGCCTTGATCGTCGGGATCACGAACTCGTTGTCGAGTGCGCAGGTGCGTTCCTCGCCGAGGACCCCGACGACCTGCCGCAGTAGGGCGCGTGCGTCCCTGTCCTCGGCGTACACCTTCAGGTAGGCGCGCAGGGCCCGCCCCACCCGTTCCCACGGGTCCGTCACGTCGCCGATCGCGTTCACGACGGTCGTCAGGCCGTCGGCGAGCGAATCCCGGACCAGCTGCGCGAAGATCGTCTGCTTGTCCGAGAAGTGGTGGTAGACGGCGCCTTTGCTGACATTCGCGAGCTTGGCGATGTCCTCGACCGAGGTGTTGGCGAACCCGCGGTCGACGAAGAGGGAACGTGCCGCTTCCAGGACCGCGTCCCTGGTGAGGGCGGCGTACATCTCACGGCGGCCGGACTTGACAACAGTCGCTGTACTGAGTGCGGCTTCGCCGCCCGTGTGCCTTTGTGGCGGCTCCCACCGCCACAAAGGCACACCGGCGCGTCAGCGCACCACGGTGCGGGTGACGGCGACGATGGGTCCGACGACGACCTTCCCGTCGGGTGGGGTGTACCCGGGAACGACCGCGAGATCACCGGACAGGTCGGCGACGCGGACCTCGACTTCGTCTGCGGGGCCGGTGGTTTCGAGATCCAGGCGCACCTCGATGCCCTCCGGGTTCTCGGTGGTGTACAGGAATCCGAAGTCGGCACCCGGCTCGACGGCCGCGCCGTCGACGATCGCCTCTCGCACCGTCGCGCCCTCGACCCACAAACCCAGGGTGGCAGCGCCGCGCGGGGAGGACAGACGCAATTGCAGCACGCGGCCGCCGTCGACCTGCGCATCGTCCAGAACGTCGACCCTCGGCGGCTCGAGCGGGGCGATCGGTGCGGGACCGTGAGCCAGCGAAGTTCCCGGGCGCCAAGGGAAATAGTCGGGCAACGGGGCGGGGGACTCGGTGAGCAGGTCGGCGCTCCAGTCGGAGCGCGGCCGATCCGGCGACGCCCATACCGCCTCACCGTGATCGGCGTCGAGAGAGTAGAACACCTCCTCCTGGCGCGGTGCGGTCGCGCCGGCGCGGTTGATGTAACCGCCGAGCAGCGTGCACCCGACGACCGCGAACACGGTGAGCACCGCGATCGGCACGGCGCCCTGGTCCGGCAGGAGCGGGCCCGTCAGCGGCAGCAGAAGTGCGAACAGCACCGCGACGAACGCGCCGGCGAGCGGCGCTCCGAACATCAGGCCGGCGTCGAACGAGGCGAGCACCGCCGGGACGGTGACGAGGGCGGCCGGTAGGAGTCCTGCGACCACCGCGACGGTCCGCCACCACGTCGACCGCTGCGGAATCGCCTCGGCGACGAGCACCCCGAGGACGGCGGGGAGCGCGGGCAGCACCAGCACGCTCGCGATCCCCATGAACGGCAGGGCGGCGAGCGCCACGAGGGTGACGACCACCAGCGCACCGACCGCGAAGGCCGGCGCACCGAATCGCCGGCGCACCGCCACGTATGCGGTGGTGAGCACACCGACCGCGGCGACGACCGCGGCGAGTTGATAGAAGCCGGTCCGGTAGGGCTCGCTGATCGGGACGGAACCGAGACCGGGGACGACCCGCTGCGACATCCACCACGGCAGGAACGCAGCGCCTCCCGCCGCGACCGCCGCGACCAGCGCGACCCCGGTGGCCCGACCGATCTGTCCGGCGGAGGCGTCGCGGCGGCGGATCCGGACCACCGCGAGCACCGCGACCGCGACGGCGAGCACGAGGGTCAGCGCCACCTCCATCCACCGCGGGTAGTACAGCAGGCCCCACGGCGTGGTGGCGACGATGTCGGTGCCCCCGCCGAGCGCGGTCAGATCGGTCGCGCCCAGGGTGAGCGCGGTGGCGAGGGCGACGTCGCCCATCTGTTGCAGCGACGACCGGCTCAGGCGATCGGGTGTGTCGAGCGGGGTGTGGTAGTAGGCGCTGCCCCCGGCGATCGCGGTGTCGTAGCCGTGGAGGCCCGCCTCGTCGAATCGGCGGAAGTCGGTGTCGTTGGGCAACGCCTCGAACGCCGTCTGCGTGAACGAGTCGGCCAGGGCGTCCGGTGCCTGCGCCAGGATGCGGACCAGATCCGCATTGGGGGAGGAGATCCGGAACGTCAGCGGCATCCCGGCATTGCCCCGAGCCTCGTGGTTGAGCACCACCATCGGGCCCGGAAACGGGGGCGGCTGTGTCGTGAACAGCTGGGCGCCCAGCAGGCCCCGTTCCTCACCGTCGGTGACCAGAACCACGACGTTGTTGCGGGGGCGCTCGCCGTCGGCCAGGGCGCGGGCCGTCTCGAGGACGGTGCCGACCCCGATGCCGTCGTCGGAGGCGCCGGGGGAAGCGGTCACGGTGTCGTAGTGCGCGGCCAGCACGACGGTTCCGGTGGGATCCGTGCCGGCCAGCGTCGCGACGACGTTGCTCAGCCGGGCGCCGCGCCGGGTGTGGGAATCGGTCGGCGAGAACCAGCCGACGCCCTCCTGCACGGTGGTGTCCCAGCCGAGGTCCTCGAGTTCGCGCAGCAGGTAGTCGCGCGCCGCGGTGTGGCCGGGTGACGCGAGCGGTCGCGGTTCGGCGGCCACGACGTCGATGTGTTCGGCCGCGCGCGCCGCGCTGAATTCGGAGGGCGGAGCGTCGGCGCCGAGCGGAGCGGCGGGATCGGGGACGACCGTCGCGGCGACCCCGACGAGGAGAACGACGAGCAGGCCCAGCACGTTCGGCAGGCGATCCATGCTGGGAGCGTAGCGGAGGAACAGCCGTACCCCCGGGCACTGGACCGGGGGTACGGCTGTAGCGGGTGGAGCGTCAGGAAGCGGGCGACCAGCTGTCCGGACCGAAGACCTCGTAGTGGATGTTCTCGGCCGGGATGTTGCGCTCGATCAGGGCCTCGCGCATCGACAACATGAACGGCAGCGGACCGCACAGGTAGGCCTGGGTGTCGGGATCGAGCGGCAGGTCGCTCAGCTCGGCGCGACCGAGGCGGACCGTCGCGAGCGGCTGACGGGCACCGAGATCCTCGTACCAGCGGTGCACCTCGGCTCCGGGGATGCGTTCGACGAGCGTCGCCAGCTCCTGGCGGTGCGCGTGGTTCGCGACGGACCGGTCTGCGTGCAGCACCGAGACCCGGCGGGCGTCACCGGTTTCCGCGAGATGCGAGAGCATGCCGATCATCGGGGTGCAGCCGATACCGGCCGACGCGAGGAACAGCGGCGCGTCGTTCTCGGTGAGAACCAGGTCGCCGAAGGGCGTGGTCACCTGAAGCTCGTCTCCCTCGAAGACGTTCTCGAACAGGTAGTTCGAGACCTCGCCGGCGGGGGCGACGGTGCCGTCCTCGGTGGGGTGCGCGAGCACACGCTTGACGGTGATGCGCCAGTCCCCCTGCGACGGCGCGCTCGACAAGCTGTACTGGCGGATCTGACGGGCGCCGTCGGGAAGCTTGACGCCGACCGAAAGGTACTGTCCGGCACGGAATCCCGGAAGGGGAGCGTCGTCGAGTGAAGTGAGGACGAAGGAGACGGTGTCCGCGGACTGGTAGACACGTTCGGCGACACGCACGTTGCGCCACACGTCACCGGGAGCCACACCGGCGGCCTTGTAGAGGTCGTCCTCCATCTTGATCAGGGTGTTGGCCATCAGCCAGTACACCTCGTCCCACGCTGCGGCTACCTCGGGAGTAACTGCCTCGCCGAGGATTTCGACGATCGCCTCGAAGAGGTGCTTGTGCACGATCCAGTACTCCTCGGGCTTGATGCCGAGCGAGGCGTGCTTGTGGGCGATGCGGGACAGGATCGTCTCGACACGGGCCGGATCGGGATCGAGCTGCAGCGTCGCGAACGCCGCGATGGAGCCGGCCAGTGCCTTCTGCTGCTCACCCTGCTTCTGGTTGCCGCGGTTGAACAGGTCGCGTTCGAGTTCGGGATGTGCGGCGAACATCTTCTTGTAGAACAAGGGGGTGATGTCACCGATGGCGGCGCCCACGGCGGGCAGCGTCGCCTGGATCACTTCCTTGGATTCGGGTGAGAGCGGCATCGTTGGGCTCCGTTCTTGAGGGGTTCCGGGGAACGCGGTCGTACTTGTGGGCTGTTCAGACGGCAGGACGGGTGAGCTGCAGCAGCACAGGATTCTGTTGCGCCGTAGCAAGATCCGCGATGGTGACGGAGTCGAGTGCGGCGTAGAACGCTTCCTGCGCGTCGCGCAACGCCTTGCGAAGGCTGCAACCGGACCGCAGCGGGCACGGTTTCCCTCCCTCGCAGTCGACGACTTCGTCGTCGCCTTCGAGTTGCCGAGCCAGCCATCCGATGGAGGCGGACCGGCCGAGTTCGGTGATGGTCAGGCCACCGCCGCGGCCGCGACGGGTGGTGACGACACCGAGCTCGCTCAGGCGGGCAACCACCTTGGTGGTGTGTGCGTAGGACAGATTCAGTTGCTCGGCAACATTTTTGGTGCTGGGCAGGCTGTCCGCCGCGGTGGCTGCCAGGTGCATGACAACTCGCAGTCCGAGATCGGTGAACTGGGTGAGTTGCATGGACACAGACTAGATAATTTGCATCCGATATGACAATTTAATGTGACCCGGATCGCAGAATCGAAGATTCCGATGTATCCATCGTGCCGATCCGCTAGTGCTGCCGCCAGAGAAGTCCGGGCCCGATCCCGGTGGGACCAAAGTCCGTACCCGAGCCCGAGGCGGCGGGTTAGCCTCGGATCGTGACGCTTCCAGAAGGCAACAATCAGGTGGTCGTCGGTGTGGACGGATCGGCCGCATCGACAGCAGCGGTCCGCTGGGCCGCCGCGACCGCGGCGGCTCGCGACCTCGTGCTCCGCATCGTCCACGTCATCGACTTCTCGCCGACCGGCTACGCCGGGGCGCCGTACGTCGAGTCCGCGAAGGTCTTCGAATGGGCCGAGGAGGACGGGCGGGTCATGCTGTCCGACGCCGCGGCCGTCGCTCGCGCGGTCGCCCCGGACGTGCGGATCGAGACCACGCTCGTGCCGGCCGGTGGATCGCACTGGTTCGTCGAGGAGTCCGCCCGGGCCCGCATGATCGTGCTGGGCGCGTCCGGCAGCGGGCGGATCGGGCAGGCCCTGCTCGGATCCACCCCGATCGTGGTCGCGAGCCACGGGCACTGCCCCGTGGTGGTGGTGCGCGGTGACGAGCCCGACCCGACCGCGCCCGTCGTCGTCGGAGTGGACGGCAGCCCGATCAGCGAGCGCGCCGTCGCCGCCGCGTTCGAGGAAGCCTCGCAGCGCGGGGTCCCGCTCGTCGCCGTCCACGTCTGGAGCGACGTCAAGGTGGGCACCTTCTCCGGGGCCGACCGGGCCGAGCTGCTCGACCCGCGGGCGTTCGAGGACAGCGAGCAGGTGCTGCTCGCCGAACGCCTCAGCGGCTACTGCGAGCGGTACCCGGACGTGGTCGTGCACCGCGAGGTGTACCTCGACGGGCCGCGCCTGCACCTGCAGGCGTGGAGCGAAAAGGCGCAGCTCGTCGTCGTCGGCAGCCGCGGCCGCGGTGGCTTCACCGGCCTGCTGCTCGGCTCCACCAGCAACGGTCTGATCCGGGAAGCGCACTGCCCGGTGATGGTGGTGCGTCCCGCGTAAGCCCGAAGTGCTGACGGTAGGGTTCGGGTGCACGGTTTCGACGAGTGCCCTTCCGGGCGCCGCACGATTGGGGAAGATGCATGCGCATCGGGATGGGATTGAACTACAGCGGCGGATTCGCCGAGACGGCCGCCGAGGTCGCAGACCTGGAGCGGGCCGGTCTCGACATCGTCTTCGTCCCGGAGGCGTACTCGTTCGATGCGGTCAGCCAGCTCGGCTATCTCGCCGCGAAGACCACGCGGGTCGAGCTGGCGTCCGGCATCTTCCAGCTGTACACCCGGACCCCGAGCCTGACCGCGATGACGGCGGCCGGTCTCGACTTCGTCTCCGACGGCCGCTTCGTCATGGGTATCGGCGCCTCCGGTCCGCAGGTCATCGAGGGCTTCCACGGCGTCCCCTACGACGCGCCGCTCGGACGCACCCGCGAGATCGTCGACATCTGCCGGCAGGTGTGGCGCCGCGAGAAGGTCCAGCACCAGGGCCGGTACTACCAGATCCCGCTGCCCGCCGACCGCGGCACCGGCCTGGGCAAGCCGCTGAAGATCATCAATCAGCCGGTGCGGGAACGCATCCCGATCGTCATCGCATCGCTCGGCCCGAAGAACGTCGCGATGACCGCCGAGATCGCCGAGGGCTGGGAGCCGATCTTCTACTACCCGGAGAAGGCCGCCGACGTCTGGGGCGACGCCCTCGCGAAGGGCAAGGCCAAGCGCGACCCGTCGCTCGGTGACCTCCAGATCTACACCACCCCGGCGCTGGCCATCGGCGAGGACGTCGACCACATGCTCGAGTGGATCAAGCCGCACCTCGCGCTGTACATCGGCGGCATGGGCGCCAAGGGCAAGAACTTCTACAACGACCTCGCCGTCCGCTACGGCTACGCGAAGGAAGCCGAAATCATCCAGGACCTCTACCTGGCCGGCAAGAAGCAGGAAGCGGCCGCCGCGGTTCCCGACGATCTGGTGCGCGCCGTCTCGCTCATCGGACCGGAAGGCTATGTCCGCGAACGCGTCGCCGCATTCGCCGAATCCGGCGTCACCACCCTGTCGGTGACCCCGCTCGCCGCCGACAGCGCCGGCCGGATCCGCCTGATCGAGCAGCTCCGGGCAATCTGCGACTGACAGACCCACCGCGTCAACATCGAGAAGAGGACACAGATGAGCGATCCCAAGCCGATCGTCGTGGCCGTCGACGGGTCGGAAGCGGCTACCACCGCCGTGATCTGGGCGGCGCGCACCGCCGCGGCCCGTGGCCTGCCGTTGCACATCGTCACCGTCGTGCACGTGCCGTCGTTCTACTACTCCGAGCCCTACCTGGCGCAGAGTTTCCACCAGGAGATGAAGGACACCGCGCGGGCCCGGCTGGACAGCTCGGCCGTCCTGGCGCGGCAGACCGCCGAGGAGATCGGCCGTCCTCTCGAGGTGACCACCGCCCAGGTCGAGGGGAAGGTCGCGCAGACCCTCGTCGACCTGTCCGCCCACGCCCGGCAGCTCGTTCTCGGGTCGCGCGGTCTCGGTGAGGTGAAGGGCCTGCTCGTCGGTTCGGTGACGCTTGCGGTCGCCGCGCATTCGCACGCACCGGTCGCGGTGGTGCGCGGGCGCACCCTCGACGGTGCACCGCCTGCAGAGGGGCCGGTCGTCGTCGGTGTCGACGGCTCCGAATCCTGCGAGGCGGCCGTCGAGGTCGCGTTCGAGGAGGCCGCGGCACGACGAGCGACCCTCGTCGCCGTCAACGTGTGGAGCGACGTCAGCGTCCAGCCGTCGCTCGGTGCGGTGCCCGAGGATCCGCAGTGGAGCACCATCCAGACCGGGGAGGAAGTGGTGCTCGCCGAGCGCCTCGCCGGGTTCCGGGAACGCTACCCGGACGTCGTGGTGGAACGGGTGGTCGCGCGGGACCGGCCGGTGCGGGTCCTGAGCGAATACGCCGAGACCGCACAGCTTCTCGTCGTCGGCACCCGTGGTCGCGGGGGATTCAAGGGCCTGCTGCTCGGTTCGACCAGCAACGCGCTGATCCAGACCGCGGACTGCCCGGTCATCGTGGTGCGCCCGTACGACGCGCCGTAACGGGTGGCGGTTCGGTCCCACCGGGGCCGAGCCGCCACCCGCCGGTGGGGATTCGGCTTCGGCTCAGCCGAACTCGTCGATTCCCCGCTCGCGGAGTTGTGCCCACACGTCCGCCGGGTGCACCCCGCGGCGGATCGCGTCGTTCTCGATGAGAACCCCCAGCATCAGCGACGTCAGATACGCGGCGTCCTCCGCGTGTTCGGTCGCGTAGCGGGCGCGCAGCCAGCCGGATGTGTTCTGCTGCTTGGCGTTTCGTGCCATCTCCAGGACCGCGTGGAACAGCTCGTCCGCCGGCTTCTCGGTCGGGGCGCTCACGCGTCGACCTTCTCTTCGCGCTTGGACTGTCGGGCGAGTGCGCGGTCGCGGGACTCCTCGAACCGCACCGCCTGTGCCTCGAGGTCCACCAGGAACCGGTCGAGCTGCTCGCGCAGATCCTCACCGCGCGCACCGAAGTCGGTGCGTTCGAAGATCCGCCACTTGCGCAGCACCGGCTGCACGACGTCGTCGAGATGCTGACGCAGGTCGTAGATGCCGCCCTTGGCGATGAGCACGGCGTTGCGCCGGAAGCCCGCCATCGACGCGCCCGGCATCCGGAAGTTGGTGAGAATCCGCACGACCGCCTCGAGGGTCTGATCGGGTGCGACGTCGAGCGCCCCTTCGACGATGTTGCGGTAGAACATCATGTGCAGGTTCTCGTCCGCGGCCACTCGTGCGAGCATCCGGTCCGCGATCGGATCGCCGCAGGCCTTGCCGGTGTTGCGGTGGGATACGCGGGTGGCCAGTTCCTGGAAGGTCACGTACGACACCGAATCGAGCATCGACGTGGCGCCGGGCGCGAATCCGTTCGTCATGTGCTCCATCCGCGCGTTCTCGAGCGCCACCGGATCGACCCCGCGGGTGACCACCAGATAGTCGCGCATGACGATCGAGTGCTTGTTCTCCTCGGCGGTCCACCGCCCCACCCACGTGCCCCACGCCCCGTCGAAACCGAAATGCTCGGCGATCTCGCGGTGGTACGACGGCAGGTTGTCCTCGGTGAGCAGATTCGTGATCATCGCGGCCTTCGCCGTCTCGCTGAGCGAGGACTGCTCCGGATCCCAGTCGACGCCGCCCAGCGCCGCGAAGTTCCGGCCGTCGTCCCAGGGGACGAAGTCGTGCGGATGCCAGTCCTTCGCCATCGCCAGGTGCCGGTTGACGTTCTCCTCGGCGACCGGTTCGAGTTCGCGGAGCAGTTCGATGTCCGTGAGTCGTCTTGTCACAGTGCGAATCCCTCGTCTCGGTGTCAGTATCCGATGCGCATGATCAGTTGCGGCAGTCCCGGCAGGGAGAGCCGCTCGGCGAACCGCGCCGCCGAGTCCTCGACGCGCAGGGGGTGGGTGAGCACCGACGCCGAGAGCCTGGCATCGACCGCGGCCAGCCAGGCACGTTCGGTCGCGATCCCCACCCGGATCAGATCGAGCGGCTCCGACGTGGCGGTGGTGAACACCAGCACCGACTCCCGGTCGATCGCCTCGGCGAGAGCGGTGGTGTTGGGAATGCCGGTGGTGACCAGCGCCTTGCCGGCGGCGCCGCCCACGTCCAGGCCGGCGTCCCAGTCGGTGACGACCTCCGCGCTGCCCTCGGGCTGCCAGTGCGATGTCCACGAGAACATCTCGCGCTGGTAGTGCGGGTTGCGGCGGACCTCCTCCGCCGAGTAGGTCAGCGTGTCGGCCAGGACCGGCGCCTCGTCGGACGCCAGTAACCGCACCTGCACACCGGGTACCTCGGCGACCGCGGCCATCACGTCCGCGAGGGTCTCCGCCGCCACGGGAATCCGCGCGAACGATTCACGATGACTGCGGCGATGCGAGATCGCGGCGTAGAAGCGCAGGTCGGAACCCGACGGGGGATGCACCTCCACGGCGTCGACCCGCGCGATCAACTCGGGTCGTTCCGGGTCCGGCAGGAGCGTGGTGCGAGTGCGCCAGCCCAGGACGCGGATACCCAGTTCGAGGTTGGCCAGTGCCGTACCGCACGAGATCAACCGGTCCGGCCGCAGCGGATCGAGACCCGGCTCGGCGAACTCGAGCCGCTCGTCGAGTTCAGCGGAACGGCCCGGCAGGCGGAGGTTCCAGGGCTGGGTGTCGTGGATCGACGGTGCCTCGATGACGGCGCGCGCGATGATCTCGGTGTCTCCGGTGGTCCAGGTGTCGCTCGGGACGGCCATGTCGAACTCCTCGTCTCGTCGGGCACCTCACGCAGGTCACGGGATGTTTCCACGAGGATCACCCACCGCAGGTGCTGCGCGCAGCGGGCGAAGGTCCCGAAACAGTCGTCGAACGGCCCGACGTCGCCACGGTTGCACCGAACTGGGACGATGGACCCGACCGTGTGAAAGGAAGGTGGCTCCGATGCCTCGCGTGTTTCTCGTCGACGATCACGAAATCGTCCGGCGTGGTCTGGTCGACCTGCTCAGCAGCGTGCCGGATTTCACCGTCGTCGGTGAGGCGGCGTCGGTGGGGGAGGCGCTGGCGCGCATCCCCGGCAGCGGTGCGGAGGTGGCGGTGCTCGATGTGCGCCTGCCGGACGGCAACGGCGTCGAGTTGTGCCGTGAGCTGCGGGCGCGGATGCCGGAACTGCGGGCCCTGATGCTCACGTCCTTCGCGGACGACGAAGCGCTGTTCGACGCAATCATGGCGGGCGCGTCCGGGTTCGTGCTCAAGCAGATCCTGGGCACCGATCTGGTCTCGGCGATCCGGACGGTCGGGGAAGGCGGGTCGCTGCTCGACAGCCGCGCCACCGCCGCGCTCATGGACCGCATCCGCGCCTCCCGGACCGCCGATCCGCTGGCCGAGCTGTCCGAGCAGGAACGGGCCGTCTTCGAACTGATCGGTGAGGGCCTGACCAACCGCGAGATCGCGGAGCGGCTGTTCCTGGCGGAGAAGACGATCAAGAACTACGTCTCGCGGCTGCTGTCGAAACTGGGCATGCAGCGACGCACGCAGGCCGCGGTGCTGGCGACCGAACTGCGCAAGGAACGCGGGAACGGTCCCGCCTGACCGTGCCGGCCCTGCCGGGGCGGTCCGGTCAGAGCGGCACCGTCCACAGCACGCGGGTGCCGCCGTCCGGGCCGGGTCCGATGCTGCACTCGCCCGCGCACTGCTCGGCGCGGCGTTCCAGATTCGCCAGCCCGCTGCGACGCGGGGTCGCCGGCAAACCCGTTCCGTTGTCGACGATCTCGATGGAGAACGACTCGCCGGCGGTCACCGAGACGGTGATCTTGTCGGACTGCGAATGCCGCAGCGCGTTGCTCAGCCCCTCCCGCAGCACCGCCTCGGCGTGCGGGTGGATCCGGTCGGGGACGAGGGTGTCGATCGGACCGACGAACTGCACGTTCGGGGCGACGGACGAGTGGATGCTCAGGTCGCCGACCGCGTCGAGCAGTCGCCGGCGCAGACTCGTCGATGCCGCCGCGCCCGTGGTGTGCAGATCGAAGATCGTGGTCCGGATCTCGCGTACGGTCCGGTCCAGCTGTTCCACCGCATGCTGGACCACTTCCGAGACCCGCTGGGGATCGGCACCGGGCACCATCGCGCTCTGCAGACTCATGCCTGTGGCGAACAGGCGCTGAATCACGTTGTCGTGCAGGTCCTGTGCGATCCGATCGCGATCGGCGAGGACGTCGAGCAGCCGCTTCTTGCGTTGCTGCTCGGCGAACTCGAGTGCCACCGCGGCGAGATTCGCCATCGATTCGAGGTGCGCGACGTCCTCGCTGTCCCACGGGTCGGTGCCGGGCGCGCGCGTCACGATCAGCACACCGGTGACGGGGGAGGTCGCCGACAACGGCAGCACCACCGCGCTGCCCGCGGTGCCCGCACCCGCCGACGGCAACCCCTCCAGAGTCTCGGTGCGCACCGGGCGCCGCGATCGAAGAGCTTCCAGCACAGGCGAATCGGTGAGATCGATGAGGACCGGCCCGGTCGCCGGTGCGGCGGGTGACGCGGCGCGCACAGTGCCGTGCGAGCCGTCCACCAGGACGACGAAAGCACCGGCGCCGCGTGCGAGGTCGCGGACCTGACCGGTGAGCGACCCGAGCGTTTCGTCGACCGACCCGCCGACGAGCAGACGCGCGTTGATCGAAGCCATCGCGGCCAGCCAGCGTCCGCGGGTGACCGAACCCTCGAACAGCCGGGCGTTTTCGACGGCCATGCCCGCCGAGGTCGCGAGGACCTTGATGATGACCTCGTCCTCCTCGGTGAACGCCGGAGCGTCCAGCTTCTCGGTGAGGTAGATGCTGCCGAACACCTTGCCGCGGATCATGATCGGCGTGCCGAGGAAGCTCTTCATCGGTGGATGGTTCGGTGGGAACCCGACCGAGGCGGGGTGCGTGGACAGGTCCCCCAGCCGCACCGGTTTCGGGTCGTTGATGAGCAACCCGAGGAGACCGCGGCCCTCCGGCAGGTGACCCATCCGGCTGCGCTCGGTGGGATTGATTCCCTCGTACACGAATTCGGACAGGCCACCGTCCGCGGCGCGGACCCCGAGCGCACCGTAGCGGGCATCGAGCAGCGATACCGCGGTCTGCACGATGCGCTGCAGCATCGAATCGAGTTCGAGACCCGACCCCACCACCAGCACGGCCTCGAGCAGGCCGCGCAGCATCGCCGGGTCGGTGTCGGCGTCGTCGAGCCTGCCGCGCAGTTCGGACAGCAGGCTGTCGATGGCCGAGTCGGTTGCCTCGCTCACAGTGTCTCCTCGAGCAGTTTCAGCACCGCGGCGACCGCCTCACCGGACGGGTCGGTTTTCGCGCGGCTCAGGTCGTGACCGGCGGCAGGCACCTCGACGAGCGCGGTCGCCGCCGGGATCAGAGTGGATGCCTCCAGCAGTTCGGCGACGGTCCCGAACGGGTCGCGGGCACCGTGGACGAACACCGTGGGCACCGCGACGTCGGGCAGGTGCTCGGTGCGGGCCTTCTCGGGCTTGCCCGGCGGATGCAACGGATACGAGATCAGCATCAGCGCGTCGGCGATCTTCGGCTGCTCCGCCACGAGCATCGACGTCTGCCGGCCCCCGTAGGAGACACCGCCGAGCAGCAGCGGACCGTCGGTGCGGTCCCGCAGTGCCGCCGCCGCCGCGGCGACCCCGGCACGGTCCTCGGCCGCGCGCGACGGCTGCGGCGGACCCTTCGGATTGCGCCGGCGGAACGGCAGGTCGTACCGCAACGAGAGGAACCCGTGCTCGGCGAAACGGTCACACACACGCTGCAGGATCGCGGCGTCGCTGGTGCCGCCGGCGCCGTGGGTCAACGCGACCGCGCCGCGCGGCGGGCCGGCGGGAACATGCAGGCTGCCGCGCACCGTCTCGGTGTCCACGAGTTCGACGCTCACACCCGATACCGTAGTCGTCCGCCGGAAACGGCCTCGGGCGATGTCACCGTCGTCGATCACGCCCCGGTGTCGGTGGCTCCGGGGGTGCGGGTGGGGTCGCGCAGCACCCTCGTCCAGATCCGGTGCAGCATCCCCGCGAACACCAGGACCCAGGCGACGACCGCGACCCACAGTTCGACGGAGCCGACCATGCCGACGAGGGGCAGCTCGTCGGCGCGGCCGAGGTAGATCCCGGCGACCGCGTACATGCCGAGCGGGAACACGATCGACCACAGCGACGAGTCGTAGGTCAGCGGAACCCGGTGGGTGCGGTGACGCCACCAGCCCGCCGCGATCAGAGGCGGGAACAGCCAGGTCGCGAACGCCCAGATCACGACGGCCAGGCCCGCGATCAGTCCGCGGGTGGCCTCGACCATGGGTGCGTCGGCCATCTCCACGATGCGGGAGCCGGCCACCACGGTGATCGAGCACGCGCCCATCGACACCCAGTAGGGGGCGGTCAGCTCGGTCGGGCGCAGCGGATACTGCAGCAGCCGTGCCGCCACGAAGATGCCGGCCGCGGCGTACAGGAACAGGCCGACACCCCACGTGAAGACGGCCACCGCCGCGAGCAGCCGTTCGAAATCGCGGTACACCGGCTGCAGGGTGGCCGCGGCGATCGCGACGGATTCGCTCGCGACCACCCAGACGAACCAGGTGCCGTTGGCCTTCGCGAGCACCGGGCGCTGCGTGGTGCCGAGAACCGCCGTCCACGGAATCACGTAGCCGAGCACCAGCCAGGTGACGGCGGCGACGACGAGCAGCACCGCCGCGGTCGAATGCCAGCCCTCGGTCATCAGGCGGATTCCGAGGACGTTGCTGCCCGCGATGAACGTGAAGAACCCGAACGCGCGGCCCGAGTCGGCCATGTCCGCGCGCATGTCGTGCCGGAACGCGATCAGCCGCCACAGCGACAGCACCACCAGCACCGCGTACCCCACGGCCGCGACGACCAGCACGGCCGTCGACGCCACGGAGTGGCCCTCCAGGTGCAGCCCGATCGAGACGATGCCGGCGGCCATGACGAACGCGAAGTAACCGGGCGATAGCGCGCGGACCGAGTCGCGCATCCGAGTCGAGATCTCCACCCCGTGCAAGCTACTTCAGCAGCCGGGACAGTTTCCGGTCCGCGAGGATCTTGCCGCCGGTCTGACAGGTCGGGCAGTACTGGAATGACCGTTCCGAATACTCGACCTGGCGGACGGTGTCGCCGCACACCGGGCACGGCAGGCCCGTGCGCGCGTGCACCCGCATCCCGGATCGTTTCTCGCCCTTCAGGCGCGCGGCGTCTTGTCCCACCGACCGCGCGACCGCGTCGGTGAGGGTCGCGCGCATCGCGTCGTGCAGGGCGTGGATCCGGTCCTCGGTGAGGCGGCCCGCGGTCGCGAAGGGCGACAGGCGTGCGGTGTGCAGGATCTCGTCGGAGTAGGCATTGCCGATCCCGGCGAGGACGGACTGGTCGACCAGCACGGTCTTGAGCCGCGATGTGCTGCCGCGCAGCAGTCTCGCGAGGTCGTCGGCGGTGACGTCGAGCGCGTCCGGTCCGAGCCGTGCGATGCCGGGCACCTTGTGGGGGTCCTCGACGACCCAGACGGCCAGCCGCTTGCGGGTGCCGGTCTCGGTGAGGTCGACGGCGGGGGTCGTCGCGTCGGGGGTGAACAGGTGGATGCGGAGCGCGAGCGGTCCCTTGCCGGGGCGCGGTGGTGTGGGCGACGGGTCGTCGATCCAGCGCAGCCACCCGGCTCGCGACAGGTGGGTGACGAGCGAGAGGTCGCCGCAGTCGAGGCACAGGAACTTGCCGAAGCGGCGCGCGCCGGTGATGTCGCGGCCCTGCAGGGCCGTGATCGGCGGGTCGGCGGTCTGCAGCACGCTGATCGACGCGACGTCGATGCGGCCCACGACCGAGCCGACCGCGTGCTCCCGCAGGAACCCGGCCAGTGCCTCCACCTCGGGCAGTTCGGGCATAGGGTGCAGCCTACGGCTGCCCGTGTCTATTTGTGGCGGCTCCAGCCGCCACAAGGGCACACCGCGGGGAAGCCGTAAACTTGCCGGCGTGACTGTGCCGACCCCGTACGAAGACCTGTTGCGCCTCGTCCTCGAGACGGGCACCCCGAAGGCCGACCGCACCGGGACCGGGACGCGCAGCCTGTTCGGGCATCAGATGCGCTTCGACCTCGCACAGGGATTCCCGCTGATCACCACGAAGAAGGTCCACCTCAAGTCCATCGTGTACGAGCTGCTGTGGTTCCTGCGCGGCGACTCGAACGTGCGATGGCTGCAGGAGCACGGCGTCACCATCTGGGACGAATGGGCCGACGCCGACGGCGAGCTCGGACCCGTCTACGGCGTGCAGTGGCGGTCCTGGCCGACCCCGAGCGGCGAACACATCGACCAGATCAGCCAGGTCCTCGAGACGATCCGCAACAACCCGGATTCGCGGCGCATGATCGTCTCCGCCTGGAACGTCGCCGACCTCGACGACATGGCGCTGATGCCGTGCCACGCGTTCTTCCAGTTCTACGTCGCCGACGGCAAGCTCAGCTGCCAGCTCTACCAGCGCAGCGCCGACCTGTTCCTCGGCGTGCCGTTCAACATCGCCAGCTACGCGCTGCTCACCCACATGGTGGCGCAGCAGACCGGCCTCGAGGTCGGCGAGTTCATCTGGACCGGCGGCGACTGCCACATCTACGACAACCACATCGAGCAGGTCACCGAGCAGCTCGGGCGCGAGGCCTACGAGTACCCGACGCTGAAGCTGAACCGCCGGGATTCGCTGTTCGACTACGAGTTCGAGGACGTCGAGGTCGTCGGCTACCGGCACCATCCCGCGATCAAGGCGCCGGTGGCGGTGTGACCGGGGCGCTGACCCTGATCTGGGCCCAGGCCCGCGGCGGCGTCATCGGACGGGACGGGACGATCCCGTGGCACATCCCGGAGGACATGGCGTTCTTCAAGGAAGCCACGATGGGGCTGCCCGTCGTCATGGGACGGCTCACCTGGGATTCGCTGCCTGCGAAGTTCCGGCCGCTGCCGGGCCGGCGCAACATCGTCGTCACCCGCAACCCCGACTGGACCGCCGACGGAGCCGAGGTCGCCGGCAGCGTCGAGGCGGCGCTGGGCCTCGTCGACGGTGCCGACGCCGCCGTCATCGGCGGTGGCCAGATCTACGCGCAGGCCATGCCGCACGCGACGCGGCTGCTGGTCACCGAGGTCGATCTCGACGTGGACGGTGACGCCGTCGCTCCCGAGATCGGACCGGGCTGGACGGTCACCGAACAGGGCGAATGGCAGCAGTCCCGGTCCGGTATCCGGTTCCGCTGGGTCGGGTACTCGCGAACCTGAGACCGCGCCCGCGGGGTGGGCCATACTGCGAAGATGGACAAGCTCTCCCTCACCGCCATGGCCCGGCAGCAGCTCAAACTCGCGGCGGCATCGAGCAACGGGCGCAGTTCGCAGACCGTGCTCGGCGGGCACACCAAGCACCTTCGGCAGACGGTGATCGCGCTGCTCGCCGGACACGAACTCGGCGAGCACGACAGTCCCGGGGAGGCGACCATCCAGGTTCTGTCCGGGCAGTTGTCGCTGATCGCTGGGGACCAGTCCTGGAAGGGTTCGGCCGGGGACTTCCTCGTGATTCCCCAGTCGCGGCACAGCGTGGCCGCCCTCGAGGACGTGGCGTTCCTGCTGACCGTCGCGAAGTGATCCGCTACGGGCAGACGGGGGTGCGATAGCCCGCGTAGCCCTCCCAGGCGAGCCGGCGTTCCCGCCGCGGATCGTGTTCCACCCGGGTCGGCACGTCGAAGATCGTCGTCGCGCGCTCCCGCTCGTCGTACTGCGGCCACGACGGCAACGGCTCACCGTGCCGCGCGAAGTGCAGCCAGTGCCGTTGCACGGCGTCGCTGACCAGGCGCAGTCCGCGGCGACCCCCGAGTGCCGTGTACGCCCGGCCCAGTGGCGTGTCCACCTGATCGAACACCGAGAGCAGTTCCACCGCGTGCGTCGCATCGAACCCGGACACGCGCGCCAGCCGGGGCGCGAAGTCGAAGCGGTAGCTGTAGGTGGGCGCGAACCGCGAATGGGCCTGCGCGATCTGGATCGACGGATACCAGAAGGTGAGGTCGCCGCCGAGATCGACGGCGGCCCGTTCACCCGGATAACCCGGATAGGCCGACACGACGCGGTCGCGGGCCGCTTCGTCGGTGAGCGCGAACATCCGGTCGATGCGGTCCGGGTTCGTCGGCAATCCGTCGAGGAATCGCGGGAACAGGGCGCCTTCCCGGTCGTTGGTGCCGATGATCAACGGAACCCGTTGCGCCGCACCCGATTCGTACGCGTCGAGCGGATGGGTGGGCAGGAAGTCGCCGTCGACCACCGGACCGAACACGTGCAGGCCGGGGGAGGCGTGCAGCGTCTCCCGGGACAGCCGGTTCCCGGTGCGGCCGAGTTCGGCGGGCGTCGCGGCGTCGAGCGCGGCCGCCGCGGAATCGGCGTCGGCGCCGAGCAGTTCGACGAAGCGCGCGGCCCACTCGGCGGCGCGCGGCGCATCGACCACCAGGTCCGGTGCGGAACTCTGCGCGATCGCCTGCGCGAACAGACCGCGCGAGGCGGGGGTCGCCAGCAGGGTGGTGACCGCGTTGCCGCCCGCGGACTCGCCGAATACGGTCACGTTGCCGGGGTCGCCGCCGAACGCGGCGATGTTGCGCTGCACCCATTCGAGGGCGGCCACCTGGTCGCGCAGCCCCAGGTTGGAGTCGAACCGCCGGGCCGGGGTCGAGAACGCCGAGAAATCGAGGTAGCCGAGGCTGCCGAGCCGGTAGTTGAGCGACACGTAGACCACGTCGCCGCGGCGCACCAGCGACTGTCCGCCGTAGAGCGACAGCGCGCTCGTGCCGAGCGTGTAGGCGCCGCCGTGCACGAACACCATCACCGGGCGCGGCGTCGCCGACCGGGCGGCGGGAGCGATGACGTTGAGGGTCAGGCAGTCCTCGCTGATCGCCAGGCGTTCCCGGCTGCCGGTGAAGGCGCCTCTCGGGGCCTGGCACGCCGCATTGCCGAAGCGCGTCGCGTCGAGTTCCCCGGTCCACGGCTGCACCGGCTGCGGCGCCCGCAGTCGCAGCGGGCCGACCGGCGGCTGCGCGTACGGGATGCCCCGCCACGACAGGAGGTCGCCGACGCGGCTGCCGCGGACCGCGCCGTCGGCGAGTGTGACCAGGGTCTCGGGGGTCATGTGCGCAACTGTACGTGACGGGCCGTCACAGCTGCCGGTGTTCGCCGTCCCGCGGTCACCAGGGCCGGGCCTCGAGTCCGCGATCGGCGAGTTCGGCATCGGCGTACACGCGCAAGGTCGCGGCGTCCGGGAACCGATCGGTGTCGAGCGCGACGAGCGAGAGCGTGTAGTGCCCGCCCAGCCTGCACAGGTAGGCCGACAGGTGTGTCGACGTGGTGGCTCGGGGCGCGGGCAGGCCCGGGTGCATCGCCCGCGCGGCGAAACCCACGGTGCGGTGCGGTCCGAACGTCTCGAGGCTCTGGGGGATCGGTCCGATGTTGGAACACAACACATCTCGCTCGCCGGCACCCGCCGCGAGCCGCGCGGCCAGCCGATCGGGGACGAGTTGCAGGATCTCGTCGGGGATGCCGTGGGGAGCGCCTTCGGGCGGTCGCCGGTACGCCTCGCGCGCCGCCTCGCGGATCCGCGCGGGGCTGTCCGTCGGTCCGACGACGACCTCGGTGGTCGTCACGCCGTTCGCGGCGGTCCCGGCGTTGCGGGAGTCCACCGGCACCGCGATTCGCACGGGGGAGGGCACCCCGGCGCGACGGGCGATGCCCGCGCCGACGGCGAGGAACAGCGCATTGGGGGTGCCGCCGTCGGCCTCGGCCGCCCGGTCCCATCGTGCGGCGTCGATGTCGAGCAGCGCGGTGACCGGCCTGGCGGTGACCCGCCGGGGCGCCGGGCCGTCGCCGGAGGCGGGGGAGTAGCGCACCCCGCGCAGGCCGCGACCGACCCGGCGGATCAGGTCGACGGCATCGCGGACATCCGACGTGCGCTCGGCGCTCGGTGCTTCGACCGTGCCGGCGAGGCCGTCGGTGACGGCGTCGAGCAGGCCGCGGGCGTCGACCAGCACGTGGGAGCACACGAGCGAGACGACGGTGCCGCCACCGTCGAGGGGGGCGGCCGTCAGGGCCCAGCCCGGGTGCCGCTCCGGGTCGACGTCGACCTCGGCCTGCGCGTCCGCCCACGCGAGGATGCCGTCGTCGGGGATCGGGGCGGTCGGGTAGTGCAGGGGCCGCGATTCGACGCTCGGTTCGAATCGGGGGCGTGCGCCGGGCACGCGGGATCGTACGACCCGCCGGCCGAGCGGACCGCCGGCGAGGGCGTCGTGCAGGGAGATCAACAGCGGCAGGTCGACGGTGTCGTCGCTGCGCCACAGCCCCTGCATGACCACCGGCAGGCCGAATCCTCGGTGCCGGTGCAGGAAGATCTCGTCCACCACGCTGAGCCGGTTCACACCTTCGACCGTAGCGCCGACCGTTGACCCAAGGGATGAACTGAGGTTCAATTCTTGCGTGGCCTACCGCCGGACCGCTGCCGTCGAGCAGCGACTCGAAGACCGCCGTGCCGCGATCGCCGCCGCCGCGGTCGCGCTGCTCTCCGAGCACGGCTACCGCGCGCTGTCCATCGCCGCCGTCGCCGAACGCGCCGGAGTCGCCACCGGCACCGTCTACCGTCACTACACCGACAAGTCCGACCTGATGGTCCGGATCTTCCGTGACCTGTGCGCCCGCGAGGTCGAGGCCGTGACCGCCGCAGCCTCCGCCGCCGGGTCCGGCACCGGAAAGGTCGCCGCGATCGTCGAGACCTTCGCGCAACGGGCGCTGCGCAACCCCCGGCTCGCCTACACCCTGCTCGCCGAACCGGTCGACGCGGCACTCGACGCGGAACGGCTCGTGCTCCGCCGCGCGTTCGCGGCCGTGTTCGCCGACGCGATCGGCTACGGCATCGGCACCGGCGAGTTCCCCGAGCAGGACACCGGCCTCGCCGCGGCCGCCCTCGTCGGCGCGGTCGGCGAGGTGCTCACCGACCCCCTGCACACCGGTGCCGCCGCGACCGGCACCATCCCCGACCTCACCGTATTCGCCCTCCGAGCACTGGGAGTTCCCCGATGACCCCGACCTTCCCGCCCACCCACGAGGTGTTCAACCAGGTCCCCGACCTCGTGCCCTACGACGCCGCCGACGACGCGTCGCTGCTCGAGGGACTGCGCCGCGAAGGTGCCGGTTGGGCCGAGGACGAGGTGCGCGCCCTCGGTGTCCTCGCCGGCGGCGCCCGCGCCCAGGACTGGGGCCGACTCGCCAACGAGTACCCGCCCGTCCTGCACACCCACGACCGTTACGGCAACCGCATCGACGAGGTCGAGTTCCACCCGCACTGGCACGACCTGATGACCGTCGCCGTCGAACACGGACTGCACGGCGCGCCCTGGCGCGACCCGCGGCCGGGCGCCCACGTCGCCCGCGCCGCGAAGTTCTACACGTGGGGACAGGCCGACGCCGGGCACATGTGCCCGATCTCGATGACCTACGCGGCGATCCCCGCATTGCGGCACAACCCCGAACTCGCCGAACGCTACGAACCGCTGCTCGCGGCACCCCACTACGACTTCGGTCTGCGCGAACCGAGTTCGAAGCGCGGGCTGATCGCGGGCATGTCCATGACGGAGAAGCAGGGCGGCTCCGACGTGCGCGCCAATACCACCACCGCGACACCGAACGCCGACGGCAGCCACACGATCGTCGGGCACAAGTGGTTCACGTCGGCCCCGATGTCGGACCTGTTCCTGACCCTCGCGCAGACCGAACACGGGCCGAGCTGTTTCCTGTTGCCGCGCGTGCTTCCCGACGGCACCCGCAACCGCATCCACATCCAGCGGCTCAAGGACAAGCTCGGCAACAAGTCCAACGCGTCCTCGGAGATCGAATACCAGGGTGCGACCGGCTGGCTCGTCGGACCCGAGGGGCGCGGTGTCGCGACCATCATCGAGATGGTCAACATGACCCGGCTCGACTGCGTCATCGGTTCGTCGATGGGCATGCGGATGGCCGCGCTGCGCGCGGTGCACCACGCGCGTCACCGGAAAGCGTTCGGCGCATTGCTGATCGACCAGCCGCTCATGCGGAACGTGCTCGCCGATCTCGTCGTCGAATCCGAGGCGGCGACGACGATGATGATGCGGCTGGCCGGCGCCACCGACCGCGCCTCGGGCGACCCGCAGGAGGCTGCGCTGCGACGCATCGCACTCGCCGTCACCAAGTACTGGGTGTGCAAGCGGGCACCGGCGCACGCCGCCGAGGCCCTCGAATGCCTCGGCGGCAACGGCTACGCGGAGGAGTCGGGCATGCCCCGGCTGTTCCGGGAGTCGCCGCTCATGTCGATCTGGGAGGGATCCGGCAACGTCGCCGCGCTCGATGCGCTGCGCGCCATGATCAAGCAACCCGACACCGTCGAGGCGTTCTTCGCCGAGGCCCGGCTCGCCGAGGGCGCCGATCGCCGGCTCGACGACGCGATCTCCCGGGTCGGCAAGGAACTCGCCGACCTCGAGAACGTCGAATACCGGGCCCGGCGGGTCGTCGAACTCATGGCCCTGGTCCTGCAGGGTGCGCAACTGGTGCGGCACGGGCATCCGGCCGTCGCCGACGCGTTCTGCGCGAGCCGCCTCGACCACGACTGGGGCATCGCGCTGGGCACCCTGCCGACCGGGGTCGACACCGCTGGGATTCTGGCCAGACTGTGACCGGGGCATACTGGTAGGCATCGTCACCGAATCGAACGTGCGTGGAGCCCGTCATGATCAGATTCAGCAGATGGCGGGGGTGGGGGGAACGAGTCACGCTGGCCGTGACCGAGTACGATGCGTTGCGCGACGCCGAGCGGCTCGTGCGGGACATCGTCATCGAGTCCGAAGCGGCCTGCAATCCGCAGCGCGGCGACGCCGAGATCCACGCCGTCAACCTCGCGCAGGGCATCCCGGTGCAGGTCAGCCCCCGGCTGTCGGTGCTGCTGCGCTCGGCGTTGTGGGCGGCCCGGATGACCGACGGCGTCGTCGATCCGCTGTCGGCCGACGACGCCGACCTCGACGAGGCCTCCACGGCGCCGATCCACCCGCTGCCCACCTACCTCGACGTGCAACTCGACGGCGAGACCGTCCTCACCCCGTACGGGGTGAGCCTGGACATCAGCGAGACCGCGAAGGCCGACACCGTCGACCGGGCCGCCGCCGCGGTGGCCCGCGACCTCGAATGCGGAGTCCTGGTGCGGATGGGCGAAACGATGGCCACCGCCGGCAACTGCCCGGCCGGCGGCTGGCAGATCGACCTGCCCGGGGGCGGAACCGTCGAACTCCCGGCCGGTGCCGCGATGTCGACGCGCACGGCTGGGGACTCCCGGGATTCGCTGTGGCGCGAGGTCACCGTCATCGCCGCGGACGCGGTGTGGGCGGACGCGGCCTGTGCGACCGCTCTGCGCCGAGGCCTCGGGGCGATGCGCTGGCTCGAGCAGTACGGTATGCCGGCCCGCCTGATCGACGAGAGCGGCCACACCCACACCACCGCCGCGTGGTCGAATCCCCGGGCCGCCTGACGGTCGTCGCGTCGTTATCGCCCGGCAGTCGAATTCGCCCACCGCTTCGGAATCCGCTCCTCCTGCGGCACGAGCGAATTCGCAGAAGCCGCGTAGATCGTCAGCTGTTGCGGAGCCGCCGGTACTCGCGGATCAGCGCGTCCGTCGACGAATCCCCCAGGGATGCGGGCTCTTCCGGCTCGGTCAGCGCCGGTTCCAGCGCGAGCGCCTGCGCCTTGCCGAGTTCGACACCCCACTGGTCGAACGAATCGATACCCCAGATCACGCCCTGCACGAACACCTCGTGTTCGTACAGCGCGATCAGCTGACCCAGCGTGGAGGGGGTCAGCGACGGGGCCAGGACCGTCGTCGACGGGCGGTTGCCGGGCATCACCTTGTGCGGCACCAGCGCCTCGTCGGTGCCTTCGGCGCGGATCTGCTCGGCGGACTTGCCGAACGCGAGCACCGTCGACTGCGCGAAGAAGTTCGACATGAGCACGTCGTGCATCGAGCCGCGTCCGTCGATCGTCGGCAGGTCGTCGAGGGGTCGGGCGAAGCCGATGAAGTCCGCCGGGATCAGGTGCGTGCCCTGATGCAGGAGCTGGTAGAACGCGTGCTGGCCGTTGGTGCCCGGCTCACCCCAGAAGATCTCCCCGGTCGGATAGTCCACCGCGGTGCCGTCCGAGCGCACCGACTTGCCGTTCGACTCCATCGTCAGCTGCTGCAGATACGCGGGGAACCGCACCAGATCGTTGCTGTAGGGCAGTACCGCGCGGGACTGCGCCCCGAGGAAGCTGGTGTACCAGACGCCGAGCAGACCGAGCAGCACCGGCGCGTTCGATTCGAGCGGCGCCGTCGCGAAATGGGTGTCCATCGCGTGGAACCCGGCGAGCAGTTCCGCGAACCGCTCCCTGCCGATCGCGGCCATCACCGACAACCCGATCGCCGAGCCCACCGAATACCGGCCGCCGACCCAGTCCCAGAACCCGAACATGTTCTCCGGGTCGATCCCGAACTCGACGACCCGCTCCTTGTGGGTGGACACCGCGACGAAGTGCTTCGCGACGGCGTCCTCGCCGAGCGCCGCGACCAGCCAGCGCCGCGCCGCGGTCGCGTTCGACAGGGTTTCGAGCGTCGAGAACGTCTTGGACGCAACGACGAACAGCGTCCGGGCCGGGTCGAGACCCTGCAGGTTGTGGGTCAGATCCGCCGGATCGATGTTGGAGACGAACCGGGCCTCGACACCGGCGTCGACGTAGTGCCGCAACGCCCGGTACACCATCACCGGACCCAGATCCGACCCACCGATGCCGATGTTGACGACCGTGGTGATGCGTTCCCCGGTGGCGCCGCGCCACCGGCCGTCACGGACCCGGTCGGTGAATTCACCCATCTTGTCGAGCACCGCGTGCACGTCGGCGACGACATCCTGGCCGTCGACGGTGAGCGTCGCCTCGCGGGGAAGCCGCAGCGCCGTGTGCAGCACCGCGCGGTCCTCCGAGGTGTTGATGTGCTCGCCGGCGAGCATCCGATCGCGGTGTGCTTCGACGCCGCACGCGCGGGCCAGGTCGAGCAGCAACTCGCGGGTGCGGCCGGTGATCAGGTGCTTGCTGTAGTCGATGTACAGGTCGGCGGCGGTGAGCGTGAACGCCTCGGCGCGACCCGGTTCCGCCGCGAACAACTCGCGCAGGTGCAGCGACTCGATCTCCGCACGATGTTCGGCGAGCTGTTGCCACGGGGCGGTTCGCGTCACGTTTTCCATGTCTGCAGAGACTAGTGCGGAACGGAAGTTACCGGTCGGTCGGAAACCGATGTGAAATGCGCGGGCGCATGATGGGGACATGGACATCTCGGAGATGCTGCGAACCGTGCCCACCGATCTGTTCCTCGGCGGCGACTGGGCCGCTGCGGAGAACGGCGCGACCTTTCCCGTTCATGATCCGGCGACCGGGAAGGTCCTCACCGAAGTCGCCGACGCGAGTCCCGCCGACGCGGCCAGAGCACTGGACGCGGCGGTCGCGGCCGGGCCGGAGTGGGCGGCGACCGCGCCCCGCGAACGCGGTGAGCTGCTGCGCGCGGCCTTCGAGGCGGTCACCGCCCGCGCCGAGGAGTTCACCTTGCTGATGAGCCTCGAGATGGGCAAGGCGCTGCCGGAGAGCCGCGCCGAGGCCCGGTACGGCGCCGAGTTCCTTCGCTGGTTCTCCGAGGAAGCGGTCCGCATCGCGGGCCGCTACACCCATTCGCCGGCCGGTACCGGGCGCATTCTCGTCACGAAGCAGCCCGTCGGCCCGTGCCTGGCGATCACGCCGTGGAACTTCCCGCTGGCGATGGGGACCCGCAAGATCGCGCCGGCGCTGGCCGCCGGCTGCACGATGCTCGTCAAACCGGCGTCGGCGACCCCGCTGACGATGCTGCTGCTCGCCCGGGTGTTCGAGGAGGTGGGCCTGCCGAAGGGTGTGCTCTCGGTGCTGCCGACCTCCCACGCGGGTGCCGTGACCGGTCCGCTGCTCGACGACCCGCGACTGCGCAAGCTCACCTTCACCGGGTCGACGAGCGTCGGCCGCGCCCTGGCCGAGAAGGCAGGGCATGCGATGCTGCGCACGTCGATGGAACTCGGCGGCAACGCGCCGTTCCTGGTGTTCGACGACGCCGATCTCGACGCCGCGGTCGACGGCGCGCTCGCCGCGAAGTTGCGCAATGGGGGCGAGGCCTGCACGGCCGCGAACCGGATTCACGTCGCGAACTCCGTGCGTGAGGAGTTCGTCGCGAAACTCACCGAGAAGATGGCCGCCTACCGGCTCGGACCGGGCACCGATCCGGACACGACACTCGGACCGCTGATCGACGCCGACCAGAAGGACACCGTCACCACCCTCGTCGACGATGCGGTCGCGAACGGTGCGCGGGTGCGGCTCGGTGGCAAGGTTCCGGACGGGCCGGGCTGGTTCTACCCGGCGACCGTCCTCGACGACGTCCCGACGTCCGCGCGGATCCTGCGGGAAGAGGTCTTCGGCCCGGTGGCGGCGGTGGCCGGATTCGACACCGAGGACGAAGCGATCGCCGCGGCCAACGCCACCGAGTACGGCCTGGCCGCCTACATGTACACGCGCAGCCTCGATCGTGCGCTGCGGGTGTCCGAGGCGATCGAATCCGGCATGGTCGGGGTCAACCGCGGGGTGATCTCCGACGTGGCCGCGCCGTTCGGCGGGGTCAAGGCGTCGGGGATCGGACGGGAAGGCGGACATGAAGGCATCGAGGAGTACCTCGAAACCAAGTACATCGCCTTCGAGTAGGCCGACGGCTACGGCCGGAAGCCCGTGCGGCTACCGGCCGAGTCGGTTGTGGCTACTACTGGCCGAGTCGGCCGCGGCCGAGGCGGAGCAGCAGCATCGCCAGGGTGTGACCCTCCTGGCCGAGATCGCTGAACCGCTCGAGCACCTTCATCTCACGGCTGTGCACGAGACGGGTGCCGCCGGAAGCCATGCGGGTACGGCCGATGATTCGCGAGACCTCGGTGCGGCGTTTGACCGCGGCGAGAATCTCGGCGTCGAGTCGGTCGATCTCCTTGCGAAGTTCGTCGATCTCCGCCTGGCTGGCGGGGACGTCGGCGGCTGAGTCGGATGTGGCAGCGTCGATGTTGGTGCTCATGTCATCTCCTCGCGTCAGAACTGGGATCGCTCCGGAACCGGTGGGCGTTACCGCCGGAGGTGGATCAGGACCGTGCGGTCAGGCGTCGGTGCTGGGAAACCGACACCGTAGTGCATCCTGTCCATCCGGTCGACAGCGGTCACATGACATGCAAACCAGTCTGCCATCCGTGGAATCCGGTCGCCAAGTAAGGGCGACCTGGCCGGAACGTCCGGATCGCCCGTCTACGCGATTGTCGGGGTCCGCCGGTAGTTTGGTACGACGATGAACACTCCCGTTGCCTTCGGCCACCCCGACTCCGATTCACCCCGGCGAGCGAGTGCGGATTCGTCCGACTCGCTGCTCGCGGGCCTGAATCCCCAGCAGCGGGAAGCGGTGACCCACGACGGTGGTCCCCTGCTCATCGTCGCCGGCGCCGGCTCCGGCAAGACGGCGGTGCTCACCAGGCGGATCGCGTACCTGCTCGCCGAGCGCGGTGTCGCGGCCGGTCAGATCCTGGCGATCACGTTCACGAACAAGGCCGCGGCCGAGATGCGCGAACGCGTCGCGCAGCTGGTGGGGCCGCGTGCCAACAGCATGTGGGTCTCGACGTTCCACTCCAGCTGCGTGCGGATCCTGCGGGCCCAGTCGGCCCTGCTGCCCGGCATGAACTCGAACTTCACGATCTACGACGCCGACGACTCGCGCCGGTTGCTCACGATGATCGCCAAGGATCTCGATCTCGACACCAAGAAGTACTCGGCGCGCCTGCTCGCCACCCAGATCTCGAACCTGAAGAACGAGCTGATCGATCCGCAGGAGGCCGCCGCGGACGCGGACGGCGACCCCGCGGAGCTGCCGCGCATCGTCGCGACCGTGTACGCCCACTACCAGCAGCGGCTGCGATCGGCGAACGCCTTCGACTTCGACGACCTCATCGGCGAGACGGTCGCGCTGCTGCAGGCTCATCCGCAGGTCGCCGAGTACTACCGGCGCCGGTTCCGCCACGTGCTCGTCGACGAGTACCAGGACACCAACCACGCACAGTACGTGCTGGTGCGCACGCTCGTCGGTGAGGCCGGAGACGGGAGCCCGGTGCCGCCGAGCGAACTGTGCGTCGTCGGCGACGCGGACCAGTCCATCTACGCCTTCCGTGGCGCGACGATCCGCAACATCGAGGAGTTCGAGCGCGACTACCCGGACGCCCGGACCATCCTGCTCGAGCAGAACTACCGCTCCACGCAGAACATCCTGTCGGCGGCCAACTCCGTCATCTCCCGCAACGCCGGACGCCGCGAGAAGCGGCTGTGGACCGACTCCGGCGAGGGCGATCTCATCGTCGGCTATGTCGCCGACAACGAACACGACGAGGCGCAGTTCGTCGCCGCGGAGATCGACCGGCTCACCGCCGCCGGGGAGGTCAAGTTCGCCGACGTCGCCGTCTTCTACCGCACCAACAACTCCTCCCGGGCACTCGAGGACGTCTTCATCCGCCACGGCGTGCCGTACAAGGTCGTCGGCGGGGTGCGCTTCTACGAGCGCAAGGAGGTCCGCGACCTGGTCGCGTACCTGAAGGTGCTCGCCAACCCGGACGACACGGTGAGCCTGCGCCGCATCCTCAACACCCCGCGCCGCGGCATCGGCGACCGCGCCGAGGCGTGCGTCGCGGTGCACGCCGAGCGGCTCGGGATCGGCTTCGGGCAGGCGCTGGCCGACGCCGCCGCCGGCCAGGTCGCGTTGCTGAACACGCGTTCCCAGAAGGCAATTGCCGCGTTCACCGAGATGCTCGACCGACTGCGCGCGATGCTCACCGAAACCGACTCGGACGGAAACGAACTCGTCGATCTCGGTGATCTGGTGGAGGCGATCCTCGAACGGACCGGCTACCGTGGGGAACTCGCCGCGAGCGACGACCCGCAGGACGGCGCCCGCCTCGACAACCTCAACGAGTTGGTCAGTGTGGCAAGGGAATTCAGCTCCGATGCGCGCAATGCGGCGGGGCTGGAGGACATCGAGCGGGACGAGGGCGATCCGGAACCGGGATCGCTGCCCGCATTCCTGGAGAAGGTCTCGCTCGTCGCCGATGCGGACCAGATCCCGGAGAACGACGACGGCGTCGTGACGCTGATGACGCTGCACACCGCCAAGGGCCTGGAGTTCCCGGTCGTGTTCGTCACCGGCTGGGAGGACGGGCAGTTCCCGCACATGCGCGCGCTCGGCGACCCGGCCGAGCTGGCCGAGGAACGCCGCCTGGCGTACGTGGGGATCACGCGGGCCCGACGTCGGCTCTACCTCAGCCGCGCGGTCCTGCGCTCGTCCTGGGGTCAGCCCGTGTCGAACCCGGAATCGCGTTTCCTGCAAGAGATTCCGCAGCACCTCATCGAATGGAAGCGGGAGGAGCCGGTTCGTTCGGCCGGCCACGCCATCGGGTCCGGACGCTCACGCGGCTACGGCGGCGTCGGATCCGGCTTCGGGGGCGGTTCGGGCTTCGGTGGCGGCTCCGGATCGGGCGGCGGGTTCGGCAGTGCGCGCGCCCGCAACAATCAGCTGGTGCTCGCGGTGGGGGACCGGGTCAGTCACGACAAGTACGGGCTCGGGACGGTGCTCGAGACGAAGGGGTCGGGACCGACCGCGACGGTCGTCATCGACTTCGGAAGCGCCGGCAAGGTGCGGCTGATGCTCGTCGGCGGCGTGCCGATGGTCAAGCTCTAGGGGAGAGGTGGCGCCGGGGCTCCGGTCACGGGGTTCCGGCGCGGAATTGCTGCCGAGTGGGCCGATTCAGTCCTGCTCGATGCCGAGGCTGATGCCCCGGGTGGCGAGCCACGGAACCGGGTCGATCTTGTCGGTGCCGTTCAGATGCACCTCGAAATGCAGGTGCGGGCCGGTGGAGAAGCCGCGGTTGCCCATCGTCGCGATCTGGTCGCCCGCCATGACCTGCTGGCCCACGGTCACCAGGGTCTGGTCGATGTGGCCGTAGACGGTGACGGTGCCGTCGGCGTGCTGCAGGCGGATCCACAGGCCGAAGCCGGAGGCGGGACCGGAATCGATGACGACACCGTCGGCGACCGCTAGGATCGGGGTGCCGATCGGGCCGGCGATGTCCACACCGGCGTGCAGGGTGCCCCAGCGGGCACCGAAGTTCGAGGTGAACGTACCGATCGCGGGGAGGACGAACAGCGGGCGGCGGGCGGCGGCCTCGCGGGCGGCACGCTCCTCGCTGAACCGCTGGCCCTTCGCGAGCAGGTTCGAGAACTGGGAGAGATCGTTCGGGTCCGCGATGTTGAGGACCTGCGGCGCCTGCGACGGAGCGGCGCCGTCCGAGGCGGTCGCGGCGAACTGGGAAGCCTGCGGTACCGCGGTGGCGGTGATGACGTTGGAATCGGACTCGTTCGCCGCGAGTGCGACCTCGGAGTGCTCGGATCCCTGCGAGGGCCCGTTCGTTGCGGCCTGGCCTGCGGCGACGACTGCGCCGGCCGCCACGGCGAACACCGCGGCGCGGCCCTTGAGCGCGCTCGGCGGTGTCGGGATGCGGTGGGCGCCGCCGCGGCGGCCCGGGGCATCCACGTCGACCGGTTCGTTCTCGTAGTAGGTCTCGGCGCCGGCGTCACGGAAAGCGGCCTGCCCGTAGTAGGACCGGTCGGCGTAGGACTGCGCGGCGGTCGGCTGGTCGTCGCCGTAGTGGTAGGGGGCGTCCGTGTAGTAGTCGGACTCGTAGTCGTAGTACCCGGACTCCGTGTAGTAGCCGGAGCCTGCGGCGTAGCCGGAGTCTGCCGAGTACCCAGCACCTGCGTAGTGGTCGGTCTCCGATGATCCGTCGTGGACCCCACGGCTGGTGAGCTGACTGCTCGGGCTCATTCGCCGTTCCTCCCGTTCGTGACCTGACCGTTATTTCGACCAAAGGGACCGTAACGAAACGATCGCTGGGCTGGCAACCCATACGGGAGACACGCCCAGGCGCTGTGAGCGGCATCACAGTCTCACCTGCGGCGAAAGCGGAAACATTCCGCTCTTGCCCCGGCGATACAGAACATTTCGGTGTGTCACGGTCCGGTGACATATCGGTCGCGTAGCGTCGCCCCGTGTCGAACCGCCCCACACCACTCCGATTCGGACTCGCACTCTCGGTGCTGGGTGCCCTCGCCGTCGCGGCGGCGCCGCTGCTGCCGGTCGTGCGGGCCGGAACCGGCGCCGTGGGGTCCGCGATCCTCGCCGCCGCGATCGTCGCCGCGATCACCGTGTCGGCGATCCCTGTCGCCGCCTTCGCGGTCGCGCGCCGATCGGCTACCGCAGCCGGCGCCCTGCTCGCGGGGGCCGGGGGTATCGCCGCGGGCGCAGCGCTCGCCGATCTCACCTTGTTCGTCGACGCGATCGACGCGAACAGGTTCGAACTGTTCCGTCCCGTGACCGCCGCGGCGCTCACCGGCGGACCCGGTGCCGCGATGCTGCTCGCCGGACACCTGTGCGCGGTGCTCGCCGGTGTGGCCGGTGCGATCGCCGCGGGCGGCGCCCCGCACGCCGACGAGAGACCGGTCGGCACCCGGCCGGGTACGCCCGTCGTCGCCGGGATCGTCGGTGCCGCGACGGTGGTGGCCGTCGGGTTGCTCGCGCCGGTGGTGGTCTCGTCGGACCCGGTGATCGTCGCGCGCGGGGTGCTCGATGCTCCCGCGACCACTGCGCTCGGCGGTGTGCTTACCGCGACGTTCGCGCTCGTCACCGTGGCGTGGGCGCTCAGTGCGGGAACGACGGCCGCGGCGGGCGCGATCGCCGGGACCGGAGCGGCCGCGCTCGCCCTGCTCGCACCACGATTTGCCGCGGGCCTGGCCGGGGACCGGCTCTCACCCACGCCGGCGACCGCCGCCGGGACGATCGCCGCGGTGCTCCTCGTCGTCCTGGCCGCGGCGATGCCCGCGGCCGGTGCGCGGCGTGCCGCCCGCCCGGCCCGGCCGGGATCGACTGGTGTTCTCCGCTCCGGCCGGGCACACGCCGTCGCCGGTGTCCTCGGTCTCCTCACCGCCGCGCTCGCCGTCGTCGGAGCACTGTTGCCCACGCTCTCCGTGCCGGCCGGCCACGACGTCCCGGATCTGCCGCAGACCCGCGTGCTGCTCGTCGCCGGGCTGCTGCTGGCGGCGCTGAGCGTGTGGCTGCTGCTGTCCGCCTGTGCCGAGACGGTGCGTCCGGCGGTTGCGGTGCCGATCGTCGCGGTCGCGGCGACCGCCGCCGCAGTACTGCAGGCGTGGGTGGTGGCCGCCGACCTGCCGGGAGTCGACGCCGGTCCGGGGACCGCCGTCGTGTTCTGCGCCCTGGTGGGTGCGGCCGCCACCGGTGTCGCGGTCCTCCTCGCGGGGGCCGCCGAGCGCGATCGGATCGACACCTCGGCCGAGCTGCACGTCACCGCGCGCACGCGCGTGGTCGTCCTGGTCGCGGCCGTCGCGTGCATCGTCGGGTCGGCCGTGCCCCTGTACCACGGTGCCGGGTCGCTGCTCGCCTATCCCTGGGGATACGACGTGTGGGGGCGGGCTCTGCTCGCCGTCGCGGTGGGGGTCGCGGCGGCGGTGGCGGTGCGGTCGCGACCCGCGCGGGGAGGGGCGTTGCTGCTGGGAGCGGCCGGTGCGACGGCCGTGTACGCGTCGTCGTGGGTGCTGGTTCGAAGTGTGATCCAGGATCCGGTCGCGGCCCTCTGTGTCGCACCTGTCATTCTGGGGACGGTGCTCCTCTTGGTTGCGGCCTCGCTCACACTCCGGGAGGAATCTCCGTGAGGTAGCTCGCGAGCCCTCGTACTCCGTGACATGCGCCACATGGCCCGAGTGCGATCGTTTCCTGGGGCTTCCAAGTAACTAGAGTCCGAACCTGGCCCGCTCAAAACCCCCGAGCGGGCGTGAACGCAGACGAGACGGTGAGCAGATGGATCTCTTCGAATACCAGGCGAAGGAACTCTTCGCCAAGCATGACGTGCCGACGTCGGCCGGCCGTGTTACCGACACGGTCGCCGGTGCCCGCGAGATCGCGGAGGAAATCGGCAAGCCGGTGATGGTCAAGGCCCAGGTCAAGGTCGGTGGCCGTGGCAAGGCCGGTGGCGTGAAGTACGCCGCTACCGCAGACGACGCGCAGACCCACGCCGAGAACATCCTCGGCCTCGACATCAAGGGTCACATCGTCAAGAAGCTTCTGGTCGCCGAGGCCAGCGAGATCGCGGAGGAGTACTACATCTCCTTCCTGCTCGACCGCACCAACCGCACCTACCTGGCGATGTGCTCGGTCGAGGGTGGCATGGAGATCGAAGAGGTCGCCGCCACCAAGCCGGAGCGTCTCGCCAAGGTCCCCGTCGACGCCGTCAAGGGTGTCGACCTCGCCTTCGCCCGTGAGATCGCCGAGAAGGGCCACCTGCCCGCCGAGGTTCTCGACGCCGCGGCCGTGACCATCCAGAAGCTGTGGGAGGTCTTCGTCAAGGAAGACGCTCTCCTCGTGGAGGTCAACCCGCTCGTCCGTACGCCGGACGACCAGATCCTCGCCCTCGACGGCAAGGTCACCCTCGACGCCAACGCCGACTTCCGTCAGCCCGGCCACGCCGCGTTCGAGGACAAGGACGCGACGGATCCGCTCGAGCTCAAGGCCAAGGAGAACGACCTCAACTACGTCAAGCTCGACGGTGAGGTCGGCATCATCGGTAACGGCGCGGGTCTGGTCATGTCGACCCTCGACGTCGTCGCGTACGCCGGTGAGAAGCACGGCGGCGTGAAGCCCGCCAACTTCCTCGACATCGGTGGCGGCGCCTCCGCGGCCGTCATGGCTGCCGGCCTCGACGTCATCCTGAACGACGCGCAGGTCAAGAGCGTGTTCGTCAACGTCTTCGGTGGCATCACCGCCTGCGACGCCGTCGCCAACGGCATCGTCAAGGCTCTCGAGATCCTCGGCGACGAGGCCAACAAGCCGCTCGTCGTCCGTCTCGACGGCAACAACGTCGACGAGGGTCGCCGCATCCTCGCCGAGGCCAACCATCCGCTGGTCACGCTCGTCGCCACCATGGACGAAGCTGCCGACAAGGCTGCCGAGCTCGCCGCCGCAGCGAAGTAAAGGGACACACAGAACAATGGCAATCTTCCTTACCAAGGATTCCAAGGTCATCGTCCAGGGCATCACCGGCGGCGAGGGCACCAAGCACACCGCGCTGATGCTCAAGGCCGGCACCCAGGTCGTCGGCGGCGTCAACGCCCGCAAGGCCGGCACCACCGTGTCGCACACCGACAAGGACGGCAACCCGGTCGAGCTGCCGGTCTTCGGCTCCGTCGCCGAGGCCATGAAGGAGACCGGCGCGGACGTCTCGATCGCGTTCGTTCCCCCGGCCTTCTCGAAGGACGCCATCGTCGAGGCCATCGACGCGGAGATCCCGCTGCTCGTGGTCATCACCGAGGGCATCCCCGTGCAGGACTCCGCGTACGCGTGGGCCTACAACGTGGAGAAGGGCAACAAGACCCGCATCATCGGCCCCAACTGCCCCGGCATCATCACCCCGGGCGAGGCGCTCGTCGGCATCACCCCGGCGAACATCACCGGCAAGGGCCCGGTCGGCCTGGTGTCCAAGTCCGGCACCCTGACCTACCAGATGATGTTCGAGCTGCGTGAGTACGGCTTCTCGACCGCCATCGGCATCGGCGGCGACCCGGTCATCGGCACCACCCACATCGACGCCATCGAGGCGTTCGAGAAGGACCCGGAGACCAAGGTCATCGTCATGATCGGTGAGATCGGTGGCGACGCCGAGGAGCGTGCCGCCGACTACATCAAGGCCAACGTCACCAAGCCGGTCGTCGGCTACGTGGCCGGCTTCACCGCCCCCGAGGGCAAGACCATGGGCCACGCCGGCGCCATCGTCTCCGGTTCCTCGGGCACCGCGCAGGCCAAGAAGGACGCCCTCGAGGCGGCCGGCGTCAAGGTCGGCAAGACGCCGTCCGAGACCGCTGCTCTCGCACGCGAGATCCTGAAGTCCCTGTAAGCGGCTTCCGCCGTCCGTGCGCGGTTTCGGTAGTTCCCACTACCGAAACCGCGCACGACGCGTTTATCCGTCGATCCACTCCCGGCCGACGGGTTCCAGCTCCCCGGCGCCGGACGTCACCGACGCCACCACACTCGCCAGCTGCTCCGGGTCCCGCGCCGCGACCGTGAACTTCGCCCGGTCCTCGTACGACACCCCGAGCACACTCACCCCGCGACCGCGCAGTTCCGCATCGACACGGCCCGCGTCCCCGTGCCCGACCGCGAGGGTGAACACCTCCCGCCGCTCCCGCGGCACCAGCTGCGCCGAATCCAGCGCGACCGCGACGGCCCCCGAGTAGGCGCGCACGAGCCCGCCCGCCCCCAGTTTGATCCCCCCGAACCAGCGGGTCACGACCACCGCCACGTTCACCACGTCGCGGTGGTGCAGCACCTGCAGCATCGGGACGCCCGCGGTGCCGCCGGGCTCTCCGTCGTCACTGGACCGCTCGGCCCGCGAGGCCGGTTCGTCGCCGACGACGAACGCCCAGCAGTGATGCCGCGCATCCGGGTACAGACGGCGTTGCTCGTCGGTGAACGCGGCGGCGTCGGCAGCGGATTCGACCCGGCGCAGGGCGGCGAGGAAGCGCGAGTGCTTGACCTCCGTCTCCACGACCACGTCCCGTCCGGGCGCGAGTGTGTTCGGCATGCCTCCCATTGTGTCGATCGGTGCATACGCTGTTTCCAGTGCATCCGGAAGACACCGAGTGCACCCGACGACCGCAGGAGGATCGATGACATTCCCAGCGAGCCAGACCCCGGATCGGAGTGGTGGTGGGCCGTCGGCCAAGCTCGTGCCGGTGCTGTTGCCGGTGGCGGTCGCGGTACTCGGTGTGGTGAATTTCCTGTTGGGTCTCGCGCCCTACATGCGGATCGAATTCGGTGGGCACGTCGCGCTGTCCGCGTTCGAATTCGGATTCGCGGTGGTGCCGTTGGCGTTGCTGCTGCTCGGCGGATTCTGCGCGGCGCTGTCGTTGCTGCCCGGTCAGGATCTACGGGGCGTCGCGCTGGCCGCATCGGCGGTCGGATTCGTGACGTCGGTCTTCCAGTGGTTCCAGTTGCCCGACGATTCCGGTATCGCGTGGGGCGGCGTCGCCATCTTCGTGTTCGGGTTCCTGCAGACCGCGGTGGCCGTGGTCGCGTTGCTGTTCGGGATCGGTGTGCTCGTCCCCGCGGCGCGGTCGGGACGGTCCGCGGCGTACCCGGCGCAGTCCCAGTTCCCGCAGCCCAGTGGGTACGGGCAGCAGGGGAGTCCTCAGCCGGGGAGTCCCCAGCCGGCCGGGCAGTTTCCGCAGCAGTACGGCGGGCAGCCCCAGAGCCAGCAGTACACCGGCCAGCAGTACGGCGCGCAGTCTCCGCAGCACTACAGCGGCCAGTACCCGAGCCAGCAGTACACCGGTCAGCAGTACACGGGCCAGTACCCGAGCCAGCAGTACACCGGTCAGCAGTATTCGAGTCAGCCGTACGGGACGCAGCAGTTCCCGTCCCAGCCGACCCCGTCCCAGCAATATCCGATCGGATCGCAGCAGTATCCGACCGGGCCGCAGCAGTATCCGACCGGGGGTGCGCCGGAGCCGAGCCACGACGACGACACCGAACTGGCCCGCCCGTCCGACAACGACGCCACTGTCCTGTCGCCGGCACCGGACGACCAGGACGCCACCGTGGTCTCGCCGCCGCCGGACGACGCCACCCAGGTGCTGAAGCCGAACGACGAGCAACGGTGACATGTTCGACGACTCGGCGGGGTGCGCCTGATCGCAACCGTTGCGGCGCGCCTGATCGCAACCGCTCGCGGTCGGTGACACCCTCGTCTCGATGACATCGACGCTAGGCCGGAACTCCCGCCTCCCCACGAATCAGGATTCGCCGGATCCGGAGCAATTCCGCATTCTGCTCGGCACGGCGGCACGCGTACCGGCCGTGACGATGGCGCTGCTCGTGACGGTCGTCGTGACGACGCTCGTCGCCGCGAGCAGCGACCTCACCGGCGTGTACGCGGCGACCGCAGGTGCCTGGCTCGGCCTGCACCAGGTCACCCTCACCATCGACGGCACCGCGCTCGGCGTGCTGCCGCTGCTGCCCACCGCGGTGCTGGTGTGGCTGTCCGCCCGCTCGTGCGCGTCGGCCGCGGACGCGATGGTCCTGCACAGCGGGTATGCCCTCGACGGCCGCGACGCCGCGCGGATCACCGCCGCGACACTGGCCGGACCGCTCGCCGTGACGGTCACCGCGCTCGTCGTCATCCAGGACGCCTCGAGCGTGCTGCCCGTCTCGATGCCGGACCCGGCGCAATCCCTGGCGTGGGTGACCGGGCTGTATCTGCTGTCGTCGCTGCTCGGCGTCGGGTCGAGGATGTGGCGTCCGCTCTGCGACCGGTACGCAGTCCCCGAATGGCTGGTCGACTCGGTCCGGCCCGCAACCCGGGCGGTGCTCGGCATGTTCGCGATGGGCGGGCTGCTCACCGTCGTCGGGATGCTCTGGTCGTGGCAGAGCGTCGGGGAGCTCCTCGCCCGCGGCGAGAACTGGATGGGCGTCCTCGGCCTGCTGGTCATCTCGATCCTGTATCTGCCCAACGTGATGATCGGTGCGGCCGCGGTCCTGGCCGGCAGCACCGTCGAGTTCGGCGAGGTCCGGCTGAGCCTGTTCGAGGCGTCCGGCGGTGACCTGCCGGCGCTGCCGGTGCTGGCCGCGATCCCGCCGGGCCCGGCACCGTCCTTCTGGCCGGTCGCGCTCGCGGTGCCCGCCACGATCGGCGCACTGCTCGGCCGGTACGTCGCCAAACGCAACCTCGAGGCGCAGGCGCGCGGCGAGTACGTCTCCAGCAGCGACGGGGCCCTGACCGTGCTGGCGGCCTCCGCCGAAGCCGGTGTCGTCACCGCGCTCGCGACCTGGGCGGCCGGTGGGCGGCTCGGGTTCTTCGGGGTGGTCGGCGGCAACTGGTGGCTCGCCGGGGTCCTGATGTTCGCGTGGTCGGGTCTGCTGGGGATCATCACCGCGCAGCTGTTGCTGTGGCGGGAAGGCAAGCTGGCCGCCGCCGAAGCCGAGGCTGCGCGCGCGGCCGAGGCGGAGGAGTCCGCCGAGCCGGACGACACGGAGGACGACTCCGACGAGGACGGCGAGTCCGGGGAGGACGCCGCTGCCGGTGAGCTCGAGGAACCGAAGGCACTCGAAGCCGCGCCCGCCGGAGACGCCGAATCCGTGGATGCCGAGGACGAAGACGGAGACGAGGACACCGACATCGAGGACGTCGAGGACGACACCGAGGTGGTCGATGCGGAGGTGGTCGACGACGATGAGGAGCCCGAGTCGAAACCCGACGCGAAGGACATCGAGGAACCCGACGTCGTCGACGCCGAGATCGACGACGAAGCCGACGACGGGGACCTCGCGAAAGGTACCCGGAACACCAGCGACTAGGCTCTAGACGGCCGATGGTCCGGCCGACCCCTCTTCGAGTCCAGGAGTAGAGCGCTGACTGCCTCGCGTGACCAGTTGCCGCCGACCGCGCCGGCGCGGGTCGTCGTACTCGCCTCAGGTACCGGCAGCCTGCTGCGGTCGTTGATCGACGCCACCCGCACCGACGGTTACCCGGCCCGGATCGTCGCAGTCGGCGTCGACCGCGACTGCAAAGCCCTCGACCATGCCGGCGAGGCGGACATCCCCGGTTTCCGGGTCGCGTTGCGCGACCACGCCGACCGTGCCGCCTGGGACGTCGCGCTCACCGACGCCGTCGCGGCGCACGAGCCGGACCTGGTGGTGTCGGCGGGCTTCATGAAGATCCTCGGCCCCGCGTTCCTCGAACGCTTCGGCGGCCGCATCATCAACACGCACCCGGCTCTGCTGCCCGCATTCCCCGGCGCGCACGCCGTCCCCGACGCCCTCGCCTACGGCGTGAAGGTCACCGGGTCGACCGTGCACCTGGTCGACGGCGGCGTGGACACCGGGCCGATCCTGGCGCAGGAACCCGTGCCGGTCCTCGAGGACGACGACGAGGACACCCTGCACGAGCGCATCAAAGTTGTGGAACGACGGTTGCTGGCCGAGGTGGTCGCCGCTGTCGCAACCCGTGGAGTTGTATCCGATGGACGAAAGGCCGTGATCCCCAGTGACCGAACGTAAGACTGTGCGCCGCGCACTGGTCAGCGTGTACGACAAGACCGGACTGGTCGAACTCGCGACCGGGCTGCACCAGGCCGGGGTCGAACTGGTCTCCACCGGCTCCACGGCCGCGACCATCGCCGGCGCCGGAATCCCCGTCACCAAGGTCGAGGAGCTCACCGGCTTCCCCGAGTGCCTCGAGGGCCGCGTCAAGACGCTGCACCCGCGCGTGCACGCCGGCATCCTCGCCGACACCCGCAAGCAGGACCACCTCGACCAGATCAAGGACCTCGGCATCGAGGCGTTCGAGCTGGTGATCGTCAACCTGTACCCGTTCACGCAGACCGTCGCCTCGGGCGCGACCCCCGACGAGTGCGTCGAGCAGATCGACATCGGCGGCCCGTCGATGGTGCGTGCCGCCGCGAAGAACCACCCGTCCGTCGCCGTGGTCGTCGATCCGGCCCGTTACGACGCGGTCATCGACGCGGTGAAGGCCGGCGGGTTCACCCTGCCCGAGCGCAAGGCCCTCGCGGCGCAGGCGTTCCAGCACACCGCCGCCTACGACGTCGCGGTCGCGAGCTGGATGAACAGCGGCTACGCCACCGGGGCGAGCGAAGCGACGGGGGATGTCACAGCGGACGGCGACGACAGCAAGTTCCCGGCGTGGGCGGGCGCGACCTGGACGCGCGCGAACGTGCTGCGGTACGGCGAGAACCCGCATCAGGCGGCCGCGCTGTACGTGAACGAGGGCGGCGAGCCGGGTCTGGCGCAGGCCGAGCAGTTCCACGGCAAGGAAATGTCGTACAACAACTACCAGGACGCCGACGCCGCGTGGCGCGCCGCGCACGACCACGACCGGCCGTGCGTCGCGATCATCAAGCACGCCAACCCGTGCGGTATCGCCGTCGCCGACACGGTCGCCGAGGCGCACCGCAAGGCGCACGAGTGTGACCCGGTGTCCGCGTTCGGTGGGGTCATCGCCGTCAACCGCGAGGTCAGCGTCGAGATGGCCGAGCAGGTCGCCGAGATCTTCACCGAGGTGATCATCGCCCCGTCGTACGCCGCCGGTGCCGTCGAGGTGCTCGCCCGCAAGAAGAACATCCGCATCCTGCGGGCCGACTCCCCGAAGTCCGCGCAGATCGAGCTGCGTCAGATCTCCGGTGGCCTGCTGCTGCAGGAGCGTGACCTGCTCACCGCGGACGGCGACAACGCCGCGAACTGGGAGCTCGCGTGCGGCGACGCCGCCGACGAGCAGACCCTCGCCGACCTGGAGTTCGCGTGGCGCGCCTGCCGTGCCGTGAAGTCCAACGCGATCCTGCTGGCTTCCGGCGGCGCGACCGTCGGTGTCGGGATGGGCCAGGTCAACCGGGTCGACTCGGCGCGTCTCGCGGTCACCCGCGCGGGCGATCGTGTCGTCGGATCCGTCGCCGCGTCGGACGCGTTCTTCCCGTTCGCGGACGGCCTGCAGGTCCTCACGGAGGCCGGCGTCAAGGCCGTCGTGCAGCCGGGTGGATCGGTCCGTGACAACGAGGTGATCGAGGCCGCCCGCGAGGCCGGCATCACCCTCTACCTGACGGGCGCACGCCACTTCGCGCACTGAGCGCACCCCGACCCGGGGCAGCCGCCCACCCGACGACGACCTGACGTCAGGCCGCGTACGGGTGGGCGGTTTCCGGTCGGTGGGGCGCCTCGATGTCGGTGGTGCCGCGGCCGTCGGAGATGACGAGCCGGGCGGCACCGCGGTCGAGCAGTTCGCGGATGAGATCGGCGGCCAGTGCGCCCTTCTCGGCGTCGACGTGGCGCAGGTCGATCGTGATGGCGTGCCCGGTCAGATCGGTGGGCAGGTCCTTCGGGACGGAGCCGGTGGCTCCCAGTCGCAACTTCATGTGGTTCTCCTTGCTTCGAAAAGAATGGGGATAAGAAAGGGCACCCGAGGCGATGTGCCTGGGGTGCCCGAGAAGCGAGTCGGATGTGACTCTATTCCCGGGATCGCCTTGCGGCGCAGTGGAAGTGGAACTCGGGTACGAATCGATATGTGCGCTTGCGATGCTGCATCGGACCGTACCTTTCTCGAGTATCCAGCGGGTTAACGGGGAACCATACCCCAATGACGAGAGTTTTACATCCCCAATTTTCGTGCGGTGAGGTCACAGACCCCGCAGCCAGGCCACGAATCCGTCGGTGAACTCCGTCGAATACGGCAGGTCGGCGATGTAATCGGCGCCGGTGGACTGCTGGTCGCCGATGTCCTTGAGCACGTGGTTGGCGTTGCGCAGCCGCAACGACGTCAGCTTGGTGTGCACGAGCGCTTCGTCGAGAGCGTCGACGTCCTCGACGCGCAGCTGGATGTCCTTGTCGGAGACGCTGGTGAGCACCGGCAGTGCGCTGTCGATCTGTGCGGCGAGCATGCGCGGATCCAGCGAGTCCTCCTCGGCGAGCGCCTTCGCGTTCGTCGGGACCAGGCCCGCGTTGCGCAGCGGCTCGGGCAGGCGGTCGCTGAGGGTGCCGTCGGCGCGCAGCGACTCCACCGCCCCGGTGAGCGCGACACGCAGTTCGTCGGCGACCTGGACGGCCAGCTGACCGGCCGCGACGACCGCGTCGAGCTGCGCGTCGATCTGGGCGGTCAGCAGGTCCAGCAGACGGACCGCCAGCGGTTCGAGCAGGGCCAGACCCGCGACCCGCTCACCGGCGTGCGCGAGCGACAGGGCGATGAGCGCGCCCTCGCTGTGCCCGACGACGTACACGCGCTCGGGGTCGACGCCGGGCTGGTCCGCGAGGAACTGCAGGCCGTCGCGGGCGGCGTCGATGAACGTGGAGAATCCGAGGTCGGCGACGTCCTCGACCGCGTACGGGCCGAGCCCGGTCAGGCCGCTGCCGAGCTTGTCGTAGCGCAGGCTCGCGAATCCGTTGATCTCGAGGATGTCCGCGAGGTGGCGGAGGGTGCCGATCGGGCCGGGCAGCAGCGCGCTGTCGCCATTGCGGTCGGTCGGGCCGCTGCCGGCCAGCAGCAGCACGGCCGGAACCGGGGTGTCACCGAGAGCGGGTACTCGCAGGCTGCCGTACAGCGTCACGTCGCCGCTGGTGAAGGTGATCTCGGTTTCCGACATGACATGTGTCTATCAGAAGTTCCGGACGTCGCGGCCACCGGAGGGCTGTGTCGCCGGCGTGTTCGATGTGCATGCGGTGTTCGACGTGCATGCGGTGTTCGATGTGCATGCGGTGTTCGATGTGCATGCGATGGGCGCGGATCTACGCGGCCGGCCTCGTGAACGCTCCGCGGACGCGGCGGAAGCGGCGGTAGCCGCGGTATCCGAACCACGTGAGCAGCGCGAGCAACGGGATGACCAGCAGCGGCAGCACCATCGAGATCAGCGACGTCACGAACGAGGTGACGCTGTCGATCACCGACATCACCGGGTTCCCGAGACCCGCCGTCGTCGCCGTACTCACCGCGCGGGTGCCCGTCTGCGCGGTGCTCACCGCCAGCGCGGTCGGGGCCCCGATGACGATGCCCGCGATCGCCGCCATCGCCGGATCGAGGTTGGCGAACGCGGCCCACGCCGCGACCGCACCCGCGACCGGCCGGGTGACGGTGCCGATCGCCGACATCGCGTTGTCGACCAGCGGGACGAGATCCGCGACGACCTCCACGACGGTCGCGATCGCCAGCGCGATCAGAGCGGCGGACGAGCCGATCCACTGCATCGACTCGTTCAGGACGATCCCGAACCATCCGAAGTGGACGGCGGCGCTGAGCATCAGCAGCGGCAGGAAGGTGCGCAGGCCGGTGGCGGCCGCCAGGCCGAGGCCGAGCAACGCCGCGAGGATCCAGATCTCCACGGCCCGAGTGTAGGGCGGTGCGGACGGGAAACGGTTGCGCACGCGAGAGGCTCGCCGCGAGCAGATGCCGAATCCGGCGGATCCTCGTACCTTGGGTGAGGTGACGTCAACCACAACCAGGCCGTCCACCCTCGGTGAGCTGCGCGCGTCAGGGCACGTGCAGCGATCGGTCAAGGACGAGATCCGGCAGAACCTCCTCGCCGCCCTGCGCGACGGCATCGACCCGTGGCCCGGCATCGTCGGATTCGACGACACCGTCGTCCCGCAACTCGAACGGGCCCTGCTCGCCGGCCACGACGTGGTTCTGCTCGGCGAGCGCGGACAGGGCAAGACCCGGCTGCTGCGGACGCTGCCGTTGCTGCTCGACGAATGGACCCCAGTGATCGCCGGGTCCGAACTGGGCGAACATCCCTACGAACCCATCACCCCGGCGTCGATCCGTCGAGCCGCCGAACTGGGCGACGACCTGCCCGTCGACTGGCGGCACCGGTCGCTGCGGTACGCCGAGAAGCTCGCTACCCCGGACACGTCCGTCGCCGACCTCGTCGGCGACGTGGACCCGGTGAAGGTCGCGGAAGGCCGCAGTCTCGGCGACCCCGAAACGATCCACTTCGGGCTGGTGCCGCGCGCGCACCGCGGCATCGTCGCGATCAACGAACTGCCCGACCTGGCCGAACGCATCCAGGTGTCGTTGCTGAACGTCATGGAGGAGCGCGACATCCAGGTTCGCGGCTACACGCTGCGGCTGCCGCTGGACGTGCTTCTCGTCGCCAGCGCCAACCCGGAGGACTACACCAACCGCGGTCGCATCATCACCCCGCTCAAGGACCGGTTCGGCGCGGAGATCCGCACCCACTACCCGGTCGAACTCGACGACGAGATCGCGGTGATCGAGCAGGAAGCCGTACTGCAGGCGCGGGTTCCGGATTTCCTGCTCGAGGTGCTGGCCCGCTTCACCCGGCTGCTGCGCGAATCGACGTCGATCGATCAGCGGTCCGGGGTGTCCGCGCGCTTCGCGGTTGCGGGGGCGGAGACGGTCGCGGCCGCGGCCATGCACCGCGGCGCCGTTCTCGGGGAGGACGACCCGGTCGCCCGGCCCGTGGACCTCGGCACCGTGGTGGAGGTGCTGCGCGGCAAGGTCGAATTCGAATCCGGTGAGGAGGGACGCGAATTCGAGGTGCTCGAACACCTGCTTCGCCGCGCGACCGCGGACACCGCGCGGGAGCGGCTCGCCGGTGTCGACCTGGCGACCCTCGTCGAGGCGATCGAGCACGGGCGCCCGGTCACGACCGGGGACCGGATCACGGCGAAGGTGCTGCTCGACGAGCTGCCGGAGCTTCCGGTGCTCGACGTCGTCGCCGACCGGCTCGGCGCCGACGATATCGGAACCCGCGCCGCCGCAGTCGAGTTCGCTCTCGAAGGTCTCTATCTGGCCCGGCGCATCGCCAAGCACGACGCCGACGACGGAACCGCGGTGTACTCGCGATGAGCAGAGGCGCGCAGTACGGGCCGTACGACGGCGGTGATCCGCTGGCGGCGCCGGTGGATCTGCGCGACGCGCTCGCCGCGATCGGTGACGACGTGCTCGCGGGCAGTTCACCGCGGCGGGCGCTCCGGGAGTTGCTGCGCCGCGGGCGTGGCAACATCCGAGGTCTGGATCAGCTTGCGGCGCAGGCGAACCGGCGCAAGCGGGAGTTGTTGAACCGCACCAATCTCGACGGCACCCTGAGGGAGGTGCGCGAGTTGCTCGATCGCGCGGTGCTCGCCGAACGCAAGGAACTCGCGCGTGCCCTCGACGACGATGCGCGGTTCGCGGAGATGCGGATCGAGGAACTCCCGTCGTCGACCGCGCAGGCCGTGCAGGAACTCGCCGACTACGACTGGCGCAGTTCCGAGGCGCGGGAGGACTACGAGAAGATCCGCGACCTGCTCGGGCGGGAGGTCCTCGATCAGCGCTTCGCCGGGATGAAACAGGCGCTCGAGGGTGCCACCGACGAGGACCGGCGCCGCGTCAACGAGATGCTGGAGGACCTGAACGACCTGCTGGACAAGCACTCTCGCGGCGAGGACACGCCCGAGGACTTCGAGCAGTTCATGGCCGAGCACGGCGACTTCTTCCCGGAGAACCCGCGCAACGTCGAGGAACTGCTCGATTCGCTGGCGCAGCGTGCGGCGGCGGCGCAGCGGCTGCGCAACTCGATGACGCAGGAGCAGCGCGACGAACTGGATGCGCTCGCGCAGCAGGCGTTCGGGACGCCGTCGCTGATGCAGCAGCTGAACCGGCTCGACGCGCACCTGCAGGCCGCGCGGCCCGGCGAGGACTGGTCCGGGTCCGAACGGTTCCGCGGCGACCAGGGGATGGGTCTGGGCGAAGCCACCGGGGCGTTGCAGGACATCGCCGAACTCGACGCGCTCGCCGAACAACTGTCGCAGCAGTATGCGGGTGCCGCCCTCGACGACATCGATCTGGACATGCTCGCACGGCAGCTCGGCGACGAGGCCGCCGCCGACGCGCGCACCCTCGCCGATCTGGAGAAGGAACTGCAACGGCAGGGTTTCTTCGACCGCGGCGCGGACGGGCAGTGGCGGCTGTCGCCGAAGGCGATGCGTCAGCTCGGGCAGACCGCGCTGCGGGACGTGATGAACCGGTTGTCGTCGCGGGGCGGGCAGCGCGAGACGCGTCGCGCCGGTGCGATGGGTGAACCGACCGGGGCGTCGCGGCCGTGGGAATTCGGGGACACCGAATCCTGGGACGTGGTACGCACACTCACCAACGCGACGTTGCGCGATCCCGGCCGGGTACCGGTGCGGATGGCGGTCACGGATGTGGAGGTCGTCGAAACCGAGCAGCGGGCGCAGGCGGCGGTCGCTTTGCTGGTGGACACGTCGTTCTCGATGGTGATGGACGGTCGCTGGGTGCCGATGAAACGCACCGCGCTGGCCCTGAACCACCTGGTGTCGACGCGGTTCCGCGGAGATGCGCTGCAGCTGATCGCGTTCGGGCGGCACGCGCGTGTGGTCACCCCGACGGAGCTGGCGGGCCTGGACGGTGTGTACGAGCAGGGCACCAATCTGCATCATGCGCTGATGCTCGCCGGCCGGCACCTGCGTCGGCATTCGAACGCGCAACCGGTGGTGCTCGTGGTCACCGACGGGGAACCGACCGCGCACATCGAACCCGAGGGATACGCGATGTTCGACTACCCGCCGAGCCCCCGCACCCTGGGGCTGACCGTCCGGGAACTGGACCATCTGGCGCGGCTGGGTGCGCAGATCACGATCTTCCGGCTCGGCGACGATCCCGGCCTGGCCCGGATCGTGGACCGGATGGCGCGCCGCGTCGGCGGTCGAGTCGTCGCCCCCGATCTCGACGGGCTGGGCGCGGCGGTCGTCGGCGACTACGTGCGGTCGCGGAGGCGCTGACGCGCCGGTGTGCCTTTGTGGCGGTCAGGGCCGCCGGAAAGGCACACGGGCGCGGGTCGCGCGCCACGTGCTGGTGGCGGCGGCGGACAGCAGGGCGGCGGTCACCAGGAACACCGACGCCGTGCCCGCCACCCCCGCGACCGCGCCGGCCGCGAGCGGGACCGCGACCTGACCGAGGCGGTTGCCGGTCAGGCGGACCGCGAGGGCGGAGGCGCGGTCCTGCTCCGAGACCAACTGGACCACCCACGTCATCGTCAGGGGCTGGCCGACACCCCAGAACATGCCGCAGATCGCGAGGAGCGCACCGATCACCCACGGGTTCGGAACGAGTGGGATCAGCGCGACGGGGACGATCGTCGCGGCGGTCGCGGAGATCAGCAGCGCCCGACGCGATACCCGGCGCAACGCCCACGGCAAGAATGCGCGCGACGCGATGGACGCGACCGTGCGGGCGGTGAGCAGAGCTGACACGAGCAGCACCCCGAACCCGAATTCGGCGCCGAGCAGCGGCAGGTATGCGACCACCAGATCCACGGCCGCGAGCACCACGAGACTCGACAGCATCGCCGGTTTCATGCCGGGGGTGCGCAGCATCGACAGCACCGACTGCGGTGCGTCGTCGCCGCTGCGGCGTCCGGACTCGGGGGATTCGCGCAGTCCGACGACGAACGGCAGCGCCACCGCGGAGATCGCAGTCATCACCAGCAGCGCCGGGGTGGTGTTCACGGCCGTCGGATCGTCCCCGCCCGCCGCGGCGATCGCCCCGGCGACGGGCACGCCCGCGGCCTGCCCGACCGACACCCCGAGGGTGAGCCAGGCGAAGCCGCGGTCGAGGCGGTCCGGTGGCGACAGGATCGACACGAAAGCTTGTCCCGACACGGTGACCAGCAGCTGGCCCAGCCCGAGTACGACGTTGCCGACGCCGAGCACCGGCAGGTTCGGGCTCAGGGCGATCACCGCGACACCGGCCGTCGTCAGGACGACACCCGAACGCAGGATGCCCGCGGCGTGATGTCGATCCACCGCCCGTCCGAACTGGACGGCGGCGACGAGCGGCACGATCGCGTACAGCGCGGTGATCGCGCCGATGGTGGTGGCGTCCCCGCCGAGCGCGAGCACCCGATAGGACACCAGCACGCGGACGGACTGGAACGCGGCGTGCAGCAGCGCCGTCGCGGTGCACAGGTGGATCAGCCAGTGGCGGGATATGGAAGGCACGGCTCAACCGGCCGTCACGGTGCGGCCGGCGAGCGGTGCCCGCAGCGGCAGTTCGAGGACGCCGGTCACGGCGATCTGGATGCACATGCGGTCCGCGGCCTCCGGGAGCGTTCCGCCTTCCAGCGCGACCGCGACCGCGCTGTCGGTTTCGGTCAGGGTCGCGTCGACGCCGTAGCACTCGGGCGTTCCGGTTTCGAAGTGCACGGCGATGCCGTCGCCCGCCGGAGACCACGACGTGATCGCCACGGGATGCGGGTCGAGCAGGTCGGGGCGTGCGGTGAACACGGTCGCCCCGGCGGGCGTCGGCGCCTGCGGCAGCGGCGGCGCGTCGGCGTCGCCGGCAGCGCACGCGGCAAGCGTCAGGGCGCAGGCGAGGATCGACGGCAGACGCACGGACCCCACGTTATTCGCCCTCATGCGAGCAGGAGGGCGACGAGGCCGATGGCGGGGATCGATGCGAGGGTGGTCACGAGTGCTGCGTCGCGGGCCAGCACCATCCCGCGGCCGTAGCGGCTCGCGTAGACGAACACGTTCTGCGCGGTTGGCAGGGTCGCGACCACGACGATCGCGAACAACTCGTGACCGTCGAGCCCGAGCAGGTAGCGCGCCATGAGATACGCGAGCACCGGCTGCACACCGATCTTGAGGACCGAGGCGAGCGCGACGTCGCGGCGCGGGCTCTGGCCCTTCTCGAGGACCTTCACTCCCTGCAGGGACAACCCGAACGCGAGCAGTGCCCCCGGGACGGACGCGCCGCCGAGCAGGTGGAACGGTTGCTGCACGGCGGCGGGCAGCGTCACCCCGGTGACCGCGACGATCAGGCCCGCTGCGCCGGCCAGCACGATCGGGTTCTTGAACGGCGCGGTCACGGTCTCCATGCGGGACGCACCGGCCCGCATCGTCGACAGGTCCAGGATCGTGAGCGCGATCGGGGAGAACAGCACGATCTGGAACAGCAGCAGCGGCGCGACGAACGACGCGTCGCCGAGGACGAACACCGCGATCGGAATGCCCAGATTCGCGGAGTTCACGTACGACGCGGCGAGCGCCCCGATGGTGAGTTCCGGCAGCGGTCGCCGCAGCCACAGTTTTGCGATCACCAGGTACAACGCGGCGATCGTGAACGCGGTAGCTGCGGCGACGTACAGCGTGGGGGAGAAGATGACCGAAAGATCGGAGGTGGCGAGTGCGTCGAACAGCAGCGCCGGGGTCGCGACGAAGAACACCAGGCGGCTGAGCACCACCTGACCCTCGGGACCGAGCGTTCCGGTGCGGCCGAGGACGAATCCGATCGCGATGATCACGAAGATGACACTGAACCCCGCAACCACGCCAGACACGACGGCCGAGTCTAGAGATCACACCCCGATGACCCAGGTCACACCCGGTGTCCGCCCGGATTTCAGCCCTTCACACACAGAACCGTACGCAGGTGGGTCACCACCTCGACGAGGTTGTCCTGCGCCGCGATCACCTCGTTCAGGTCCTTGTAGGCACCCGGGATCTCGTCGACCACACCGGAATCCTTACGGCATTCGACTCCGGCGGTCTGGGCACGCAGATCGTCGACGGTGAAGGCGCGCTTCGCGGCGCCCCGGCTCATCCGGCGGCCTGCCCCGTGCGACGCCGAGTACAGCGACCGCGGGTTGCCGAGGCCGCGCACCACGTACGAGCCGGTCCCCATCGATCCGGGAATCAGCGCCAGGTCGCCGGAGCCGGCCCGGATCGCGCCCTTGCGGGTGACGACGTACTCGACTCCGTCGACGGTCTCGGTCCCGACATAGTTGTGGTGGACGTTGATCTCGTCGGTGAACCGCACCTGCGGAAACGCCTCGGTCACCACGTCGCGGAACAGCGCGACCATCACCGCGCGGGACAGGGCCGCGTAGTCCTGGGCCCAGCGCAGATCGAACAGGTACGCGTCCATCTCGGGGGACCCGGCGAGAAAGTAGGCCAGGTCGCGGTCGGGAAGGTCGCGGTTGTGCGGCAGGTGCTTGGCGACGCTGATGTGGCGTTCGGCCAGTTCCTTGCCGATGTTGCGCGACCCGGAGTGCAGCGTCAGCCACACCGCGTCGTCGGTGTCGAGGCACAACTCGATGAAGTGGTTGCCGCCGCCGAGGGTGCCGACCGCGCACGGTGCCTTGGCCAGTGCACGCGCAACCGGGGCGCGCAGTTCCTTCGAGCGCTCCCACAGCCGGGCGGACCGGCTCTCGATCGTCCCGCCGAGCCGTCGGGTCTCGACCGGGCTCTTGTGGACGGAGAAGCCGACGGGGATGGCCTTCTCGATCGCCGCGCGCAGGGGACCGAGATCGCCGGGCAGGTCGGCCGCGGTCAGCGATGTCTTCACCGCGGCGACCCCGCAGCCGATGTCCACGCCGACCGCCGCCGGCGCCACCGCGTCGTGCATGGCGATGACCGAGCCGACGGTGGCGCCCTTGCCGAGGTGCACGTCGGGCATGACCGCGACAATGCGCACCGGGTCGAGCCGCGCGATGTTGCGCAGCTGGGCCAAGGCCTGCGGTTCGATCTCGTGCTCGTGCGCCCACAGCCGGACGATGGGCTGACCGCTCAGTGAGAGCGGGAACTCGGACATGACTGCTGCTTCCTCCTCGGTCGTCGGTGTACCGCGACGGACCGTAGACGGCGCCCACCCCTATTGTCGTCCGATTTTTCGTGCCCGAATTC